>Ga0307986_10002777_pt1 | contig 12446 bp, 11 predicted proteins | sample EllFjometageno82_FD_203170 | JGI IMG/M metagenome (GOLD analysis project Ga0307986, IMG submission 203170) | Marine microbial communities from Ellis Fjord, Antarctic Ocean - #82 | ecosystem: Environmental > Aquatic > Marine > Unclassified | place: Southern Ocean | collected 2014-10-09
CTAAAGACTGGATGAAAGAGTGTGAAGGTGGACAAAAAAATTTCTTAAAGATGAGAAAAGATCTTGCTGATCATCCAATTGAAAAAGTGGGTGCTGAACTTAGAGCAATGATGCCTTGGATTGGTAAGAAAAAATTAATAGATAGCGATAAGAGTTAATTTTTACTAAAAACCTAAATTGACCTAAAATTATAGGCAAAATATAAAAAATTATTTTGCAATCTCTATTATAGATTGTATTATATTTTACCTAAAATTAATGGTTATGAACGACAAAGATAAAATTTTTATATTTGATACTACAATGCGTGATGGTGAACAATCACCAGGTGCATCGATGAGCCTTGAGGAAAAAATTCAAATAGCAAGAATTTTTGATGAATTAGGTGTAGATATTATTGAAGCTGGTTTTCCAATTGCTTCTCCTGGTGACTTTGAAGCTGTTACAGCAATAAGTAAAATTTTAAAAAATGCAATTCCATGTGGATTATCAAGAGCTAGTAAAAAAGATATAGACGCATGTCATGAAGCTTTAAAAGCTTCTCCAAGATTTAGAATACATACTTTTATCTCAACAAGCCCACTGCACATGAAGCACAAATTAAATAAAACTCCAGAACAAGTTTTAGATGCGATAAAGGAGAGTGTAACTTATGCAAGAAATTTAACAGATGATGTTGAGTGGTCTTGCGAAGATGGCACAAGAACCGATATGGACTATATGTGTAAGTCAGTTGAAGTTGCAATTAGTAGTGGAGCTAAAACTATTAATATTCCAGATACAGTTGGTTACACAATCCCTTCAGAGTATACAAAAATAATTACAACTTTAAAAAATAAAGTTCCAAATATTGATAAAGCAATTTTATCAGTTCATTGCCACAATGATTTAGGATTGGCTGTGGCTAATTCATTAGCGGGAGTTTCCGCTGGTGCAAGACAAGTTGAATGTACTATTAATGGAATTGGTGAAAGAGCTGGTAATGCGGCACTTGAAGAGATTGTAATGGCTATAAGAACAAGAAATGACTTAATGCCTTTTACAACAGGAATTAAAACTGAATTATTAAGCAAAGCTTCAAAAGTAGTTTCTAATGCAACCTTTCCAGTTCAATTTAATAAAGCGATTGTTGGAAAAAATGCTTTTGCTCATGAAGCAGGTATTCACCAAGATGGAATGCTTAAAAACAGGGAAACTTATGAAATTATGACACCAGAGAGTGTTGGGGTTAAAAAAACTTCATTAGTAATGGGCAAACATTCAGGACGTCATGCTTTTAAAGAAAAATTAAATGATCTTGGTTATATGGATGTAACTGACGATGTAATTCAAACAGCATTTGGGAAATTTAAAATTTTAGCTGATAAGAAAAAACATGTTTATGATGATGATATTGCAGCATTAGTTGATGACAGTATGGTTTTGGATAAATATGTAATTAATTTAAAGTCATTAAAAGTTTTTGCAGGAACGGGTGAGCCTCAAAAAGCAGAAATGACTCTTGATGTTTATGGTGAAATTAAAAGTACATCTGAAACTGGAGATGGACCAGTTGATGCAATTTTTAAATGTATAAAAGTTTTATATCCACACGATGTGAAATTACAATTATACCAAGTGCATGCTGTTACAGAAGGAACTGATGCACAAGCTACAGTAAGTGTTAGAATTGAAGAAGAAGGCAAAACCACAGTTGGACAAGCCGCTGATACTGACACATTAGTAGCGTCAGCTAATGCTTATTTAAGTGCTTTAAATAAAATGATTATTAAAAGAAAAAAAACTGCTCCAATCGAGCACGAAACTCAGAAAGTGAAGGGAATATAAAATGTCTAACTGGTTTAAAAATATAACTAATATTTGGAGTCAAGATATGGCGATTGACCTTGGTACCGCCAATACGCTTGTTGTATTAAAAGGACAAGGTGTAGTTTTAAATGAACCATCTGTTGTGGCTATATTGGAAAGTATGGGAAAAAAAACTGTCCTAGCAGTTGGAGATGAAGCAAAAACAATGCTTGGAAGAACTCCAGGCAACATTAGTGCTATTAGACCTTTGAGAGATGGTGTTATTGCAGATTTTATAGTGACAGAAGAGATGATCAAACACTTTATTAAAAAGATTCATAAGAATAAAACTTTTGCAAATCCTAGAATTTTAATTTGTGTACCCACTGGATCAACACCGGTTGAGAGAAAAGCAATTCAAGATAGTGCACTTGCTGCGGGCGCAAGACGTGTTCAGCTAATCGAAGAACCAATAGCCGCAGCAATTGGAGCAGGTCTGCCAATTTCTGAAGCAACAGGTTCGATGGTAGTTGATATAGGAGGAGGTACTACTGAAATTGCAGTAATGTCTTTAGGTGGTCTAGTCTATTCTAAATCATTAAGAGTTGCAGGAGATGCAATGGATACTGCATTAATTAATTATATGAGAAAAGAATATAATCTTATGATTGGTGATAGCACTGCTGAAAAAATTAAAAAAGAAATAGGTACAGCAATACCCTCAAACAGTAATACATATGCTGTAAAAGGAAGAGATTTGAGATCAGGAACACCTAAAGAAGTTAATATTACGGAAGAAGATACAGCAGAAGCATTGAATGGTATTTTAAAAGAAATGGTTGATGGAATAAAAGATGCTTTAGAAAATACCCCTCCAGAATTATCAGCTGATTTAGTTGATATGGGAATGACACTAACAGGTGGTGGGGCTTTGTTAAAAAATATTGATAAACGATTTTCTAAAGAAACAGGATTACCAGTGCATATAGCAGATGATCCATTAGCTTGTGTTGCGATTGGAACAGGTAAAGCTTTAGAAAATGAGGAAGTTTTCTCCAGTATGCTATCTGAATATTAAAAACAATGGAATCCGGTAGAGATGATTTTGTAATAGCATTAAGATCTGCTTTTTTAAAAAAAGGAAATAAACAAAAATTTTCATTATTAAGTTTAATATCATTTTCGATTATATTTTTAATATTAGGAAATCTTAATTTCAAAATTATAGATTTTAACAGAACAGCAATTAAAGAAATAATCTATTATTCGGCTTTTATTGTCAATGTACCAGAAAATATTATAAAAAATTCGTTTAATAAAGTGTCAGATCATTTTGATCATTACGATGATTATCTGATAACAAAAAATGAATTAGAAAAATTAAAAAATAAAGACCTAGAAAAAAAAATTATTACATTTGAAAATGTAGAATTAAAAAAATTGATTGATGATTATTTTATAGAGGATCAGCAAGCCTATGCAAAAGTATTAATTGATAAAGAAAGTCCATTTTTAAGATCAATAGTCATAAACAAAGGTAGTAGAAATGATGTTAAGGTAGGAATGGCAGTTTATGATGATATCTATTTAGTTGGAAAAATAGTTGAAGTAAATTTTCTGACATCACGTGTTTTATTAATATCTGACATTAACTCTAAAGTTCCGATTACAATTCAACCACTTAATTTACAAGGTATTATGAGTGGATTTGATCAAGATAGAGGACGAGTACAGTACGTGAGCAGAGACGGAACAATTAATAATAATAGTGAAAAATTGATCGTCGTAACATCAGGTATAGGAGGAATCTTTAAAAGTGGAATCCCGATTGGTGAAATTAATTCAATAGATATTTTAGACAAGAAGAAATTAATAGTAAATTTTTACAGAAATTTTTCACAATTAAAATATGTAAAGATTTCATCTCACGCAAAAGAAGATATTAATATTGATCAATCCAGTAAAAAAATATTTAAAGCAAAAAATAGTCAAATTACTGAACTAAACAATCAAGCACAAAATATTAAAGTGCTTAAGCAACAAAAAACTATTAATAATGAAATCCAGATTAAACTTCAATCAGAAAATATTAGATTAAAACAATATGTCATTAATGTTGAAAAAGAATTAAGAGCAAGTAATAAAAGAAATAGAGAAGGACTAAGTAAAAGTGAAAATTTAGAATTCTTAGAATTAAACTTGCTACATGGACATAAATGTAGAAAAACTTTTTTTAAAAATAACCTTTATAAGGTCAATAGCCCCGAATACAAAGCTTGTGTATTTCGTAAAGGATCTATTAAAATAAATTAAATGACTAATAATAAAAAAATTTTTCTATACAAGTTTACACCTGTATTTTTACTTTTTATCTCTATACTAAATGAAATTGATTTTAATTCACAATATAAATATTTCTCATTTAACTTTGCTTATATTTTAATATTTTATTTTAGTTTAAAAAGAGAGGGTAGCATTGGTTATATTTCAATTTTTATAGCTGGATTATTCAACGATGTTATCAATGGACTACCAATGGGAATAAGTAGCTTATCTTATTTGTTATTATGTGCTGCTGCAGCATACCTTAGAAATATAACATTAAGACCAAATTTAACTAAAGACTGGCTATTTTTTCTATTCACAATTTTAATTTTAAATTTTATTACATATAGTTATTTGATCTTATTTTTTAAATATGAAATTAATTATTTTGATCAAATGGTAAATATAATGGGTACATTCTTAATTTACTTTATTTTTTCATATATGTTTAGATTCTTTGATGATTTTACTTTGGGTAAATCAGATTAATGTTTGGTGAAAATTTTAACGCTAAAAAACTTCAAACTATTAATAGAAGGATGTTTATTCTAGGGTTTGCAAAAGTCACTATATTTGCTGGAATTTTCATAAGGTTATTTTCATTACAAATAAATGATAATAAAAAATACTTAACCCTTTCCGATAAAAATAGATTACGTGAATGGCGATTACCTCCTGTCAGAGGTGAATTCTTTGATTATTTCAATAAAATCATAGCAAGCAATTCAGAGGTGTATCAGCTTCATGTGATCCCTGAAGAAGTAGAAGATTTTAGATATTTAATGCTAAGATTAAAAAATATTTTAGTTATAGATGACCGTGAATTTAAAAAAATATTAAAACAAAAAAAAAAACAAAAATCTTGGGAAACTTTAATTATTTCTGACAACTTAACCTGGGAACAGTTTGCAAAAGTTAACTATTATTTATATGAATTGACTGGTGCAAAACCCATTATATCTGTTTCACGTAACTACCCATACGACGATAACTATACTCACATTCTTGGATATGTAAGTGAGGCAAGTAAAGAAGACATTTTAAGAAATGAAAATATTAAAAAACATCATGTACCTGGTCTTAAGATTGGTAAAACTGGACTAGAAAAATCATTTGAAGATCAGCTAATAGGCACAAATGGAATTGAGAGATATGAGGTTAACGCGTATGGCAAACGAATTAAACAAATTGACTATGAAGAAGGTAAAAAAGGCAAAAAGATTAAACTTACGGTTGATACAGAAATTCAAAAATTATGTAATAGTCTTTTAAAGGGAGTAGCTGGATCAATTAGTGTGATGGACATTTATACGGGAGAAATAATAGCAATGCAATCTGCACCTTCATTTGATCCAAATTTATTTCTTTTTGGTATTAGTCAAGATGATTGGCAGTTAATAAGAAATGACCCATTAAAACCATTAGTTAATAAAACTCTGACAGGCCTATACTCACCTGGCTCAACCATAAAACCTATAGTGGCTCTGTCTGCTTTAGAGAATGATATTATTAATAAAGATTTTAAAGTCAACTGTACAGGTAAAATAGAAATGTATGGGCAGGTATATCATTGCTGGAAAAAAAAAGGTCATGGGGTTGTAAATTTAAAAGGAGCAATGAAACAATCATGTGATACTTACTTTTATGAAATTGCAAGAAAACTTGGTGTAGATAGATTAAAAAAAACAGCAATAAAGTTTGGTCTTGGCGAAAAAGTTTTACAAGAGACCTATAGTAATGAAAAAAAAGGATTAGTCCCAAGCACCGAATGGAAAAAAAATAATTTAGGAGAAGGGTGGGTTATAGGTGAAACATTAATTACAGGGATTGGACAAGGTTACTTTCAAACCACACCATTACAGCTATGTTTAATGACAGCACAGTTAGCAAATGGAGGGCATAAAATTTATCCTAAAATAACTGTAAATGAAAATGACGAAACATATGAAGAAGTAAAAGCTTTAATTGAAAAAAACTATAAAATTAATAAACGAATAAATGAAGGTTTGGTTGAGTCGAACGCAGGTTTCTTTTCATTTGTAAAAGATACAAGGCACGGAGCTTTATATAAAAATTTTGAAAATATAAAATTGATACAAGAAGCGATGTTTGCATCTACAAACGAAATAAGAGGAACCTCTTATTCATCAAGAATAAAAGATCCTAAATATCAATTTGCTGGAAAAACAGGAACATCTCAGGTTAAAAGAATAACTGAACGAGAAAGAGAGTTAGATTTGAAAACTTCTCAAATTCCCTACAAAGAAAGAGATCATGCCTTGTATATAGCCTATGGACCTTATATAAAACCACGATATGCTTTAAGTATAGTTATAGAGCATGGTGGATCAGGTAGTTCAACAGCAGCCCCAATAGCAAAAAAACTTTTTAAATTGATTATAGACAGACACAAACTTAGAGAAAAAGTTAAAAACAAAAAATCTTTAAAAATTTAAATGCAATATAACTCATTCAATTCACAATTAACTTTATTTCAAAAATTAAAAAACTTTGATTTTATTCTGTTAACTTGCATACTTTTCCTAGGTATAATTAGCTCATTTACTATGTACTCAACAGATGGTGGGGAAATTTTATTTCATAGTAAAAGCCACATTATAAAATTTTTAATTTTTTTCCCAATGATGATCGTTTTATCTTTTTTTCATATAAAAGTTTGGCATTATTTTGCTTATATTTTTTATGCAGTCATTTTAGGTTTTTTAGTTTGGGTCTCGTTATACGGGGTTAAAGCGTCTGGTTCACAAAGATGGATAAATCTATATCTTATTAATTTACAACCATCAGAGTTAATGAAAATAGCAATTATTACATGTCTTGCAAAATACTATCACCGTGTAGGTTTTGATAAGGTTAATACTTTACAAAGTTTGATGATAGTTCTTATAATCTTAATTTTACCAATAATGTTAGTAGTGACTCAGCCTGATTTAGGAACATCAATATTAATTGCAATGAGTGGTTTAGTTGTTATTTGGTTGGCAGGATTGAATATCAAATATTTTATATATTCCTTTATAATAATTTTAATTTCAATGCCTTTTGTAATTTCTTTACTAAAACCATATCAAAAGTTAAGAATTCTAACATTTATTGATCCAGGTCGAGATCCTCTAGGAGCAGGATATCAGATAATCCAATCTAAAATAGCAGTAGGTTCTGGCGGGATAACAGGTAAAGGATTCCTGAAAGGAACTCAAAGTTATTTGGAATTTTTACCAGAAAAACATACAGACTTTATCTTCACTTTATTTGCTGAAGAACATGGTCTTGTAGGGTCTTTTGGTCTTTTATTAATTTATATAATGATTATTTACAGAGTTTTGAGAATAGGATCAATTTCAAGGAGTTATTTTGCAAAGCTTTATTGTTACGGTTTTGGTTCATCAATATTTTTTTATGTTGCGGTAAATATGTCCATGGTATTAGGATTATTACCAATAGTTGGGTCACCACTACCGATCATGTCCTATGGTGGCTCTTCAATGTTGGCTACGATGATTGGCTTTGCGATTGTTATGAGTGCAAAAATTAATCATAAACAAATCATACCATAAATATTTTGAGGATGAATCTGTCCAATATGTCACTAGAAAAATCTTAAATAAAAATTATATAATGTTTTGTGGTTAAATATTTAAAAATAGGAATTGTTGGAGCCGGTATACAGGGAATATCCAATGCACTGTTTCTTCAAAAAAAAGGTTTTAATGTTACAATTTTTGATAGAGATGAGCCAGGTAGTCCAGTAGCATCATATGGGAATGCGGGTCACTTTTCTCCATACGCATCAGTTCCAATAAATAGACCAGATGTTTTAGCAGATGTCCCAGCAATGCTTTTAAGTTCAACTGGTCCTTTAGCACTTAAATGGAATTATGTTCCAAAAATGATTCCATGGTTCTTACAATTTATAAGAAACTGCTCCACAAAAAAAATGATGCATACAGCAAAAAATATGCATCAAATTTTAGACTTGGCGTTACCTGCATACGATGAATTATTTCATGAAATTGAATTAGGAGGATTAGTTGAAAAAAAAGGTATTTTGTATATTTGGAATGATCAAAATTTAAAAAGTAGAGATCTCGAAATTAAAGTTAGAAATGAACTTGGTGTCGATCAACAAGTAGTAACACAAAAAGAAATTCATGATTTAGAGCCAAATATAAAACCTATTTATCATGGTGGTGTTTATTATCAACATGGTAGACATGCCAGAAATCCTAAAAAGATACTTTTAAAATTATTTGAACTTTTTTTAAAAAAAGGTGGCAAGTTTTTAAAAATGAATATTCAAGATATAAATTTTGATGCAGAAAAACCTGTCCTAAAAACAGAAAATCAGAGTTTTATTTTTGATAAAATTGTAATTGCATGTGGCTCATTTTCTAAAAGATTAACTGATAATTTAGAAGAAAAAATACCTCTAGATACTGAAAGAGGTTATCATGTTCATTTCAAAGATTGTGACCATCTTTTAAGTAGACCTGTAATTTTTCAAAATAGAGGCTTTGGTATTACACCAATGGAACAAGGGCTTAGAGTAGTGGGTACCGTTGAATTTGGAGGATTAAAAAATCCATTGACCAAATCAAGAGTTAAAAATTTAATTAACAACGCGAAATATATGATGGGTAATTTACCTGAGCATGAAGATGAATGGTTAGGATTTAGACCAACACTACCAGACTATTTACCTGTAATAGGACCATCAAAAAAGTATAAAAATGTTTTTTACTGTTTTGGCCACCACCATTTAGGATGGACTTTAGGACCAATTTCAGGGAAAATAATTGCAGGAATGATTGCCGAAGAAAATACAAATCTAAATTTAAAACCATATAGCTCCCTAAGATTTAATTAAGTGAATAAAAATAACAAAGCATATTTAATGCTGGTTTGTGCAACTTTGTTTTGGGCTGGTAACTTTAATGTTGGCAAAATTGCTTTTATAGAAAATATACCACCATTCTCCTTGGCATTTTTTAGATGGCTTCTTGTGTGGATAATACTAATACCATTTACCTTTAAGGAAATTTTAAAAATAAAAAAAGAAATTTTTAAAAATTTACCATTATTGTTTTTATTAGGATTTACAAGTGTGGCCATGTTTAGTTCATTTACCTATAATGCTTTGAACTATACCCAGGTAATTAATGCATCACTTTTTAACACTGCAATACCTGCAATGATTATATTAGTTTGTTTTTTATTAAAAATTGAAAAAACAAATATTTTTCAATTATCAGGTTTATTAATTTCTATATTAGGAATTTTGGTTATTATCACGAGACTTGATATAAATATTCTACTTTCGTTAGATTTTAATAGAGGTGATTTGTTTATGCTTGGGGGAGTGATAGCTTGGGGAATATATTCTGCCTTCTTAAAAAAAAGGAAATTTGAAGTATCCTTACTTGCTTTGATAGAAATTTTTTGTTCACTTGGATTATTAGTTTTATTCCCTGCATTTTTATATGAGTTAATTCAGGGTAAAACTTTAGCAGTAAATAAGGATCTTTTTTATATTTTGCTTTATGTTGCTATATTTCCTAGTATTGGATCATATTATTGTTGGGCTGGAGCAGTTTCAATAATTGGTGCAAATCGAGCTGGAATTTTTTTATCATTAATCCCATTATTTAGCACAATATTTGCAATAGTGTTTTTTAATGAAAAATTTTTATTTTTTCATTTCATTGGTTCTATTTTAATTATAATAGGTTTATTTTTATCAAACAAAAAATTATAAATGCTTAAAGTTGCAATATTAGACGATTACCAAAATGTTTCACATGAGTTTGTGGATTTAAAAAAATTATCAGGAAAATATGAATTTAAGATTTTCAGTGAACCTTTTTTAAATGAAGCTGAAGCAATAGAACAATTGTCTGATTTTGAAGCTCTTTTAATAATGAGAGAACGAACTCCGATTACTAAAAGTGTAATCGATAATCTTAACGATCTTAAATATATCATAACAAGTGGTTCAAGAAATAATGCTATAGACTTAGTGGCTGCTAAAAAAAGAAAAATTATTGTATGTGGAACTGAAATTGGATTCGAGGGCACAACTGAATTAACTTGGGGCTTAATTTTAGGTTTAGCTAGAAACTTTAAAGAAGAAATTGACAATATGTACCAGGGCTATTGGCAGTCAACTATTGGCTTTGAGCTTAAGGAAAAAATTTTAGGTTTAGTGGGACTTGGTAGAGTTGGTTCCCAAGTTGCAAAAATTGGTAAAGCTTTTGGCATGGAAGTTATGGCATGGAGTGAAAATTTAGATTTAGATAGATGTAAAGAATTAGGTGTTTTGCCCTGTAGCAAAGAAGATCTACTTCAAAATTCTGATTTTATATCTATTCATGTTCAAGGTGGCGAAAGATATAAAGAGTTAATAAAATTAAAAGAGTTAGACATGATGAAGAAAACTGCTTTTTTAATTAATACCTCTAGAGGATCGATTATTAATGAAGATGATTTAATCATTGCACTTTCAACCAATGTTATTGCAGGTGCTGGTCTAGATGTTTATGAAAAGGAACCTTTGCCAGAAGGTAATAAATTAAGATTCTTACCAAATGCATTGTTAATGCCTCATGTTGGTTATGTTACGGCTGAAAATTACAGTATGTTTTACACACAGATGATCGAGGGTCTAGAGGCCTGTGTAAGTGGCAAGCCAATACGCTTAATTGAGTAAAATGTTAAAATATTTTAAACTTTTATATTATCTATTTTATAGACCTAAAATTTTTTTTCCAAAAAAAAGTTATTCATTATTTCAAGAAGATTTATTCATCAAAGAATATTTTAAAAAAAAAACAAAAGGTTTTTTTATAGATGTTGGTAGCTATCACCCATTGGATGGTAACAATACACATCTTTTATATAAAAAGGGATGGCAAGGTATTAATTTTGATATCAATAGTTATTCTATAAAACTTTTTGAGTTTCTTAGAAAAAGAGACATTAATATTCATTCAGGTATTTCAAAAAAAAAATCTAAATTAATCATGTTTTATAGAAAAGAAATTAACATGCTAAACACTCTTGATGAAAAAATAGCAAAAATACATTTTAAAAATGGGTATAAAAAGAAAAATATCCAAGTAAATACTTTAAATTTTTTCATTTCAAAGCATCTTAAGAAACTTAAAAAAATTGATTTTATAAATATTGATGTAGAGGGTGCCGAACTAGATGTTTTAAAATCATTAAATTTTAAGTATTATAAACCTCAATTGATATGTATTGAAATTCATAATATTAAAAAAATGTATGATACAAATTATAAATATTTAAAAACAAACAGTATTTATAATTATTTGGTAAATAGAAAATATAGAATAATATGGCAAAATAAATATTCATTTATATTTGAAAAAAAAAATGACAAAAAAAGTTAATAAAGATTTAACTGCTGAACAAAAATTAGTTTTATTTGAAGATGGAACTGAAGCCCCTGGTACTAGTGAATTAAATAGCGAGAAGAGAGAAGGTGGTTATCACTGTACTAATTGTGGTGAAAAATTATTTGATTCAAATGCTAAATATGAAAGTGGTTCAGGTTGGCCATCATTTTATCAATCATTACCTGATGCTTTTGAAACTAAGACAGACACTTTATTGGGTTACGAGAGAGTTGAATATCATTGCAAAAAATGTGGTGGTCATCACGGTCATATCTTTGAAGATGGACCAAACCCAACTGGTAAAAGGTATTGTAATAATGGTGTTTGTTTAACCTTTAAACCAAAAGAATAAATTTTTTAATATGAAAAAACCCAAAATAAGTTTTTAATTATTGGAACTTAAACTCTATTTAGTTATATGTACTTTTGAGTTTACACATAATTCTATGAAAAAAATAATTTTAATATTAATAACAGTTCTTTTTGCATCAAGTGTGAATGCACATTCAACTAAAGGTGTTACTCCAAATTTAGATTACAATGCACAATGTACAAAGAAAAAATCAGTATTAAATTTTATTTCAAAACATAAACTATATAGCAAAAATAAAGGTGAAATAATTAAATTTAACTCATATACAGCTTTTGATGTACAAAATGTAATCAGTGGAGCTTATAAAAAAAAACCAATAGAAATAACAGGATTACTTACTTTACCTAAGGGTGCAGATAAGGTTCCAATTGTAATTATTACTCATAGTAGTGGCGGACCATCAATGTATATATGGAACGACTTTAACTATCATGCTTATAAAAATTTTTTAGATGCAGGAATTGGTGTAATGTTTGTGGATAATTTTTGCCAACGTGGAGCAAGAGAAACATACAGAGATC
>Ga0307986_10002779_pt1 | contig 12444 bp, 7 predicted proteins | sample EllFjometageno82_FD_203170 | JGI IMG/M metagenome (GOLD analysis project Ga0307986, IMG submission 203170) | Marine microbial communities from Ellis Fjord, Antarctic Ocean - #82 | ecosystem: Environmental > Aquatic > Marine > Unclassified | place: Southern Ocean | collected 2014-10-09
AAAGGAACTAAAAAGTCATGGTGAATATCTTTTTTTGAGTTCAGGGATGGTGTAACTATCACTTTTAACTTCCTTGCTACTTTTCTTTGCATTTTTAAAAAAGAAAACCATCTCATTTTAGAGATGCGCTGAATTATTCCTTTTGCAAACTTTAAGTCATAGTAATAATCTTTTGAAATTGGATGATGTATGATTTCAACCAAAGGGTTGAGGGCCTGAATCTTAAGCATCCCATAACTTATAGATTGATTGTCAATAATCACATCATATTGATTTTGGCTTAAATAAATCTGGGCTCTTTTACCAAATGTCTGTAACTCAGGGAAGCCTCCAAAAAGCGTAGAACAAAATTCGTACCAATCAGATAGAGATTTTCTTTTTTTGCCAAAGAAAATTTTGGCGCGCTCTTTAAAATTAAAAGTGCTGAATAGATTTAAGCCCGGCAATTCAATTAAGCCAACTCCAGATAAAAGCTCTGGATAAGGTGGTCCGGAAATAACATCTACTTTATGACCAAGTTCTACTAAGACTTTTGATAGCTCATGCACATAAATGCCTTGGCCGCCGCTAAATGGAGCGCTACGATAGCTCAAAAGAGCAATATTTAAGGGTTTCTTCAAATGACTGGCTCAGATTAGATTGACGTTAGCCAGCCTGCATATTGATCATCATTTCCGCAAACAATATCTGAATACTTAGATTGGAGTATTTCAGTCATCGGCCCTATAACCCCAGATCCAATAATAGTCTCATTGGCCCTGGTAATAGGGGTGATTTCAACCGCTGTGCCAGAAAAGAATGCTTCATCGGCCTCAAGCAAGTCATTGAAAGTTAAATCTATTTCTTCAACCTCTATTTTAAGATTTTTTGCTATCTGAATAACGCTTTGGCGAGTTAATCCATTTAAGCAAAAATCTGTTTTAGGGGTCATTAATTTAGAGTCTTTAATAAGAAATAGATTCTCTCCGCTGCCCTCTGAAATGAAACCATTTTTATCTAATAAAATTGCTTCGTCTGCATTTTTGGCCAGCGCATCATGAAGCGCCATAATCGAATTAATGTAAGTCCCTATAATCTTGTTATTAGAGTAAAGGGGGTTTTCATATTGCTGATAGGGAGACTGAATAATTGAAATACCTTTTTTCTTAGCTTCTGGGCTCATATATGAAGGCCACTCCCAGCAAGCAACTGCAACATTTACAGAGACTAAATCCTTGGCTCGCAGCCCCATAGATTCACTGCCAAGAAAAACAATTGGTCTAATGTACCCTTCATGCAAATTATTTTTTAACATAGCATCTCTCTGCACCGTTTCTAATTCTTCTATCGAATAGGGAATAGTAATATGAATTTTTTTGGCAGCATCAAATAATCTCTCTGTGTGATCTCTTAGTCTAAAAATAGCGCCACCATTGGGAGTTTTATAGGCTCGAACTCCTTCGAATGCACCAAGACCATAGTGCAATGTATGCGATAAAAGATGGATATTGGTATCGTTAAATGGCTGAAAAGAACCATTTAACCAAATATATTTGGAATCAGTATTGAGAAACATGTTGTGTATAATTTTAAGTCTCGGCTATTATGACAAATCAGCCCATATAAAGAAATCTAAATCGAGATGATTGATCAAACTATTTTCAGAGAATATGACATTCGAGGGACTGTTCCAGAGCAGTTAAATCAAGCCTGCATTAAAGTTATTGCGAAGGCTATTGCAGTAAAATGCGCTACAGAAAATGTTGATTTACTTGCATTGGGGCGAGATGGAAGGCTTTCAGGGCCAGAGATCATGGCTGTGCTTTCAGCGGAATTACAAAATTTAGGTATTAATGTTATCAATGTTGGTCTGGTGACTAGTCCATTACTATATTTTGCAGCAAAGGAAATTCACTCAAAGTCTGGAGTCATGATCACCGGAAGCCATAATCCAAAAAACTATAATGGTTTCAAGGTTGTAATTAATAATGCGCCCGTATCAGGTCTCGAGCTTCTCGGGCTCATTGAAAAAGAAAGCCCTCAGGTTACTAAACCTGGAGCTGAGTCCTTGGAAGCAAGTTTATCAAGTCGTTATATTGAAAAAGTATGCTCGCAGGCTGCGGCGCATAAAAAAATGAAAGTGGTTGTGGATTGCGGTAATGGTGCAGCTGGTGAAATTGCGCCTTCTCTGATGCGTGCGCTTGGGCATGATGTGATTGAGCTATTTTGTGAGATTGATGGCAACTTCCCTAATCATCATCCGGATCCAGGTAAACCAGAAAACCTAAGAGATTTAATTTTAGCCGTTGAGAAGCATCAGGCAGACATAGGCATAGCTTTTGATGGAGATGGAGATAGATTGGGTGTTGTTACGGATATTGGAGAAATTATCTTTCCAGATCAGCTCATGATGATGTTCTCAGAAGATATCCTTAAAAAAATTCCAGGGGCTGAGATAATATTTGACGTGAAATGTTCAAACCTGCTAGCCCAATCAATAGAGGTCGCTGGAGGAAAAGCAACCATGTGTGCAACTGGACATTTTCATATTAAAAATGCATTACGAAAATCAGGTGCACCCCTTGCTGGCGAGATGAGCGGCCATATATTTTTTAATGACCAGTGGGATGGCTTTGATGATGGCCATTACTCTGCGTTTAGGTTGATTGAGATTATTGCCAAACGTGGACGGTCGCTTTCTTCTATCTTCGGCGATCTCCCCAAAGCGTTTTCAACACCAGAAATTAACATTGACGTTGATGAGGCTAAGAAATTCAATATTGTTAAAAAGTTTATCAATCACGCAGAGTTCCCGGAGGGTCAAAAAATTACTATTGATGGCTTAAGGGTAAATTTTAGTGATGGTTGGGGTCTATTAAGGGCATCAAATACCACGCCAAAATTAGTTCTTAGATTTGAAGCTCAAACAGCCGAACGTCTAGATGCAATTCAATATTTATTTTTATCTCAGTTAAAACAGATTGATGAATCAATTGAGATTAAGCTAAGCTAGCCTTATGGCCAAAGAAAGAAAGCAAATTATTCTACAGAGTCTGGCAAAGCTGCTGGAAGAAAGAAATGCCACTAAGATTACCACTGCAATTCTGGCCAAAGAAAGCGGTGTAACAGAAGCGGCGTTATATAGGCATTTTCCAAGCAAACGATCAATTTTTTTAGAGTTATTTACTTTTTGTGACGAAAGCATCTTTCAAAAAGTTGGAGAGATTAAAAAAGATGATTCTATTGAATCGACTGAAAAAATTAGATTAATTTTTTTCTTTTTTATGATTTTTATAGAGAAAAATAAAGGCTTCTCCAGGATTCTGTCGAGAGAAGCATTGGGTCCAAATGAAAAAAATGTTATTGAAGCTGTGAATCAATTTTATGAAAGATTAGAGCTTGCAATGAAACAAATACTTGCTCCTCATAAAGAGCTGCTGCAGCTAACGCCGGGGATAAGCGCTCATCTCATTACTTCTGTGGCAGAAGGTGTTATCTCAAGATTTATTAGGAATGGCTTTAAAGAAACTCCAAGCGGGTACCTGGAAAATTACTGGGCGTTATTGTCACATAGCCTCTTCAAGAAATAATTCAAAATAAGAGTTTTGCTCTACACCATCCGTTTGTTGGCCTGTTTGACGATCTACCTTAATGTATGAGATGCCTGATGGCGCCCTCCAAGGATCGACGGGCAGATCAACCAAAGCCTCACTCATAAAATCTACCCAAATGGGCAATGCAATTGAAGAGCCAAATTCATTATCTCCGAGAGAAGAAAAATTATCCGTACCAACCCATACAGTTGCAGATAAATCTCGATGAAATCCTGAAAACCAAGTGCTAATTGCATCATTGGTGGTGCCAGTTTTTCCAGCTATATCAGAGCGATTTAAAATTTTTGTCTTCCTGCCATTGCTGCCTCTTTGCAGAGCTTCGCGCAAAATATCTTTTGTTAAAAAAGCTACCCTAGGATCAATGGATTGACTCTCATGATCCAGCTTTGGGAGCAATAAAAATGGTTCGATGTTTTTTATAGGCTTTTCTGAAAACCATGGAAAGCCATCTAGACTAATGGTTGCATTGAATGGATCTGGAGAGAGAGGATGCTGAAAAATGATGTTTCCATTCCTATCTACAATTTTCTCAATAAAATATAGATCTTTCCCCTCTCCAGCATTGGCAAGAAAATTATAGGCTCTGATCATCTCAGCAGGTGAAAAGCTTGAGGAGCCAAGCGCCAATGATAAATCTGGTGCTAATCTTGATTGAGAAAATCCAAAGTTTGATAGATAATTTTGGGTTGTCTGAATGCCTAATTCTCTTAATAACTTTATAGAAACAAGGTTTACAGACTGCACCAAAGCTTCGCGGAGTCTCAGTGGCCCATAAAACTTGCCTGTGTAGTTCTCTGGTCGCCACACACTTTCAAGATTTTTATCTTCGAAGATTATGGGTGCATCATTAATAGTATCTGAAGCAGAATAACCACTTCCAAACGCCGCTGAGTATATAAATGGCTTAAAACTAGAGCCAGCCTGAGGGTAAGATTGCTTTACTCTGTCAAAATTACTTTTTGCAAAATTTAAACCTCCTTGATAGGCAAGAATTGCTCCCGTAGCTGGATGAGTTGCTATAAAAGCTGCCTCTGCAACTGGGAGCTGGTCTAATGTTTTATCAGGACCTTCATTAAGCAGGTAAATTAAATCCCCGACCTTCAAGATATCATAAAAATTTTGAGGCGTTGGCCCAAAAGTATTGATTGTTGTCCTGCGCTTAGCCCAGCGATAATCATCGCTCCAAAATAAGCTTTGAATATTAAAATTATCATCTAAAAAAATAATGCGCTCAGGTTTTATATCTACCACTAAAGCTCTTATGTGAGAATCTAGACTGATAGATTTCTCAAAAAGATCCCTTACAACTGAAGTGACTGATTGTTTCATTCCCAGCATATCCTGAGTTTCTGCGTCTTGATTTAAAGCTGTTAAATTACCAATCCTCAGTTGGTCAAATATTTCGGGAGACAATTGATCAAAGTGATTAATGGGATCCCTCCATCCATGGCGCTTATCATAAGCAAACAGATGCTTCTGAATACTTTTCATTGATGACCTTTGCATGGAAGTCTTCAAGGTGGTGAATACAGAGAGCCCGTCTGTATAAGCAGCCAAACCATATCTTTTAATCATGTCTTGGCGGACAAGCTCGGCAAGGTATCGTCCATCTAAGTCAAATGTTGAATCTAACTGATCTAACTTAATTGGCTCTTCTTTTGCCAATAAAAATTGCGCTTTACCTATGTATCCCAGCTTATACATGCGGCCTAAAATCCAATTTCTTCGAACAATTGCGCGCTCTGGAGAGCGAATAGGATTAATGCGAGAAGGTAATTGAGCAGAAGAAGCAATTAAAGCAGATTCAGCTAAAGTTAACTCATTGATTGATTTGGCAAAATATTTATCAGCTGCAGCTTCTACGCCGTAGGCTCTATTGCCCAGAAAAATAGTATTAAGATACAAAGAAAAAATCTCCTCTTTCGAAGCGCTGCTCTCTAACTCAAAGGCTAGGTAAATTTCTTTAATTTTTCTAAGAATTTTTTGCTCTCTTGAAAGCAAATAGCCTCTAACAACCTGCATGGTTATTGTTCCTCCTCCACTTACAATTTCACCAGACCTTAGAAGTTGGAACAAAGCTCTTGCAAACGAAAGAATTCTTATGCCATTGTGCTCAAAAAATTGATCGTCCTCTGCAGCTAGGAAAGCGTTTTTTAGATTTATAGGAATATCTTGATATTGAATGGTTCTTCTTTTTTGATCGCCAAATTCACCAATCAATACGCCGTCTGAAGAAAAAACTTGGAGTGGGATCTGCAATACATTCTCATTTACCAAGTTAATCTCAGGAAGACTGGGTTTCAAAAAGAAGTATGTAGCTGTAATAACAAAAATTGCGGCAATGGTTGATAACATCACAAGTGATAGGAGCCATTGAAGAAACCTAAGAAGCATAGACTAATAAAAAATTATTCACTATTTTGCAAAAATATATATGGATTTAATAATAAGAATTATTTTAACCCTTTAAATGGTAGAATCTGCATTCTAAAATACTACACATGAATATATTTATTGTTGGCCCTATGGGCTCAGGAAAAACTACTGTTGGGAAAATAGTAGCCAATGAGCTATTTTTAGAGTTTCATGATACCGATGCAACAATTGAAGAGAAGACCGGCGTTACGATTGATTGGATCTTTGATATAGAGGGCGAGCAAGGATTTAGAAAAAGAGAAACTCTTGTTCTAAAAGATTTAGTTGCATCAAATTCTATTGTTTTGGCTACCGGAGGCGGTATAGTGATTGAGCCTGAAAATAGAGAGCTCCTAGCTTCTCGAGGCACTGTTTTTTATCTTCATACTCCATTGAGCACCCAAATAGACCGAACCTCCAAAGATAAGGATAGGCCTTTATTAAAAGGACAAGAACCCTCAAAAGTTTTAGCAGATCTCCAAGAATCTAGGCAGGCTTTTTATGAAGAGGTGGCAGATCATATTATTAACACTGAAAATAAAAGTGGCTCAGGAGTTGCAAATGAAATTGTAAAACTGGTTAAAAACTATGGCTAAAGAGCTCGTCGCGGGTCGCAAAAATAATCAATATAAAATTCATATTGGTCAAAATGCAATCTCAAAAAAGTATCTTACTCCTCTCATCAAAAGCCATAAAAAACTTTTGATTATCTCCGACTCAGGTGTACCAAAGGAGATCATTAAAAAAGTTCGTCATCTCTCCAAGGCTACATCTAAAGTTTTTATATTCACTCTAAATCAAGGTGAGAGCTCAAAATCCCTTCGTAACTTTCAAAAGATTATTAATTTTTTAATAGAGCACCAGTTTGATAGATCAGATGCAATCATTGCAGTGGGTGGCGGAGTGGTTGGAGATATCTCTGGTTATGTAGCTAGCAGTTATCTTCGCGGCATTCAATTCATTCAAATACCCACAACTCTTTTGGCACAGGTAGATTCATCTGTGGGTGGGAAAACAGCAATCAATATTCCTGCGGGAAAAAATCTTGTAGGTGCATTTTATAATCCTAAAGGTGTAATTATAGACACTAGTTCTCTGTATTCTCTATCTACAAGGCAGTTCAATGCAGGACTGGCAGAGGTTCTCAAGTATGGTTTAATTCAAAATAAAAAGTTACTAAGTCTCTTAAGTCATAATGTTTTAGATATCTTAAATCGTAAGCCTAAAATCGTCGAGCAAATAATTTTTGAATCTCTTAAGACCAAAGCCAAAATTGTTACACAGGACGAAAAGGAAACTGGAATCAGGGCAGTATTAAATTTTGGGCATACTTTTGGTCATGCAATAGAGGCTCATGGAAAGTATAAAAAAATTCTTCATGGTGAGGCTGTCGCAAAAGGCATGCTGGTAGCAAGTAAAATATCCTGTCTCGAAGGATACATCTCTGAAAATGCATTTTTAAAGATAAGCTCTCTTTTAGAAGCTTACGGTTTTAATTTATCTCTTAAACAATATAAATATTTGGACTTAAAGCCATTCATCTTTAGAGACAAGAAAATGCAAGGGGGGAGTTTAAATTTAATTTTGCTGCAAGGTCTGTCCAAAGCTTTTGTAACAAATTCTTTTAAGGATAAAAATTTACAGCTAGCCCTATCATAGGAGTTTAAGCAGCACTTGCAATTGTTGCCTTGAGTAAATCTTGAATATTCAATGCGGCTGGAGATACCAGCCAGAATGATGGTTCATATCTATCAAATTCATCTAAAATTATCTTGGCTCTCGCGCTTTTAGTTTCTTTAATATGTCGCGCAATGGTTTGCTTTAAAAATTTTCTATGTGATTCCATGTCTTCGCTAACAATTCTCTCAAGATTCACTAAATTTCTATTGCATTGATCAAAGAATCGTCTATTAACATCCAAGACATAGGCAAATCCACCCGTCATGCCAGCTCCAAAATTTGATCCCACATCCCCCAAAACAGTAACATGACCACCTGTCATATACTCGCAGCAATGGTCACCGGCGCCCTCTATGACAGCAGATGCACCAGAGTTTCTTACAGCAAATCTCTCTCCAACTACTCCCCCGACATACAACTCTCCTCCAGTTGCACCATATAATGCAGTGTTACCAGCCAACACAGTTGGCGTGTTATGAGATGCGTACTCTGAATTATTTGAAATGACGATTTTTCCTCCATTCATCCCTTTGCCAACATAGTCATTTGCATCGCCTTGTAGCTTTAAATGTAAACCGCTAGCATTCCAAGCTCCAAAACTTTGACCAGCTGAACCATGAAAGTTCAATACTTGCTTTTGGATCACGCCTCTTTCTCCATAAAGTGACGCAATAAAACCAGAGGCTTGCGCTCCAACAGATCGATCTTGATTAGAAATCTTATAGGAAAAGTTAGATTTAATATTCTTAGAGATAGGCCCCTTAATATTCTGCATAATTTTTTGATTAAGCTTTGCTTGATCCCAAGGATTATTAGATTTTGTCATGCAAAAATGAGGGGAAAGAGATTTCTTGTCGGTATATAAGATTGCTGAAATATCGATATTTTTAGTTCTTGGATCAAGTTGAGTAATATCTTTAAGATATTTTGTCTGTCCGATAATCTCTTCGATGCTAGAAACTCCAAGCTCACTTAAAATCTGACGAGCTTCATTGGCAATAAATGTAAAGTAATTCACGACTTTCTCTTTTTCGCCAACAAAGTGGTGATCAATAATGTCCCTTCTCTGAGTTGCAACACCGGTGGCACAATTATTAAGATGGCATATTCTCAAGTACTTACAGCCCATTGCAATCATTGGGCCTGTTCCAAACCCAAAGGATTCGGCTCCTAAAATTGCTGCTTTAATGACATCCAACCCAGTCTTTAAGCCGCCATCAGCTTGAAGTCTAACCTTATGTCTAAGATTGCTAGCTCTTAGAGCTTGATGAGCTTCAGATAACCCCAGCTCCCAGGGGGAGCCAGCATATCGAATAGAAGAGAGAGGGCTTGCGCCTGTGCCGCCATCATGACCAGAAATCGTTATTAAGTCTGCGTATGCTTTTGCGACTCCTGCCGCAATAGTTCCAACCCCAGGCTCTGATACCAGTTTTACTGATACTAATGCCTTGGGATTAACTTGCTTGAGATCAAAAATCAGTTGGGCCAAATCTTCAATTGAATAAATGTCATGGTGAGGCGGGGGGGAGATCAATGTAATGCCAGGAGTGGAATATCGGAGTTTTGCAATCAGCGCATTTACTTTGCCGCCTGGCAATTGGCCGCCCTCTCCCGGCTTAGCTCCTTGGGCAATTTTAATTTGCAGTACTTCTGCATTGACTAAGTATTCAGGAGTTACTCCAAAGCGCCCTGAGGCAACTTGCTTAATTTTTGACATCTTACTTGTGCCATACCGCTCTTTTGCTTCGCCGCCCTCTCCCGAGTTTGATCTTGCGCCCATACTGTTCATGGCTTCAGCTAATGTTTCATGGGCATCAGGAGATAAAGCCCCTAAGCTCATTCCAGCTGAATCAAATTTCTTTAACAATGAAGAAATAGGCGCCACCTTAACTGCTTGAGGTTTTTTGGGGTAATGCAATGCCATGAGATCTCTTAGCATTGCAGGAGATCGTAAATTTACTAAATCTGCGTACTCTTGATAGATCTCTTGTGAACTAGAGCTCACTGCTTCTTGTAGTTTTTTTACTACCTCTGGGTTGTATGCATGGTACTCGCCACCGTGAACAAATTTTAAGAGCCCGCCTAAGCTAATTTCACTAACATTAGAGCCTGCATATTTCTTTAATGCTCTCATCTCAGAATCTAAATCAGTAAAAGTTTTACCTCCAACCCTGCTAACAGTATTGGTAAATGATAAATTCACAACATCCATATTCAGGCCAACAATCTCATGTAACTGAGACCCTCGATAGCTTGAAATGGTAGAAATTCCGATTTTAGAAATAATCTTTAGCAACCCTTTATTTATGCCTTTTCTGTATTTGGCACAATTAGCTGTTGGGCTACCCTTTAATTCATTGCGATGAGTAAGATCTAAGATAATTTGAAAAGCTAGCCATGGATAAACTGCGGTTGCCCCAAAGCTTATCAAGCATGCGATTTGATGTGTGTCTCTAGCGGTGGCTGAGCTAATAATTAGATTTGCATCTGATCTTAATCCTAATTTCACTAGCTCTTGGTGAATGCAGCCAGTGGCGAGCAATGCATTAATTGAAAGAGAGTCACCCTTTGGCAATATTTCATTTAAGTGGATTATGACAACGCCTTTCTTAACCGCCTGGACAACTTTCTGTGTTAAATCGTCTAAAGCATCTTGAAGCTGGACTTTTGGAGAAAAGATTAAATTAAAGCTCTCTACTTTAAAGTAAGGATTTTTTAACAAGGAAGTAAGCTTTTTATGAGAGAGAACTGGGGACGTGCTTACAATTCTTCTTGCATGATCTTGGGTTTCTTCAAAAATATTTAGCTCTGGACCGAAACAGGTTTCGAGCGACATGACACTAGACTCTCTGAGAGAGTCAATCGGAGGATTGGTTACTTGAGCAAATTGCTGTCTAAAAAAATCATATATTGAACGAGGCATCAAGCTTAAAACAGCCAAAGCCGTATCATCTCCCATGGAGCCCGTGCCCTCAATTCCTTCGAGGGCTAGCGGCTTGATAATAGATACCCTTTCCTCGTTAAAAAGTGAGAATAATTTTGAAGACGTTACCAAATCTTTATGAGGTATTTTTTTTATGCCTGGGCCTTCAAACGCATCAAGCGTGGATTCCAGATAAACCGCAGATTTTTTGAGCCAGTCTCTATAAGGTTTATGTTGCTTTAATTGATCATCAATAACGTTTTGATCTAGCACCTCTCCTGTCTCAGTATTGACTGCGAAGATCCCTCCAGGACTAAGTCGCCCTTTTTTTAAAACCTCGCTCTCGACTGTAGGATAAATTCCAGTTTCAGAAGCTATGCAAATCATTCCATTGTGGAGAACTTGATATCTTGCTGGCCTCAAACCATTTCTATCCAAGACGCATATGGCCCATTGCCCATCTGACATAACAATTCCAGCTGGCCCGTCCCACGCCTCCATATGCATTGAATTGTACTCATGGAATGCTCGAATTTCGGGATCCATGGTATGAATATTTTGCCATGCTGGAGGAAGCACCATACGAATGGCGCGAAAAAAATTGATACCACCTTTTACCAGCAACTCAACCATATTATCGAGCGCCGAGGAATCAGAACCTGTTTCGTTTACTAGGGATGTAAATTCACTAATTCCCGGGATTAATGGGGTTGAAAATTTAGAAGCGCGGGCTTTTACCCAGTTTCTATTCCCCCGAATTGCATTAATTTCACCATTATGAGCAAGCAATCTAAAGGGTTGGGCTAGGTGCCAGCGAGGATGAGTATTTGTTGAGAATCTCTGGTGAAACAAGCAGATCTTAGCTGTAAATGACTTTTTAGAGATATCTAAATAAAAGTCACTGATAGCATCAGGTAACATTAAACCTTTATATACTATGGTCTGACTAGACATGCTGCATATATAAAATTTTTCATCATCACGGTAAATATCTTCTATCTTTTTTCGCGCTTGCAATAGACAGGACTCAAAATGCTCTCTATTAAAATCTTTAGAAATTGGGGCAATAAAAAGCTGATTGATATGCGGCAAGGATTCTAGGGCAATGGGCCCTAAAATCAATTTTTTGACCGGCACAGGCCTTATGGTCAGTAATGTTAAGCCCTCAGACTCTAAGATAGATTTAACAGATGAGATGTCTCTTCGAAGCAGGTGCGCAGTAAATACTTGCGCAATTCCAAAGAGCTCGGGGAGTTCTATGTGGATTTCTTTTTTAACTGCTTTTTTAAAAAATTCTTTATTCAGATCAAACAATAAGCCGCATCCATCTCCAGTTTTACCGTCCGAGCCTATGGCTCCTCTATGAGTCATACTGGTAAGGCCTAAAATTGACCTCTGGACCACCTCTCGATTAGCAGTGCCATGCCTATTAACGATTAATCCAAAACCACAATTATCTTTAGCTTGCGCTTCATTGTAGAGAGATGCGTTGTTAGTTTTCTTCGGCATAAGGTTATACATATTATCACATTAATGTCATACTATGTCATACAAAGAATACAGATATTAACCACCCAGTGAGCGCAAAAAATAAACAATATAAAGTAGAGAAAGGGTTGTTACTTTTTACTCAGCCTCGCTCGCCTTATTTTTATGGAAAAATAAGACTTAATAGAAAGTATGTAACCAAATCCTTTGCTCCAATCACTGATCTAGAAGAGGCCAAGGTAATGTTGCTAGTATGGAAAAAAGAACTGCTAAATAAAAGCTCTATACCTTCGAAAGCAATTTCAGCGCAAGATACTTTTAAGTCTCGCTCAGAGTATGTCGAAC
>Ga0307986_10002780_pt1 | contig 12438 bp, 12 predicted proteins | sample EllFjometageno82_FD_203170 | JGI IMG/M metagenome (GOLD analysis project Ga0307986, IMG submission 203170) | Marine microbial communities from Ellis Fjord, Antarctic Ocean - #82 | ecosystem: Environmental > Aquatic > Marine > Unclassified | place: Southern Ocean | collected 2014-10-09
TGGTATGATATTTTCTGGATTATCACCTGATAACAAATTACCTGAGATAATCGAGTTAAAAAACCATCCTTGGTTTATAGCTGTGCAGTTCCATCCTGAATTTAAATCTAGACCTTTGGCACCACATCCCTTATTCTCATCTTTTATCAAGGCTGCTAAAAATCATAAATGAAAAATATAAAAGTTAAATGTGGAAATATAGAGATTTCAAATAGTAATAAAATTTGCATTATTGCTGGCCCATGTCAACTTGAGACAGAGCAGCATGCTATGGATATGGCTGGTCAAATTAAAGAAATTGTCTCCAAATTTAATATGGGGTTCATTTACAAAACTTCTTTTGATAAAGCTAATAGAACTAGTCTGAAAGGAAAAAGAGGTGCTGGCCTTGAACAGTCGTTACCAATTTTTGATAAAATTAAAAAAGAATTAAATATTCCCATATTAACTGACATACACAATGCAGAACAGTGTTCTGCAGTGGCGCCCCATGCAGATGTATTGCAAATACCAGCATTTTTATGTAGGCAAACAGATTTACTCATTGCTGCAGCTAAGACCGGAAAAATTATAAATGTTAAAAAAGGCCAATTCCTTGCTCCGTGGGATATGGTTAATGTTACTAAAAAAATAGCTGACTCTGGAAATGATAATATTTTAGTTACAGAAAGAGGAGCTTGTTTTGGTTACAACACTTTAGTCTCTGATATGAGATCTTTACCGATAATGGCAAAAAATGGCTATCCTGTTATTTTTGATGCTACTCACTCAGTGCAACAACCTGGTGGTTTAGGAGAGACGAGTGGTGGTCAAAGAGAATTTGTTGAATATTTGGCAAGAGCGGCGGTTGCTGTTGGTGTAGCTGGTGTTTTTATTGAAACACATCAAGACCCAGATAATGCACCATCTGATGGACCCAATATGGTTCCCTTAGATAAATTAGAAAAGTTATTGTCTCAACTATTTGAAATAGATAATTTAATCAAAAAATAAATGAACAAAATCTTAAAGATAAGAGGACGTCAAGTTTTTGACAGTAGAGGTAATCCAACAATAGAAGCTGAAGTTTTCTCTAAAAACTTAAGTGCATCTGCTATTTGTCCATCAGGAGCATCAACTGGAACACATGAGGCTTTTGAAAAAAGAGACAAAAACAACAAAAAATATTTAGGTAAGAGTGTCTTGAGTGCTGTTAACCTAGTTAATACAAAAATTTCAAAAAAATTAAAAGATATAAGTATTCACGATCAAACACGCATAGATACAATTTTAATTAATCTTGACGGAACACGACAAAAAACAAAATTGGGTGCAAATACTATTTTGGCAGTATCTATGGCTGCAAAAAAACTTTCTGCAAAAATTAAAAATATACCTTTATACAAAACATTTTTAGTAAAAAATAATTATAAATTACCATTCCCTTTAATGAATATTATTAATGGTGGAGCCCATGCAAACAATGGTTTAAGAATTCAAGAATTCATGATTAGACCTGACAAAGCCAAAAGTTTTTCAGAAGCTATGAGAATTTGTTTTATTGTAATTTACAATTTAAGAAACCTAATTAAAAAAAAAGGATTATCAACATCTGTAGGTGATGAAGGAGGTTTTGCTCCAATGATTAATAGTAACGAAAAAGCCTTAGATTTAATTGTCGCTGCGATTAATAAATCTGGTTTCAAAAATGGAAAAGATGTTTCAATCTGTCTCGATGTTGCAGCAAATGAATTGCTTAAGAAAGATAAATACTCAATTCATTCAAAAAAATATATTTCTGCAGAACATTCAATCAAAAAATATCAAAAAATAATAAATAGATACAAAATTAAATCTATTGAAGATCCATTTGGAGAAAATGATTGGAATTCATGGAGTAGCATGATGAAGTCAGTTAAGAATATACAAATTGTTGGTGATGATCTTTATGTTACTAATTTACAGAGACTTAAAAAAGGTTTTTTAAATAACTCTTCGAATTCAATATTAATTAAATTAAACCAAATTGGCACTGTATCTGAAACACTAGAAGTTATTAAATTTGCTCAAATTATTGGCTACACAACAATAATTTCACATCGATCTGGAGATAGTGAAGATACATTTATTGCTGACCTTGCTGTCGGTACAAATTCAAATCAAATAAAAACTGGCTCTTTAGCAAGATCAGAAAGAGTTGCAAAATATAATCAATTACTTCGCATTGAAGAAGAGTTAGGAAAAAAAGCAATAATGAATACGATATATTAATGCTGGGTAAAATAAAAAATAATTACTTTTTAATTGTTTCTATCTTTTTAATTTTTTATTTTTTCTTTAATCTTTTAGATGGAGAAAGAGGTTTTTTTTCTTATTTTAAAAAAAAAGAAATCTTAATAAACTTACAAAATGAAGAATCGAATTTATCAAATAAAATTAAAGATATTAAATTTAAAAATTCTTTATTAAGCGATAAATTAGACCTAGATTATATAGAAACTTTAATTAGAGAGAAGTTTTTGTTTGGAAAAGAAGGGGAGACCCTTTATATAATTAAAAAGTATGACAATTAGGCATCCAGAAAAAATTAATAAACCTATTAATCCAATTAAAAAAAAACCTAGTTGGATAAAATCCAAACTTGTTAATAGTAAAGAATTTTTTTTAACTAAAACAATAATTAATCAAAATAATTTAGTTACAGTTTGCCAGGAAGCTAATTGTCCAAATATTACAGAATGTTGGAGTAAAAGACATGCAACATTTATGATCATGGGTGATACTTGCACAAGAGCTTGTGCTTTCTGTGATGTTAAAACTGGAAAACCTGAAAATTTAGATCCATTTGAAGCTTACAAAATTTCAAACGCTGTATACAAGCTGAACTTAAAACATGTTGTTATAACCTCAGTTGACAGAGATGATTTAGAAGATGGAGGTTCTAATCATTTTTATGACGTAATAACTGCTACAAGAAAAAAAAACCCTAAAACGTCAATAGAAGTTCTAACTCCTGATTTTTTAAGAAAGGGGGAAGCGTATAAAAAAGTTTTAGAAGCTGATTTAGATGTTTTTAATCATAATATTGAAACAGTTCCCAGGCTTTATTTAAAAGTGAGACCAGGTGCAAGATACTTTGGGTCTTTAGAGCTCTTAAAGAATGTAAAAAAAATTAATAAAAAAGTTTTTACTAAATCTGGCCTAATGGTTGGCTTAGGAGAGAGCAAAGATGAATTAATTCAAGTAATGGATGACTTAAGATCCGCTGATGTAGATTTTATAACAATTGGCCAATATTTACAACCCTCAGTAAAACATCATCCTTTAGAAAGATATTATCATCCTGATGAATTTAAAGATCTAGAAAATATTGCAAAATCTAAAGGTTTTTTATTAGTGTCATCTTCACCATTAACAAGATCATCTTATCATGCAGATGAAGACTTTGCTCAATTACAAAAGAATAGATTAGAAAAAAATAATGCCCAAAGCCTCAGTTAAGAGATTAATTGAATGTAATAAAGAACAATTAATTGATCTTGTCTTAGATATTGAAAGTTACCCAAATTTCATACCCTATTGTTTAGATGCAAAAATTTACGAAAAAAAAGAAGAAAAGAATTTAATTTTAATAATTGCTGATTTAACAATAGGCAAAGGTCCATTTAAGGCAACTTATAAAAGTGATGTTCGATTTAATAAAGATAAAGACACAATTCAAGTAATTAACATTGATGGACCGCTTAAACATTTAGACAATAGATGGCTTTTTATTGAGAAAGATAAGTCTACAGAGATATTTTTTGATATTGATTTTGAGATTGAAAATAAATTTTTAAATATTGTAATGAGCAAATCTTTTCAGTATGGGTTAGATAAAATAGCTGACTCGTTTCAAAAAAGAGCTAATGATTTATTTAGAGGTAAATAAATCATTTATTAATATATGTGCAGAAAGGTAAATTATGTCTGCAGATCTATAAAGCACGAATGACTAATTAAATAATTTTATTAATTATCTCTAATGATGTATTAACAGTCGCTTTTTGAATAGAAATTCTGTTTGTGCTTTTAAAACGTTTTTTTTTAATTATTATTTTATTTCCTTTTTTAATGCCAATATAAACTAAACCAATAGGTTTTAATTTAGTTCCACCATTGGGCCCAGCAATACCTGTTGTTGATACAGATATATTAGCTTTACTAATTTTACTTAAGTTTTTTACCATAGATAAACAACACTCTTTACTTACAGCACCATATTTAGCTATTATTTTTTTAGGTACTTTAAGAATACTAATTTTTGCTTTATTTGAATATGTAATAAAGCCTATATTAAATACTTTAGATGAACCACTTACTGATGTTATTGTGCTAGATAACATCCCACCAGTACAAGATTCAGCAAATGAAATTTTTTGTTTTTTTTGTATTAGTTTTTTTACAAGTTTATTAGCTAAATTTTTCATTATAAAACATGACTTTTAACAATCATGAAACAAATAAGTGTTAGAACAACGTATATCCCAGCACAAACATCATCCATAATTACTCCAAAACTATTTTTAAAGTTTTTATCAAAGAAAATGACTGGAAAAGGCTTCATAATGTCAAAATATCTAAAAAGTATAAAAAATAAAGCATAATAGACAATGGCTTCATCACTTTCTTTGGTTATTCCATGAGATATTTCATATAGATAAATGGGTATAGATTGACCTAAAAACTCATCGATAACAATTTCACTAGGATCTTTATTTTTATTATCTTCTGTGTGTGCTGAGATTGCATAAAAAGAATATATAAAAATAATTATTAGACTAATCAAAATAATATTTGAAGAGATATTAAGTATGTGAAATAAATAAAAAAGAATAATTGTTGTGGCAAGTGAACCAAAAGTGCCTGGCATAAACTTTATCTTACCCAAACCAAACATTGTTACAAAAAGAGTGTTAAACGTTTTAATCATATTTAATTACTGAAGCTATTACTTCACAAGCTATAGCCTTTTCTTTGCCTATTACACCTAATTTTTCAGTGGTTTTACCTTTAATGTTTATTTGTGATGGTAAAATTTCACATAGTTCTGCAATACATTTTATAATTTTTTTTTTATATTTTGTAATTTTAGGTTTTTGAGTAATAATATTAATATCAAGATTGTTGATAAAATAACCCTTAATTTTTATTTGTTTGATTATTTTATTTAATAATATTGTAGACCTAATATTTTTAAATTTTTTATCTTTATCTGAAAATTTTTCTCCTATATCACCCATTCCACATGCTCCAAGTATAGCATCTGTTATTGCATGCAAAACTGGATCACCATCTGAATGACCTAATGTCCCTAATGATGAAGGTATTCTAATACCACCTAAATATAATTTTTTATTGAATACCAATTTATGAACATCAAAACCTATGCCATATTTTATCGAGTCATTAATCTTAATGTCCGAATTTATAGTAATTTTATTATTATTCATTTCACCTTTAATAATTTTTATTTTTTTACCAGCTTTTACAAATAGATTTGCATCGTCTGTGATTTCAGAAACCTTGCTACCTTGAAGTTTATATAATTTCTTATAATTGAATGCTTGGGGGGTTTGAATTAGATAAATATTTTCTCTATTTAGGTTTGTTATTTTATTTACAGATTTTTGCTTAATCGTATCTACTGTTTGAATTGCGGGTACAACGCAATCATTTGTTTGAAGCCCTTTAATTAATTTATCTAAAAGTTTTAAAGAAAAATTAGGTCTTGCTGCATCATGAATCATTACATTTTTGATATTATAATTTTTGATACTTTTTAAACCTTTGTAAGCTGATTCTGCTCTTGTTTTTCCTCCTTCAATAATTTTAATATTTTTGATTTTAAGTTTCTTAATTAAACCTTTATGCCTTTTGTTAATAACCAAGACTATTTTGTTAAATTTTTTGTAAATTTTAGCCTTATCAATAGAATGAAGCAATAATGGTTTTCCTTTATAAAAATGGTAGGGTTTGGGTATTTTGGAATTAAATCTTTTACTTTTTCCACCAGCTAGTATTATAAAACAGTTATTCATGATAAAAATATTTATTACTTTCTTTATCTCACAATGATGAATTTTATTAAAAACAATATATACATAGTTTTAATATTTGTAATCACACTATTTCTAGGCATTCTAACATTTTTAACATTTATCGATAAAAGTTTTATTAAATTAAGTGATGAGAATCTTCAGATTCTTTTAATTGTTAATATATTATTGCTACTTATTCTCTTTTTAAGAATATTTATAGAGGTTAAAAATTCTTTAAAAATTGATGTAGATATAAGTGGTTCTAAAGCAAATAGAAAATATATAACATTTTTTGCTTTATTTACTCTAATACCATCAATATTAATTTCTTTATTTTCATTATTTTTATTATCATACGCTTTAGACAAATATTTAGATAAAAAAGTTATTTCAGCTGTTAATAATTCATATGAAATAGCAAAGAGTTATATAGAGGAAGTTAAAAAAAAGACTCAATCTGAAATTATATTGATTGCGTACGATTTAAACAAAAGTGCTAACTTTCTTAAAACAAATAAAAATCAATTCAAAAGCTTTTTAAATACACAAAAATTAATTAGAGGCATGGATGAAGTTCACATAATTGATGCTGAAGGAAAAGTTTATTTAACAACTTTAAAAAAAAATTCTCTATATCGGCCACCACTATCAGAGGCTCTTGAAATGGTTTCCGGTGATAAAAGACCACTTAAAATTATTAACGCCTATGTAAATCAATCAGCTTCCATTATTAAGTTAGAAAATTTCGAAGGTAAATATTTATATATTGTAAAATATTTAGATAAAAAAATTTCTCAATATTTAATAGATGCTGAGGAAGCAGTTAATTTTTATTATACCGTTTTGAATAAACAAACAGGTATTAAAATTTCATTTGTACTTATATATTTAGTTATAGTTTCGTTGTTATTATTTTTATCAATTACAATCGCCATAAAATTTTCTTCAAGATTTTTTAGATCAATTAATAATTTAATTATAGCATCCACAAATATTGGAAAAGGAGATTTATCTATTAAAGTCCCAGAAATCAAAACCGATAAAGATATGGAAATTTTAAATAAAAATTTTAACTTAATGATAATTAAATTAAAAGGACAACAGGAAAAATTAATAATTAATGAAAGACATGAAGCGTGGGAAAATTTAGCAAGAAAACTGGCACATGAAATTAAAAATCCATTAACACCGATACAGCTAACAATAGATAGATTAAAAGATAAATATTCAAAAGAATTGGATAATAATGAGAAAGATTTTACTAAAAACTTACAAGTAATTGTTAATCAAATAAAACAAATAGAAAATTTGGTTAATGAATTTTCTGATTTTGCTAGAATGCCAAAACCTACTTTAAAAGACAACAATCTTATTAAAATAATTAAAGATAATATTAACCTGTTAAAAGAGTTAGATAAAAATATTGAATTCAAATTTAATTACAATAAAGAAGAAATTATACTTAATTCAGACAACGAACAACTAAGCAGAGTTTTTCTTAATTTAATCAAAAATTCTATTGAAAGTATTCAGGAAAAAAACCTAGCTAACACCGATTTAAAAGGAAAAATTGACATTGCAATTTATGATAATGATGATCACATAAATTTTATCATTATTGATAATGGCAATGGATTTGGTGATTTAAAAAATAATATCAAAGATATTTTGAACCCCTATTTCACTACCAAAAAAAAGGGGACAGGCTTGGGTTTGGCTATTGTAAATAAAATAATAAACGATCATAATGGTACGATAAATTTTACAGATCTTAATGATGGTGCAAAAATACAGGTTGAATTTATAAAAAAATGAGCACTGAAATATTAATTATTGACGATAACGCTGATATTAGAAATATTATTAATGATCTTATTAATGATGCTGGCTATAAAACTAGAATAGCAGCAAATTATAATCAGGCATTGATTGAAATCGATAAAAAACTTCCAGATGTTGCAATTATAGATGTTAAATTAGATAAAGGTGACAATGATGGTTTAGAATTATTATCCCATATCAAAAATAAAAATAAAAATATTCCTGTAATTATAATTACTGGTCATGCAAATGTTGAAATGGCTATTAAAGCACTTAAGGCAGGAGCTTTTGAATTTATTGAGAAACCATTTAATCAAGAAAGATTACTAAATTTTATAAATCGTGCTGTTGAAAATATAAATCTAAAAAATAAAAATAAAGAATTTGAAGATAAACTTTTTTATTCGTATGATATAATAGGAAATAGCTCTAATATTGAAAATATTAAAGAACAAATTAATAAAATTTCAATTTCAGAAAGTAGAATTTTTATTAATGGTCCGACTGGTTCTGGTAAAGAGTTAATTGCAAGAAAAATACATAAACAATCAAAACGTCAGAAAGGACCATTTATTATTCTTAATGGCGCGTTACTAGATATTAGAAAATATGAACTTGAGTTATTTGGTGAAGAAAAAGATAATGGTTCAATTTCATATGGTGCTCTTGAAAAAGCTAGTGGTGGAATTCTTTTAATAGATGAAATTTCTGAAATTCCGTTAGAAACTCAATCAAAAATTCTACGTGTTCTGATAGACCAAAAGTTTAAAAGAATTAATAGCAATCATGATATAAATGTTGATGTACGAATTATTTGCTCATCTAGTAAGGATATTAAAAAAGAAATTGAGTTGGGAAATTTTAGGGAAGACCTTTATCACAGGTTAAATGTTTTTGAAATTAAAGTTGATTCTCTTAAAAATAGAATTTCTGATATACCTTTGCTAGTTAGGTATTTTTCAGAAAAAATCTCATCAAATTATAAGCTTAAGAAATTAGATATAGATACAAACAATAGTTATTTACTCAATTATGATTGGCCAGGAAATGTTAGAGAGTTAAGAAATTTAATTGAAAGAATAGCAATATTATCCCCTGAAGGCAGTGATAAGATTTATAATATAATTAAAGAATCTTTAAAAATTCCAGATATTAGCAACTCTACTAATGAAAACTCATTATCTGTGCCATTAAAAGAGGCTAGAGAAAACTTTGAAAAGGAGTATTTAACTACTCAGCTTAAAAAATTTAATGGAAATATATCTAAAACTGCTGATTTTGTCGGTATGGAGAGATCTGCCCTACATAGAAAGCTTAAAGGCTTAGGAATCAAGGAATTAAATTAAATGAATATTATAATTTGCGGAGCAGGAAGAGTTGGTTTCACTATAGCAAAAATACTCAGTGAGCAAGGTCATTCGATCACTGTTATAGATCAATCCAGTGAAGATATACAAAAAATTGATGATACACTCGATGTAAAGGCTATAGTTGGTAAAGCAACATACCCATCTATACTTGAAAAAGCTAACGCTTCTGAAGCAGATATGATTATTGCTGTTACACGCAATGATGAAATCAATATGCTTATATGTCAAATCGCATTTTCAATATTTAATGTTCAAAAAAAAATTGCACGTATAAGATCTCAAGACTATTTAAATCCAAAGTTTACTAAAGTTTATAATAAAGAAAATTTACCAATTGATGTAATTATCTCACCCGAAATTGAAATAGCAAAATCTTTGCAGAGAAAATTAGAAGCACCAGGAGCCCTGGACAATGTTCCATTTGCAAATAATAAAATCAGAATGCTTGAAATACTAGTTAATAAAAAATGCCCACTTATTAATATTAAGCTTAATGAATTAACAAAAAAGTTTCCAAAATTAGAAGCTAATATTATGGGCGTTATTCGAAACAGCAAATTTGTTATATTAAAAAAAAATGATGTAATGCAAGAAGATGATAAAGCATATGTTGTTATTAATGCATTACAAATGCAAGATACTCTGGATGCGTTTGGACATAATGAAAAAATCTCAAATAAAATTTTGATAATTGGTGGTGGAAATATAGGTTTTAATTTAGCAAAAAGTATAGAAGAAAGTTTTGATTCTGCTAGAGTTAAGATTATTGAAAAAGATAAGGAAAGAGCTGAATTTATTGCAAGTGAACTTAATAATACAATTATTATTAATGGTAATGGCTTAGATGAGGAAGTTTTATTAGAAGCTAATTTAGACGAAGTTGAAACAGTATTGGCTCTTACAAATGATGATGAAGATAACTTAATGGTAAGTGTACTAGTTGAGAAATTTACAAAGGATAAAGATGATTCAAATGACAAACGAACTATGGCGTTAATAAATAAGCCTAACTATTCATTGCTACAATCGTCTTTAAAAATTGATGATTTAATAGATCCAAGAATGAATACTGTATCAAGTATATTAAAACATATTCACAAAGGATCAATTGAAACGGCCTATAGTATATTAAACGGAGAATATGAAATTATTGAAGCTGAAATATTAGAAACCTCTGAATTAATTAATAAAGAGTTGAAAAGCTCAAATTTACCTGACGAGATAAAAATTGGAGCAATTCTTAGAGATAAAAAAGTTGTAATTCCAAGATCAAATTTTATTTTTAAAAAAGATGATACTGTAGTATTTCTAGCTAAAAAAGATTTTTTAAAAATTGTTGAAAACATGTTTCGTATAAGCTCAATTTAAATAAATGAACTATCTTAAACTCATTTACTTGAGTGTTTTTTGTGGAATAATTTCTATTCTTTCTTTTTTTAATATTATCTATTCTTATTATTTTAATCTTTACTTAAACCTTAATACATATGTGTACACTTTTCTTGTTTCATTTTTTTTAACAATATTATTTTATTTTATAAAAAGTAATGATGAAAAAAAAACTACTATTTATGAAAAAATAATAACTATACTTTTTGGATATTTTTTTCTTCCATTAATTATTTCAATACCTTTTTATTTTAGTATTTATAATTTAACATTTACTAATTCTTATTTTGAGTCAATTTCTGGCTTTACATCAACAGGATTTACAATTTTTGAAAATATTAAACATATTGATCAAAGCCTAATCTTATGGAGATCTTCATCACAATGGCTTGGAGGCCTTTATTTTCTATTTTCTATAATTTTATTGATAGACATCTTCGACAATAGTTTTAAAAAATCTTTAACTAATTTTATATCTTTTAATAAAGCTGAAACTTTAAAACAATCATTTAAAATTTTTTTATTATATTCAGTTATCACATTCTTAATTTTTGTTATTTTAAATTTACTAAATATTAGAACTTTCAATTCATTAAATCTAGCCATGACAATTATTTCTTCCGGTGGTTTTTTGCCGACCAACAGTCTGTCAAATATATTATTAGATAATACTCAAATAATTTTTTTCTCTCTTTTAATGCTTTCATCCTTTTTTAGTATTTTTTTAAGTTATAACTTAATATTTGTTAAGAATCGTAACCTAAACTTTTTCAACGAAGATATTCATCTAGTTTTCTATTTTTTAGTTTTACTAGCTATATTTTTTATTTTTTTTAATTTTGATAATAATTTTGTCGAATTATTTTTATCTCTAACAAGTAGTGTTTCAAATATAGGATTTTCACTAAATACTAATTCTCCGAACCTATCTTTTTTATTTTTGATATTAGTAATAGTTGGTGGTTCTTTTTTTTCCACAAGTTCTGGTATTAGATTTTTGAAAATCTATTCACTATTAAAATTTTCAATTAACGAAATACTATCTTACAGTCGACCTAAATATATATATGTAAATAAATATTTATTTTCTAAGGATTTTTTTGAATTAAATGAAATTTACAAGTACTTCTTATCTATAATTATATTTATTTTTTCTTTATTATTTTTAAGCAGTTTACTAACAATTAGTGGTATTGATTTTGAAACTTCTTTTAAACTATCTATATTAACTTTAATGAATACTGTGAACTCATCTATGTACGGTATCGATGAATTTAGTTTCTATAATTTACAATTCTATACTAAATATTGTCTTATTTTATTTATGATTATTGGAAGAATTGAACTTTTAACTTTATTAATTATTAGTAAAAAATTCCTTTTTAAAAACTAAATTCCTACTATATATATATTTAGAATGTTATTTGCGCTCTTAGCTCAGCTGGATAGAGCATCGGTTTTCTAAACCGAGGGTCGGTGGTTCGAGTCCACCAGAGCGCACCATTAACAATATATACTATCATAAAAAAAAATAACACAACATCTAGATAGAATGATTCTAAACTGTTTAAATATACTTTGACCAACATTAAATAGTGATAGATTATTATTCATAATTCAAATCATTTTGAATTATTTGTTAACAAATAAATAAATAAAACAGAGGAATAAAATATGTTTAAATACGTGAAAAAATTAACTTCTCTAGTTGCTATGGTTGCAGTTCTGTTTGCTTTTACAACAGAAACAATGGCTGCTAAGAAGTCAAAAACTCTTAAGAACACTATGAAAAAAGGTTT
>Ga0307986_10002781_pt1 | contig 12434 bp, 10 predicted proteins | sample EllFjometageno82_FD_203170 | JGI IMG/M metagenome (GOLD analysis project Ga0307986, IMG submission 203170) | Marine microbial communities from Ellis Fjord, Antarctic Ocean - #82 | ecosystem: Environmental > Aquatic > Marine > Unclassified | place: Southern Ocean | collected 2014-10-09
TAATAGGAAAAAAAATTACAACTATTCCAAATAATTTTAACATACATAAAACGTTAAAAAAAATATTTGATAACAAACAAAAAATGTTCAATAATAATCTTCCTATTGATTGGTCAACAGCCGAAGCTTTAGCATTTGGAACGCTTTTAACAGAAGGTTTCTCTGTGAGATTATCAGGTCAAGATTCTGGCAGGGGAACTTTTAGTCAGAGACATTCCGTACTTAGAAATCAAGATAGTCACGAAAGGTACGTGCCATTAAATAATATTTCAGAAAATCAAAAAAAATTTGAAGTAATAGACACACTCTTGTCAGAACTGGCTGTACTAGGGTTTGAATTTGGTTACTCTATATCAGAGCCTGAGACATTAGTATTGTGGGAAGCTCAATTTGGTGATTTTGCTAATGGTGCACAAATAATCATTGATCAATTTATAACTTCTGGTGAATCAAAATGGGGAAGGGCTAGTGGATTAGTAATGTTATTACCTCATGGTTACGAAGGTCAAGGACCAGAACACTCATCAGCAAGATTAGAACGATTTTTACAAATGTGTGCACTAGATAATATTCAAGTAGTAAATTGCACGACACCAGCTAATTATTTTCACGCTTTAAGAAGACAAATGCACAGAGAGTTTAGAAAGCCATTAATAATTATGACTCCAAAATCTCTGCTAAGACACAAACAATGTGTTTCAACTATAAATGATTTTACTAAAGACACTTCTTTTCACAGAGTTCTACCAGATCGAGCTTATACAAGTGAGTACGATTTAATAGAACTTAAAAATGATAGGCAAATTAAGAAAGTAGTTATTTGTTCAGGTAAAATTTATTTTGATCTAGTTGATGCTAGAGAAAAAACAAAAAATGATAAAGTTGTTTTTATTCGACTAGAACAAATCTATCCATTTCCAGTGAAAAGATTAGGTAAAGAATTAAAGAGGTATGCAAAAAATGCAGATATTTATTGGTGTCAAGAAGAGCCAAAAAATATGGGTGCATGGAACACAGTTAACCATTACATAAACAGAACCTTAGAAATTATTAATTTTAGCAATAAAAACGTTGAATATATTGGAAGAAGGCCATCAGCAACCACTGCGACCGGAAATCTTAATAAACACCTTGCACAACAAAAAGAAATATTAGAAAAGGTGGTTGGAAAAATTAACTAATGTCTGATCGTATACTAGTCCCTGTACTTGGAGAATCTGTAACAGAAGCTACAGTAGCTAAGTGGTTGAAAAATGAAGGTGATAAAGTTAATGCAGATGAAGCAATAGTCGAATTAGAGACAGACAAAGTTAATATTGAAGTACCCGCACCCTCTGGTGGAACAATAGAAAAAATTTCTGTTAAAGAAGGACAAACTGTAGATGTTGGAGCTTTGTTAGGAACTATTATACAATCAAAAAGTACAGACGTGGAAGAAAAAAAATACTCACCCCCGTTAAAAAAACCACACGTTGTTAAAGAAGAAACAGTCGAAGTCATTAAAAACAATGAAGAAAGTATTGAAGAAATAAAATTATTTAAAAAAGAGAAAAAACAAGAAAATGAAGAAGAAGCTCTCATTCTGACAGAAGTTCACGATGAACAAAAAGTTTCAAAAAATTCAAACACAAACATTATTTCACCTGCAGCAAGGAAACTAGCATCAGAGTCGAATATTAATCTTAACGAGGTTAAGGGTTCAGGTAAAAATGGAGTTGTTTTAAAAGAAGATCTTCTAGATTTAATGGGAACTGCGCCAAAACCTTCAGAGCGAAAAAATACACATGGGCCTGAAGAAAGAATTAAAATGACAAGATTACGAATGACGATAGCTAAAAGACTCAAAGAGGCTCAAGAAAATGCAGCTATGTTAACTACTTTCAACGAAGTAGATATGAGCGCGGTTATTTCAATGAGAAGTGAACATAAGGAAGAGTTTCAAAAAAAATATGATGTTAAATTAGGTTTTATGTCTTTTTTTGTAAAAGCATGCGTTGTTGGACTCAAAAACTATCCTGTTATAAATGCAGAAATTCAAGGAGATGAAATTGTTTATAAAAATTATTACAATATAAGTATAGCTGTTGGCACAGATAGAGGTTTAGTTGTGCCTGTTCTCAGAAATACAGATGAGATGTCTTTTGCAGAAATTGAAAAAAACATTAATCTACTTGGACAAAAAGCAAGGGATGGAAAAATTGTTATTGACGATTTACAAGGAGGAACCTTTACAATTACAAACGGGGGTATTTATGGTTCAATGCTTTCAACACCTATTTTAAACCCACCTCAGTCAGCTGTATTAGGCATGCACAATATTATAGAACGGCCTGTAGCAATCAATAAAAGCGTATCTATTAGACCGATCATGTATCTAGCTTTGTCATATGATCATAGAATTGTTGATGGAAAAGAAGCAGTTTCTTTCTTAAAGATAATAAAAGAGTGTCTTGAAGATCCTAGAAGACTATTTCTAAATTTATAGTTATGGAAAATAATTTTGATGTAATTATTATTGGTGGAGGCCCCGGAGGATATGTCTGCGCTATTCGTGCAGCTCAATTAGGCATGAAAACTGCTTGTATTGAATCAAGGGGAACACTAGGTGGAACTTGTCTTAATGTAGGATGTATACCATCTAAAAGTCTTTTAAATTTATCTGAGACTTATCACAAAGCTCAAAAAGATTTTAATGCACAAGGAATAGAATTTACAGGTTTAAAACTTAATTTAGAAAAGATGATGGCCAACAAAAATAAATCAGTTCAAGTTTTAACTAAAGGAATTGAATTTTTATTTAAAAAAAACAAAGTAACATATATTAAAGGTAAAGGTGTTTTGTTTTCAAAAAATGATGTCATTGTTTATGAGGGCGAAAAAAAAACATCATATAAGTCTAAAAATATCGTCATCGCCACAGGTTCAGGCCCGTCTACGTTGCCTGGTATGGAAATTGATGAAGAAAATATCGTATCTTCAACAGGAGCACTTGCGCTAAAAGAAGTGCCTAAAAATTTTATAGTAATAGGTGGTGGTTATATTGGATTAGAAATGGGTTCTGTGTGGTCGCGTCTTGGATCAAACGTAACCGTTTTAGAATACTTAGACCACATCACTCCTGGAATGGACAAAGAGATTTCATCAGAATTTATGAAAATTTTAACAAAACAAGGATTTAAATTTAAATTAAACTCAAAAGTAACCTCGGTGAGCAATAAAGGCGATCAAGTGGAAGTTGCTTTTATAAACAATAAAACATCAAAAGAAGAAAAAATTTTAGCTGACAAAGTTTTAGTTTCAGTTGGAAGAAAACCTTATACGGAAGGATTGAATTTAACAAAAATAGGAATTAAAAAAGATAAGCAAGGAAGGGTTGAAGTAAATGAAAAACTGCAAACATCGATAAATAATATTTATGCAATTGGGGATGTAATCAAAGGTCCAATGCTTGCTCACAAAGCTGAAGAAGAAGGAATTGCTGTTGCTGAAATTATTGCTGGTCAAGCTGGGCATGTTAATTATGACATTATACCCGGTGTTGTTTATACGTCACCAGAAGTTGCAGTTGTTGGAAAAACGGAAGAGCAACTCAAAAAAGAAAATATAGATTATAAAGTTGGTAAATTCCCTTTTCTTGCGAATTCGCGCGCTAAAGTTAACAACGAAACAGATGGTTTTGTAAAAATATTAGCTGATAAAAAAACAGACAGAGTTTTAGGTGTTCACATGATCGGTCCACACACTGGTGACATGATAGCCGAAATGGCTTTAGCTATGGAATTTGGTGCTAGTGCTGAAGATATTGCTCGAACATGTCATGCCCACCCTACTCACACAGAAGCGGTAAAAGAAGCGGCTCTAGCTGTTGATAAAAGAGCAATTCATTTTTAATTGATATAACATCAATTAGATTCTTAAAATGAAAGTTCCTGTTTTAATACCCAAAATATTTAATTTTCCCTTCACCTATGATTCTGGTTTCTTAGAAGCTCTAGAACCGGGTGACCTAGTCATTGTTCCTTTTGGCAAGAGTCAAGAAATTGGTGTTGTTTGGGATAAAATCAAGCCTTCCTTAAAAGAATTTAAGATAAAGAAAATAGAAAAAAAAATAGACAATTTTAAAATTAATAAAAGTTTAGTTGATTATATTAATTGGTTCTCTGCTTACAATCTAGTCTCAAAGGGCATGGTACTTAAAATGTGTCTTGGTGATAAAAAAAATTCAATTAAAATTGAAGATAGTAACAAAGAAAATTTAAAAAAAAATAAATATAAATTTGTTTTAAATAAAGAACAAAAAAAAAGCCTTGAGGAGCTTAGAAAATTTGGTAATACATTTAACGTATCCTTATTGCAGGGTGTGACAGGATCAGGAAAAACAATAGTTTATTTTGAAAGAATAAAAGAAGTTCTAAATAAAGGCCATCAAGTACTCATATTGTTGCCTGAAATATTCTTAACTAATCAATTCAAAGATAGATTTGAGGAATTTTTCGGTTTTTTACCAGCAATATGGCACTCAAAAATAGGACTTAAAAGTAAGAGAAAAATTTGGCAAGGAGTTGCTAAGAACAGTTTAAATTTAGTAATTGGAGCTCGTTCTTCATTGTTACTGCCATTTAAAAATCTAGGTCTAATTGTGTTAGATGAGGAGCATGACTCGTCATATAAACAAGATGAGGGTATTATTTACCACGCACGTGATATGGCAATATCAAGAGCTTCCTTTGAAAATATACCTATACATTTAGTTTCTGCTGTTCCTTCACTGGAAACTTTTAGCAATATTAAAAATAAAAAATATAATCATACAAGACTAATAAATCGCTATCGAGATTTTCCATTACCAGAAGCCAAAGTAGTCAATCTTGAAAAATCTTCACTTAAAAAAGATCAATTTATAGCAAATGAAACTATAGATTTGATTCAAGAATATTTAAAAAACAAAGAACAAGTATTGTTTTTTTTAAACAGAAGAGGGTATGCCCCTTTTTTAATCTGTAAAAAATGTGGTTTTAAACATTTATGCCCCAACTGTTCAATTTATTTAACATATCACAAATCAATGAACAAACTTATCTGTCATCATTGTGGAATTAAAGTTAAGAAAGAAAAAAATTGTAAGGATGCTAAAGAGCTTTGTAATTTTCGCATGTATGGCCCAGGTGTTGAAAAAATATATGATGAATTAAAAATAATTTTTCCAAAAAAAAATATTAAAATATTTTCAAGTGATTTTTTAAGTAAAAAAAATGAAACAGAATCTATTTTAAAAAAAATAGAAAAAAATGAGATAGATATTCTTGTAGGAACACAATTAATTTCGAAAGGATTTAATTTTCCCAAGTTAAATTGTATTGTTGTAGTAGATGCAGATTTCTCTGGAATGGGATATGATTTAAGAACAACTGAAAAAAATATACAGCTATATAATCAATTAAGTGGAAGAGCAGGTCGATTTTCAAATAAATCTACAATTATTTATCAAACAGCAACACCTCTAAATGAAACGTTAAAAGATGTATTAGAAAATAATCCAGAAAAATTTTTAAACAATGAATTAATTATTAGAAAAAATAAAAATTTACCACCCTACTCAAGACTTATTGCTTTGATAATTTCAGCTAATTCTAGTCAGGATAGTTTTAGAGCAGCGCAAGAAATTAAAAAAAAATTAAGTACTATAAGTCAACTTGATGTTTTAGGACCCGTAGATTCTCCTATATTTAAAGTTAAAAAAAAGTATAGAACACGACTTTTATTGAGGTCAAAAAATAGCAATTTAATTCAAAAAAATGTAGGTAGAATTCTTGAAAATCTAACTATATCTAAAAAAATAAAACTTACGGTTGATGTTGATCCTATTAACTTTGCCTGAGAGAAAAAGAATCTAACGACCTTGATCGATACCTAACCTTGTGGTAGGAAACCACATTCTTAATCAAATCTCTAACTTAGGAGTATTACAGTGAGTTCTAACAAGTCATTTTCTTCAGAAACAGCTAATAGATATGCTTTAGCGCTATATGAGCTTGTTAAAGAAAATTCAGAATTAGAGACTGCAGAGAAAGATGTCAACCAGTTTTTAACTATTTATAATACTAGTGAGGACTTAAAAAATTTTATTAAGAATCCGACTCAGTCTCAGTCAAGTCAATTAGAAATAATAAGTAAAATATCAGACGAAATGAATTTGTCAAAAATTATTAAAAATTTTTTGTCTATTTTAATTGCCAAAAAAAGAATTTTTTTTATAAAAATAATTTTTATAAACTTTTTATCTTTGGTTTCAAAAAAAAGAGGTGAATTAAAAGCTTCTTTAACTTCTTCAAAAAATTTAACAAGTGAAGAGCTTAAAAACTTAAACACTGAACTCTCACAATCAATAGGCACTTCTGTTGCGTTTAATTATAAAGTTGATGAAACATTGATTGGTGGATTAAAAATACAAATAGGAAGTTTAATGATTGATACTTCTATTAAAAATAAATTAAAAAAATACGAACAAATAATGTTAGAGGTATAATATGCAGATTAATCCATCAGAAATTACCAAAATATTAAAAGAACAAATAAAAAATTTTGGTGACAAAGCTGAAATTTCAGAAATAGGAAAAGTTCTATCTGTTGGTGATGGGATAGCAAGAGTTTTTGGTCTCGACAATGTTCAAGCTGGCGAGATGGTAGAATTTGAAGATGGTTCTAAAGGTATGGCTCTAAACTTAGAAAGCGACAATGTGGGAATAGTAGTTTTTGGTGATGATAGAAAAATAAAAGAAGGAAGCACAGTAAAGAGAACCGGTTCAATCGTAGACGCACCTGTTGGCAAAGAACTCTTAGGAAGAGTCCTAGATGGTTTGGGAAACCCAATTGATGGAAAAGGAAATTTAAGTGAAAAGATAACAAGAAAAAGAGTAGAAGTTAAAGCACCTGGAATCATTCCAAGACAGTCTGTAAGTGAACCGATGCAAACAGGCTTGAAAGCTATCGATACTTTAATTCCGATCGGGAGAGGTCAAAGAGAATTAATTATTGGTGATCGTCAAACTGGCAAAACTGCAGTTGCGATTGACGCGATTATTAATCAAAAAACAATTAATGAATCTGACGACGAGAAGAAAAAACTTTATTGTATTTATGTAGCCATAGGTCAAAAACGCTCTACGGTAGCGCAAATTGTTAAAACTTTGGAAGATGCTGGAGCCATGAAGTACACAACAGTTGTTGCAGCGACAGCCTCTGATGCTGCCCCTTTGCAATTTTTAGCTCCCTATACTGGTTGCACAATTGGAGAGTATTTTAGAGACAATGGAATGCATGCCTTAATTATTTATGATGATCTATCAAAACAAGCTGTTGCTTATAGACAAATGTCTTTATTATTAAGAAGGCCTCCTGGAAGAGAAGCTTATCCTGGTGATGTATTCTATTTACATAGTAGACTATTAGAAAGAGCTGCTAAACTTAGCGATGCTAATGGTGGGGGATCCTTAACAGCCTTGCCTATAATTGAAACACAAGCTGGAGACGTTTCCGCTTACATCCCAACAAACGTAATTTCTATTACTGATGGGCAAATATTTTTAGAAACACAGCTATTTAATCAAGGTATCAGACCAGCTGTAAACGTTGGATTATCAGTTTCAAGAGTCGGGTCTGCAGCTCAGACCAAGGCAATGAAAAAAGTTGCTGGCTCAATAAAATTAGAATTAGCTCAATACAGAGAAATGGCTGCTTTTGCTCAATTTGGCTCAGACCTTGACGCATCAACACAAAAACTTTTAAATCGTGGTTCAAAACTAACAGAACTTTTAAAACAAAATCAATACTCACCTTTAACCGTAGCAGAACAAGTTATTTCTGTGTTCACAGGAGTTAGAGGATATTTAGACGATGTAGAATTAAATCAAATTAAAAGCTTTGAAAAAGATATTTTAGAAAAAATTAAAAATGATAAAAATGAAATACTAAGTACAATACAAACTACTGGAAAATTAGAAAAAGATATTGAAGAATCTCTAATTCAAATAATAGAAGAATATAAAAAAAGTAAAAAATAATGCCAAGTTTAGATGATTTAAGAAAAAGAATTGTTAGCGTTAAGTCTACGCAAAAAATTACCAAAGCAATGAAAATGGTAGCGGCTGCAAAACTTAGAAAGGCACAGGAGAGTGCTGAAAAAGGAAGACCGTATAGTGAAAAAATGCAGAATATAATTTTAAACTTAACAGAATCTATAAGCGATCCTCAGAACGCCCCAAAATTATTAATTGGAACTGGCAAAGATCAGATTCATCTGTGCGTAGTAATGACATCGGACAGAGGTTTATGCGGAGGCTTCAATTCAAACATATGCAGATTAGCAAAAAAGTATTTTGAAAAAATATTAAAAGAAGGAAAAAATCTAAAAATCATCACAGTTGGTTCAAAAGGCAATGATCAACTTAAGAGAGAATATGGAAAGTATATTTTAAAAAAGCTAAGCTTTAAAAATAAAAAAAAAATTTCATTTGTGGAAGCCGATGAAGTAGGAAAAATAATTTTAGATTTATTTGATAAAAATGAATTTGATAAATGTATATTATTTTTTAATAATTTTAAAAATGTTATGACACAAATACCTGAGGCACAACAAATAATTCCCGCAGAAGTAAAAAAAGATTCTAAAAAAGATGAAGAAATTTTTTATGAATTTGAGCCCGACGAAGATGAAATTCTTGAAGACCTACTTCCGAAAAACATTTCGACGCAAGTGTTTAAAGCTTTTTTAGAAAATTCTGCTAGCGAACAAGGTTCTCGTATGACGGCAATGGATAGCGCAACTAGGAATGCAGGAGATTTAGTCAACAAATTAACAATAAACTACAACAGAAGCAGACAGGCAGTAATTACTAAAGAATTAATTGAAATAATATCAGGAGCAGAAAGTCTATAATTATGAAAAAAATAGGAAGAATTACTCAGATTATTGGTGCAGTTATTGACGTAACTTTCGATGGCGATTTACCAGAAATTTACACGGCGCTCGAAGTCGACAATGAAGGAAATAAACTAGTATTAGAAGTTGCCCAACACTTAGGTGAAGGAAGCGTTAGAACCATAGCAATGGATTCTACAGAAGGTTTAAAACGAGGAGATTTAGTTACTAATACAGGTGAGCCTATACTAGTACCTGTTGGACCGGAAACTCTAGGAAGAATAATTAATGTAATTGGAGAACCAATTGATGAAAAAGGACCAGTTAAAACTAAAGAAAAATGGCCAATACACAGAGAAGCTCCTAAGTTTACTGAGCAGTCTACCGAAACAGAAATGTTGGTTACAGGAATTAAAGTTATCGATCTTTTAGCTCCCTATGCGAAAGGTGGAAAAGTAGGATTATTCGGAGGAGCAGGAGTTGGTAAAACTGTTACTATTATGGAATTAATAAACAACATTGCAAAAGCACACGGTGGGTTTTCAGTATTTGCTGGAGTTGGAGAAAGAACTCGAGAAGGAAATGATCTCTATCATGAAATGATAGAGTCTGGAGTTATTAAACCTGATGGTGAAGGGTCTAAAGCTGCATTAGTTTATGGACAAATGAATGAGCCACCAGGAGCCAGAGCAAGAGTTGCCCTTACAGGTTTAACTGTCGCCGAATATTTTAGAGATAAAGAAGGACAAGACGTATTGTTTTTTATTGATAATATTTTTAGATTTACCCAAGCAGGATCAGAAGTTTCAGCATTATTAGGAAGAATACCTTCAGCGGTAGGGTATCAGCCAACTTTAGCTACTGACATGGGTAACCTACAAGAAAGAATTACATCAACTAGCAAAGGGTCAATAACGTCTGTACAAGCAATCTACGTTCCTGCAGACGACTTAACAGATCCAGCACCAGCTACCTCGTTTGCACATTTAGATGCTACAACTGTACTTTCAAGACAGATAGCCGAAATAGGAATTTATCCAGCAGTAGATCCTTTGGATTCCACTTCAAGAATTCTTGACCCAAGGATAGTAGGAGAAGAGCATTATAGAGTAGCAAGAGAAGTTCAACAAACACTACAGGCATATAAATCTTTACAAGATATCATAGCAATTTTGGGCATGGATGAATTATCAGAAGAAGATAAAATTACTGTGACAAGAGCAAGAAAAATTCAAAGATTTTTGTCACAACCTTTCTTTGTTGCGGAAGTGTTCACAGGCTCACCTGGAAAATTAGTTGATCTAGAGTCAACCATCAAAGGGTTTGATGCTATCTGTAAAGGCGACTACGACCACCTTCCAGAATCTGCATTTTATATGGTTGGAGGAATAGAAGAAGCTGTTGAAAAAGCTGAGAAAATGGCCCAAGACGCCAAATAACAATGTCTGAAAATTTTAATTTAGAAATAATTAGCCCCGATCAAACACTCATTAATTCCCAGGTTAAACACGTAACTATACCTGCTTATGAAGGATTAATGACAATTCTAAAAGACCATATCTCATTAATTACTTTTTTAAGACCAGGATTTATAGAAGTTGAGATTGAAAATAAATTTGAGAAATTTTATGTTGAAGAAGGAACTGTAGAATTTTTTAATAATAAACTTTTAATTTTAACTTCATCCACAATTAAATTAGAAAAACTTACAAAAGAAAATATAGTAAAAATGATTGACGAGTCTAAAATTCTTTTACAGAACTCCGAGATTAAAGATAAGGAACGATATATTATAAATCACAAACTAGAAACACTTCAACAAATTAATTAATAATTTTTTTTAACTCTACTAATACTTTTTCATAAACATGTTTTTTAAAAAGTACAATTAGATCTGGCAAAAGATCTATGTCTACCCATTTCCATTCCATAAATTCAGCATTTGCCGTATTTATATTAATTTCACTGTCATTTCCTAGAAATTTAACCACAAACCATTTTTGTTTTTGACCTCTGTATTTCCCTTTCCATATTTTTCCAATTAAGTTTTCTGGTAATTCATATTCAAGCCATTGATCAAATTCTTTTAAAACTTCTATATTTTTTATACTTGTTTCCTCTAAAAGCTCTCTTTTCATTGCCTGCAACAAAGGTTCATTAGAATTTACACCGCCTTGTGGCATTTGCCACTTATCAAATGGATTATCTATTCTTTTACCGACAAAAACTTTATTTTGTGAATTGAGAACGACTATTCCAACACCCGTTCTTAGTGGCAAAACTTTACGATTCATCTCTAGGACGTGAGTAAATCAACCGCATATTTTAATTGATTGTCGGTTTCAGTACTGATTTTAAAATCTTTTCCAATTTCTTCTACAAAAATGTCAGGTAAGACACCAACATCTGAAATTGACTTCCCAGAAGGTAAATAATATTTTGATATAGTAAGCCTTAAGCCACCTCCATTTTTAAGAGGTATAATAGACTGCACTGACCCTTTGCCATAAGATTTTTCACCTAAAATAATTGCACGTTTATGGTCTTTTAATGCACCAGAAACAATTTCTGATGCAGAAGCTGAACCGTTATTAGTAATGACTATTAAAGGTTTGCCATTTATCCCATCCCCTTTTTTTGAAAAAAATCTTCTGGTTTCACTAATCTTTCTTCCTTTTGTAGAGACTATTTCTCCGTCATCTAAGAAAAAATCAGTTATACTTATGGCTTGAGTTAATAGACCTCCAGGGTTATTTCTTAAATCTAAAATATAACCAGTTAATTTTTTTTTTCTTTCAAAGTTGTTAACTTTTTTAAACAGTTGTTCGTCACTGTTTTCATTAAAAGATTTTAATCTTAGATATCCAATTTTATTGTTTTCACCAATTATTTTTGCCTCAACTGATTTAACTTCTATAACTGCTCTTGTAATCTTAAATTCTAAAGCTTTTTTTTCATTTCTTCTTCTAACAGTTAACTTTATTTCCGACCCAACAGGTCCACGCATAAGTTCTACTGCTTCTGTAAGTGTTTTGCCCTGCACTTGCTGACCGTTAATTCTAACGATATAATCACCGGATTTTATGCCTGCATTTGCTGCTGGTGTGTCGTTTATTGGGGAAATAACCTTAACAACACCAGACTCCATTCCTATTTCAATTCCTAGACCGCCAAACTCACCCCTGGTATCAGTTTGCATGCCATTAAAGGATTTAGGGCTCATGTATGCTGAATAAGGATCCAATGACTGTAAAAGACCATTAATAGCTGAGTCCATGATTTTTGCCCGATCAACTTCATCAACGTATTCTTTTTTAATAGTTTCTAAAACTTCGCCAAATAAATCAATTTTTTCATACAATTCATTTGAGTTTTTTGAGTAAACATAACTGCTACTTATAGGAATATTCAATAACAAGAGTGTAATTATAATATTTATTTTTTTCATATTAGTGCTTTTTCTTTAGGTATTGGTTCAGACCACATTTTTTCAAGATCATAAAACTCTCTTTTTTCA
>Ga0307986_10002782_pt1 | contig 12433 bp, 14 predicted proteins | sample EllFjometageno82_FD_203170 | JGI IMG/M metagenome (GOLD analysis project Ga0307986, IMG submission 203170) | Marine microbial communities from Ellis Fjord, Antarctic Ocean - #82 | ecosystem: Environmental > Aquatic > Marine > Unclassified | place: Southern Ocean | collected 2014-10-09
AGGCTCATTATTAAAAACATCTAATCCTGCTGCGTAAATTTTTTTATTTTTTAAAGCTTCAATTAAAGCATCATCATCTACAGTCATTCCTCTCGAAGTATTAATAACAATTGCATTAGCAGGTAGTAAATTTATTGCTTCTTTATTTAATATATTTTTTGTTTCAGGAGTAGCGGGACAGTGCACGGAGACAAAATCACAATAGGGCATCATACCACTAATACTTTCATAATATTTTGCTCCAGCTTCCATATCAGTTGGAACTTTTTTTCTATTATAATAAATAATTTTCATGCCAAATCCTTTTGCTCTTTCAGCAACAATTTTACCTATCCTTCCCATTCCTATAATCCCTAAGGTTTTCCCAGTTAAAGGTTTGCCAACCATAAAATTAGTAAAGTCTACTTTTGCATCTTTCCATTTTCCTGATTTGACTAATGTTAATCCCTCATAGGCTCTTCTTGCTGCACCTAGCATTAATAAAAGTGTAGTCTCAGCAACCGCATCATTCAAAACATTTGGAGCGTTTGTAATAACTATTTTTTTGTTTTTTGCTGCTTCAATATCAATATTGTCATAACCAACAGCTATACTAGCAATAATTTTAAGCTTGCCATTCATTGCATTGAAAAAGTTTGAGTCAAATTTATCCCAACTTGCCGCAATTACACCGTCATATTCGTTACATGTTTTTGCTAAATTTTCATAAGGAATAGCTTCATCTTTTAGATTTAAAGTTACGTCAAATTTTTCTTTTAAATGCTTTTCTGCAATATCAGAAATTTTTCGAGTAACTAAAATTTTTGGCTTCATTATTAGTGTGAGTTTCTTGGAATTCCTTTTTTCTTAACAATGTCAAGATAGACTCCTCGAGAGTTAATGCAAGCACCATCTTCTAATTGACCCACCGTATCTCTTGAGATTTCTTGCCAAGGAGTTTGACTAATTAGTTTTGGTATTTTCTTTTTTTTTCTTCTTTTTTTAAACTCAGCTGCTGAAATTAAAAGATCAACTCTACTTTTATTTAAGTCTATTTTAATCTTATCTCCTGTTTTAACGATAGCTAAATCACCACCTACAGCAGATTCTGGTGAAACATTAAGAATAGAAGGGCTTTCCGAAGTACCACTTTGTCTACCATCACCTAAAGTGGGCAGGGCATTAATACCTTCTTTTAATAACCTATCAGGTGGCTGCATATTAACCACTTCAGCAGAGCCAGGATAGCCTACGGGTCCACAACCACGAACCATTAAAATGGAATGTTCATCAATCTTTAATTTATTACTATTTATTCGATGGTGGTAGTCCTCAGGCCCCTCAAACATTACTGCTTTTCCCTCAAAAACATTTGGATGATCTGGGTTTGATAAATACCTTTCTCTGAATTCTTCACTAATTACTGAAGTTTTCATAACCGCTGAATTAAAGAAATTACTTTTCATTACTTTAAACCCAGCATTATCTACCACAGGATCATCAAAAGATTTAATAACATCTGTGTCTACATTGATTTTAATCTTTAAATTTTGTTCCAGTGATTTCCCGCTAACTGTTTTAACAGATTTGTGTAATTTTTTTCGTTTCAGTAATTCTTGCATAACAGCCGGGACACCACCACTTCTATAAAATCTTTCCATTAAGTGTTCTCCTGCAGGCTTACAGTTTACCAATAAAGGAATGTCATGCCCTAGTTTTTGCCAGTCATTTAAATTAATTTTTACTCCCATATGTTTTGCTATAGCTGATAAATGAGGAGGGCAATTACTTGAAGCACCTATAGCACTTGCTACTACGATTGCGTTCTCAAATGCTTTTTTCGTCATAATTTTTGATGGTGTTAAATCTTCGAAAACCATCTCAACAATTCTTTTTCCGGTTTCAAAAGAAATTTGACTTCGCTCCCGATAAGGAGCAGGAATAACAGCGCATCCTGTCAAAGACATACCTAATGCTTCAGCGACAGAATTCATGGAAGAAGCTGTACCCATTGTATTACAATGCCCAATACTTGGAGCAGAAGAAGCAACCATATCCATAAATTGATCGTAGTTAATTTCACCCTTACCTAAAAGTTTTCTAGCGTCCCAAACAACAGTTCCTGATCCAACTAATTTTCCATCATGGTAACCATCTAGCATCGGCCCACCAGATAAAACAATTGCTGGTATGTTTACTGTTGCCGCCGCCATTAAAGCTGCAGGTGTAGTTTTATCACAACCAGTTGTTAAAACTACGCCATCAATTGGGTAACCATATAAAATCTCAACAAGAGATAAATAAGATAAATTTCTATCTAAAGCTGCTGTTGGTCGTTTGCCTGTTTCTTGAATTGGGTGAGTTGGAAACTCCATAGGAATCCCTCCTGCCTTTCTGATGCCATCCTTAATTCTTGCACTGAGTTGCTGAAAATGACGATTACAAGGAGTGAGGTCGCTACCTGATTGAGCTATACCAATAATTGGACTTCCTGATTGCAATTCTTTTCTTGTTAAACCGTAGTTTAAATAACGCTCCAAATACAAAGCTGTTTGTTCTGGATCTTTAGGGTTGTCAAACCACTGACGACTTCTTAAATTTTTTTTATTCATATGTATTATGGTGCTAATTAGTTAAGCAATCTTTATTACTTAAAATAATGATTAACTTTATAAATGGAATAATTGTATAATAAAAGGATGAATAATCTAATCATTCTAAACAAAAATGATAATGTCGCAGTTACTCCTTTTGTAATTGACCCCAAAACAAAAATAGAAAGACAAGGTATTGTTAGTATTGACCCAATCCCATTTGGTCATAAGATTTGTTTAAAAGCTATTAATAAAGGTGAGCCAATTATTAAATATGATCAAATTATTGGCTTTGCATCAAAGAGTATAAAGCCGGGTGAACATGTTCATTCACATAATTTAGAATTTAAAGAGTTTAGCAGAAAGTATACTGTCACTGAAAAAAAAAAAGTAATAACGGAGAAAAGTAATTTATTTTTTGACGGGATCCTCCGAGATAATGGAGATGTAGCGACCAGGAATTATATTGGTATCATTAGTACTGTAAATTGCTCAGCAACAGTAAGTAAAATGATTGCCGAAAAAATAAAATATAGTAATGTCCTCAAAGACTATCCAAATATTGATGGTATTGTTCCGATCACTCATTCAACAGGATGTGGAATGAATACAGCTAGTGAAGGAATGCAAATATTTCAAAGAACAATTGATGGATTTAAAAATCATCCTAACTTTTCGCATGTATTTGTAATTGGATTAGGTTGTGAATGTGCACAAATAAATTTATTTTCTGACTCAATGAAAAAACATAATCGAATTCATTTTTTAACTATTCAAGACGAAGGTGGAACTAAAAAGATTGTCGATAAAGTATTTAATCAAATCAAAGATTTATTAAAAGAGGCTAACAATATTAAGAGAACCCCACAAGCTGCCCATCATTTAACTTTGGCATTACAATGTGGAGGATCAGACGGTTATTCAGGAGTTTCTGCTAATCCATCCTTGGGCGTTGCTGCAGACCTTCTTGTAAAAAATGGAGGAAGTTCAATTCTATCTGAAACCCCAGAGATTTATGGTGCAGAACATTTGTTAATCAATAGAGCTAACAATAAAGATGTGGCAGATAAATTAATTAAAAAAATTGAGTGGTGGAAAAATTATACAAATATCAATAATAGTTCGATGGATAATAATCCTGCACCAGGAAATAAAAAAGGTGGCTTGACAACTATACTTGAAAAATCTTTGGGAGCTGTAGCGAAAGGTGGAAATTCAATTCTTAACGATGTCTTAAGTTATGCCGAACCTTTAAAAAATAAAGGTTTTAATTTTATGGACTCACCCGGTTATGATCCTGTTTCTGTAACAGGACAAGTAGCTTCGGGTGCTAACGTAATTTGTTTTACAACTGGAAGAGGATCTTGTTTTGGTTGCAAGCCTGTTCCAAGCTTAAAGCTAGCAACTAACACTGCCATGTTCAATAAAATGAGCGAAGACATGGACATAAACTGTGGAACAGTTATAGACAGCGAAGAAACAGTAGAACAAGTTGGTAAAAAAGTCTTTGAGTTAGTACTGAAAACTGCATCAGGACGTAAGTCAAAAAGTGAGCAGAATGGTTATGGAGATGAGGAATTCAATCCATGGCAAGTCGGCGTTGTAATGTAAACATTGTTATTCAAAACAGAATTTAATTATAAATGAAGAGCGAACACAAACCACAGTTAATTAAGATTATATTATTAGCTTCATCAGGTTTTTTTATGTTTGTGTGCATGGATTCAATGGGTAAATATTTAGGTGGAGTTATGCCAGTTACGCAAGCTGTTTGGGGAAGATTTTTTTTTCACTTTTTGGCAATATTATTTTTTTTTTTAGTTTTTAAACCAAAGCTGAATATTAAAAAAAATTTTAAAATTCAAATAATAAGATCGCTATTAATGGTCTCAGCAACTTTTTTTATGTTTAATTCACTTCAAAGGTTTGATTTGGTAGATATATATGTAGTATTTTTTACAGCTCCTCTAATCGTTTCTTTGCTATCTGCTTATTTTTTAAAAGATATTCTTACACGGAAGGGTTTTCTACTTATGCTTTTAAGTTTTGGTTCAATTGTTTATTCGCTTGGTCCTAGTATGAAAATTTTAAGTTTAGAATTAATATATCCGCTAGTTCCACCTTTATGTTGGGCTTTATATCAATTTTTCACTAAACTTATTTCTGGAAATAATGAACCATTTACAGCAGTATTCTACACAGCGATAACAGGTACAATAATTTTTACAATTTATATTGCTTTTAATTGGACACCAATTGAAAAAAATATTTATTGGTTAGGACTTATTTTTTTAGGAGTCGCAGGGTTTATAAGTCATTTTATTATAATTTATGCCATACAACTTTCTAACTTATCATTTATTACAAATTTTCAGTACTCACAGTTAGTTTGGTCAACAATCATTAATTTTCTTATTTTTGGAGTTCCAATAGACACAAGTAAAATTTTTGGAATAATTGGGATTATATGTTTTGGTATCTTATTTATAAGGTCTGAAGGAAATAAAAAAATAGTAAAATAGATTTTTTTATTTAATCTTTCCAAGAAGGTTTTTTTTTATTTAAAAAACTAAGAATACCTTCTTTTGCATTTTCACTATTTAATACACTGTAAAAGGATTTCCTCTCTTCCTTCAAATCTTTTTCTTGCGGATAATTTTTGCTAATTAGTCTTTTAATTTCAATTAAACTTGATTTAGGTTTTTCAGCTATTGTTTTTACAAATTTTATTACTGCTAGAGAAAAGTTATTTTCGTTTAATAATATACTAACAAAACCAAGTTCATATGCTCGCTGGGCAGTGATGGTTTTCCCAGTCATACAAAGATAATTAGCATTATGTCTCCCAAGATAATTTTTTAATCTCTGTGTTCCACCCATTCCAGGTAATAATCCTAGATTAATTTCAGGCTGACCAAATTTAGAATCCTTAGATGCAATGATGATGTCGCATAATAAAGCAAGTTCCATTCCTCCACCTAAAGCAATCCCTTCAACTGCTGCTACGATTGGAATATTAATTTCTTTAATTTTATCAAAATAGTTAAAGAGACCTTTCGATTTTGCAGATTCTGAATTTAAATTATTAAGTTCTTTTATATCAGCTCCAGGAGAAAAAAATTTCTGGTTTCCTTGAATTAAAATTACTCTAATAAAAGAGTTCTTTTCCAATTCTTTTAAACCTTCGTAGATTTCTTTAGAAGTTTCTATATTTAAAGAATTATTTTCTTCTAGCCTGTTAAGAGTAAGAAGACCTAAATTATTATCGGTATTAATAATTATGTTTTTATATTTTTTCAAAATATTTTTTTTACCAAATATTTTTCAATAAGTTATTAAAATCCCTATTGGAGTGTCTAAATTCTTATTGAACCTATTTTGGTCTAAATGTGCATTATATCAAATTATTAATGGCTGTATTTATTACACATGATAACCAAGCTCAAAGAAAACAATTTTTTAATAGAAGTCAACGAAGACTTACTTAATAAAGAAAAAGCTAAGCAACAGAGACCTAATATTGATAATTTAATAAAAAGAATAATAGTTAAAAAAAGAAAAGAGAAAAGAAGAAACCTTTTAATATTCAGTTTTTGTCATTGGTATTTTGCAGAATATTGATAGTTTCTTTTTCAAATTAAACAGCCCGCAACTTTCACCTTAAATTCTTTTAGTCAAAACAATTATTAAAATGAAAATTAGAAAAATTATCATTATTGATTTTTATTTTAATTCAGTTTAAGCTTTATAAACTCATATTGAACATTGGAGACATGAACTAAAAGCTTATGCACCCACTACCACTAAAAAACATAGAAAAAATTATTTTAGAAAACTATATTGAGTATCAATATTTGTTTTTAGAGTTTCAGTCTAAATTTTTATCAGGATTATACTCTAGATACCAAAGTGTAGAAAGTGGTAATCTTACCCTGTACTATGCAAGACAAACACATCAAGATATTTTAAGAAAAAAAGATTATGATCTTTATTCTAATATTAGTTTTGAAAAATTTTGGGAAAACCATAGTGAAGTTGAACCTAAGCAGATACCTATAATTAAAATTGCTGTAGATACGTCTTTACCCAAAGAGACCGCAAGAAGAAAAATTTTACAACTTGTAAAACAAAAAGTACTCGATAAAAAAAATAAAAATATTGGTTTTTTACCTAGCGATAAATATAAAAAAAATTATAATTTATTCATTGATAAAGAAATTGAAGACATTGCTAAACTAATCAGTTTTATTTGTAAAAAACTAAATTATCCTATTTCCAGTCAAGAGATAACGAAAGAGCTAATAGAAAAGTTTAGCTTTTATTGGTTTCATTATTTAGGAACACAACTTGAATATCTTAGGATATGGAACAAACAACTCAAAGACATAGAACTTGCTTTAATATTTTTACAAGTTGCACACTTATTTATATCAAAAGCCAAAAAAAAAAATTTATCCCACAAAAATTTATATGACGACCCAAGTCTATTTAAACAATTTATGAACGTGAGTATAAGCGCAAACTCTATATCCGAAGTTACTAAAATACCAAGAGCAACCTGCATTCGAAAACTCAGAACTTTAGTTTCATTAAAAATAATTTCGCAAGATAAAGATTCTAAGAGATATTATATAATTCCTGACGTTACCTCAGAAAATTTAATATCACGAAAATTAACCGAAAAAGTCGTGAAACTTTTTAGCCATTTTTTTTTTATTTGTATAAGGGCAATTACCGCTAAAACTTCAAGCTGATTAAGGCAACGACCCCTAAGCAGAATAGTGATAAAATAATTATCTTTGAGTTATTGTAAATATTTGCTTTTTTTGTTTCATTCAATCTTGCATTAAGATCACGCATATCCACTCTTTTTATTTCTTTTTCTTCACGCTCCAAGTATTTGAACTTCTCTGATCCTATATCAAAAATAACCTGTGCTTTAGATTTCATAATTTGAATCATTGAAATAGATTTAAGCATATGAGTCAATAGCAGAAGTTTTAATTTTCTTGGCAAATTTAGGTAATAAATTACTGCTTCATGTATTGAATGATACCTTTTCTTAACTTATCAAAGATTTCATCAATATGTTTTTTTTCGCAAATAAAAGGAGGTGCTAAAACTAATGCATCAGCCGTTGCTTTAAAATTTACGCCATTATCATAACAGGCCTTATAAATCTGAAAGCCTGCTTTTCCAGGTTTGTCTTTCATTCTAATATCAATTCCACCCATCATACCGTATCCTCTGATACTTTCAACACAATCGAGGTCTTTTAAAGAATGTAAAGCATCTTGAAAATAAGGTGATATTTTTTTTACTCTTTTAAAAATATCTTCTTTTTCAAGTATATCTTGTACAGCCAGTGCTGCTGCTACTGCAACCGGAATTCCAGAATAAGTGTAACCATGAAACAATTCAATAGCACCTTCAGGCGCTGCATTAACAATTGAATCATAAATTCCATCCCTCGTTGCAACAACACCCATAGGAACAACTCCATTTGTTGTTGCTTTAGCCATAGTCATTAAATCAGGTGTTACACCAAATTCTTGTGCAGCAAAAGCAGATCCTGTTCTACCCCAACCTGTAATTACCTCATCAAAAATTAAAAGGATGTCATGATTGTCACAAATTTTTCTTAATTTATCCAAATATCCTTTTGGCGGAATTAAAGTTCCAGTAGATCCTGCAATAGGCTCAACAATACATGCTGCAATTTCACCTTCAAATTTATTTGCAATTGTTTCTAAATCGTTTGCTATTTCCACACCGGTATCAGGCTGCCCTTTAACAAATTTATGTTCAGGTAAAAAAGTATGGCGCATATGTTGCACGCCTGGCATAAGAATACTTGAACACATTTCTTTGTAGTTATTAAAACCACCCACAGATAAACCACCAATGTTCATTCCATGGTAAGCTCGATCACGACCTACAAATCTAAATTTTTTTTTATTACCCTTTGATGAATGGTAAGCCATTGCAATTTTAATTGCTGAATCAACTGCAGTTGATCCACAAATAGTATAAAAAATTTTATTTAGGTTATCGGGAGTGTGTTTTGCGATTCGACTTGCTAATTCAAAAGATCCACCGAACCCCTGATTAAAAGGTAAAACAAAATCTAATTCTCTTAACTGTTTACTAACAGCCTCAGCAATTTCTTCTCTGCCATGTCCTAATGGATTACAGAATAAGCCAGAGCTGGCATCAATTAATGTATTACCTTCGTGAGTTTTTAAATAAACACCTTTTGCGCTCGTAATTAATCTTGGTTTTTTTTTAAAATCACGATTGGATGAAAAAGGCATCCAGTATTCATTTAAAGAATTAGGTATATTAGTTCTATGCGTACTCATTTTTATTTGTAAACTAACGAATTACTTAAATTATTCAATCACTAATATACAAAAGTTTTTGTTATTTAAGTAGAATAATCTTTATATAAATTAAATTAATGAAAAAACTAAAAAACTGGGACAATAAAAATTGGCTGTCTTCAAATGAGTATGTCCTCAGCTTAATTCATTTTTTAAAAAAACAAATCAATTTTACTAAAAAAATGCGTATCTTAGATATTGGCTGTGGTCGCGGAAAGATTATCGCTACTATTTTTGAAAAATATCAAATGGACCACTTACCCTTAGGAATTGATATTGTTAAGCATAAGAATATCGAAAAAAAAATAAGGTTCATAAAAATTAATGCTTTAAAATATTTAAGTAAAACAAAAGTTTGATATTATTTTATTTAAACAATCTATTCATTTTTTTGAATTTTCAAAAATTAAAAAAATTTTAAAATTTTCAGAAAGAAGCCTTACACCCAAAGGAAAAATTATAATTTTAGCTCTTCACCCAAAGCAAAATCACTGGCCTTTATTTAAAGTTTTTAAATCAAAGCTAATAAAAAGTTTAAAGAAAGATAAAATAATTTTAGATTTAATTAAGTCTAATTTTAAAAAATATAAAATTAATTATTTTACCTTTAAAGTAAAAATGAATAGAGATTTATATCTTCAAATGATAAAAAATAGATTTAACTCATGTCTTTTAGATCTTTCAACGAAAGAAATAAAAAATGGTATAGAAGAAATTAAAATAAAGTATAAAAAAAAATTAATGTTTTTTGATAAATTAATTTGCATCATATATAAAAAAACATGACAGTATATTTTTTTCTCTTTCTAATATCTTTTTTGGCAGCCACTATTTTACCATTTTCTAGCGAGCTAACTTTAATTAGCTTACTAAAAACAAACAATTATAGTCCTGTCCTACTGATAAGCACTTCAAGCTTAGGAAATATTTTAGGTTCTATTTTTAACTGGTCGTTAGGTTTTTATTTATTCAAATATATAAATAAGAAATGGTTTCCATTTACGCAAAATCAAATCGATGTTGCCTCTAATAGATTTAATAGATTTGGAATCTGGTCTTTACTATTTTCTTGGTTGCCAATTATCGGTGATCCACTAACTTTAATAGCCGGAATTTTAAGAGTGAATTTTTTATTATTTTTAATTTTAGTTGCCCTTGGAAAAATTAGCAGATATTTATTCATATATCTTTTAGCAAACTAAGTTATTCTTTCCAAAAAAAAATCCCACTGCCAACACCTAAAAAGACAGCAGACACAATCCATGCATTTTCTTCACTCGAGAACAAAATAAGCGCACCCAAAACAGCAATTGATATACCTATAGTTTTTTTACCCATGTTTAATTTTGTGCATTAATTTATATTATGCTATCAGACAAGATACTCTAATCAGATTTAAAATGAATAAAAATCTCTGGATCATTACCGTAAGTCAAATATTTAGTTTTACGCCGGCACCTGTGAATGTTTTTTTAAGCGGAATTATCGGTAGCACATTAAGTCCTGTAAAGTCGCTGCAAACTGTTCCAACCTCTTTAATGATTGTAGGCATTGCAATTTTTTCTTTTTTCGCAGCTCAAATTATGAGTAAGATTGGGAGAAAAGCTGGATTTTTGTATGCAGCAATTTTTAGTTCTTTTTCAGCTTCATTAGCAGCTTATGCCGTATGGGATAAAAATTTTTACTTATTTTGTCTCGCTTGTTTTTTTATTGGTTGCGGGATGTCCTTCACTCACCAGTATCGTTTTGCAGCCGCTGAAAGTGTAGAAAGATCCTTCGTACCAAAAGCTCTTTCAATTATAATGTTGGCTTCAATCTTTTCTGTACTTCTTGGCCCTAATATTGCTAACTTTAACAAAGATTTAATTAATGGACACTTGTACGTTGGGTCTTATCTGTCTTTAGCTATTTTAACGTCTGTACCTATTATATTTTTAAGCTTTTACAATCCAAAAATAGAACCTATTAGTGACAAAAAACATAAAGGGAGAAGTTATTTTGAGCTTATTTTGCAGCCTAGGTTTTTACAAGCTGTTGTGTCCGCAGCCTTTGCTTATGCCGTTATGTCATTCTTAATGACCGCAACACCTATCAATATGCATGTCATGGAAAACTATAGCTTAAATAAAACGGGTATTGTTATTCAACTACATATTACCTGTATGTTCTTACCATCTTTGATTACAGGAAGTTTATTAAAAAGATTTGGTCATAGTAAAATAATTTATGCAGGGGTAGCTTTTTATATTTTGACAATTTTATTGAGTTTTTTTGAACCATCTTTTTTAAATTATATATTGGCTTTAGTTTTTTTAGGGTTGGGTTGGAATTTTTTATATCTATCAGGCACAGGATTACTAGTATTGTCTTATAAAGAAGAGGAAAAGTTTAAAGCCCAAGGGTTTAATGATATTCTTGTTTTTTCGATACAAGCTTTGGCCAGTTTATCAGCCGGTTACATGTTAAGCATAACAAGTTGGAAAACAATGAATTTAATTGCCTTACCTTTTTTAGCTTTAATTATTTTCTCATCAATTAGAGCTGATTTATCAAGAGATAATAAATTAAGAAATTAGAATTTTTAATTAGACGATTTTAATATCTTTAAAATTTTATTATGTAATGTTTTGTTAGAAGTGGCTAGTATATTCCCACCTTTTATTGGTGATTTATTATTCCAAGTGCTAACCACTCCTCCTGACTTCTCAATTATAGAAATGAGTGGAATTATATCAAAAGGTTTAAGGTTAGTTTCAATTACCACATCTACTTTCCCTTCCGCAAGTAAACAAAAATTTAAAGCATCAAACGTTGCTGCACCAAAATAAGAAACAGAGGAAATAATTTTTTTTATTTTTTTTTCATATTTTTTTAAAAATAATATTTCGTGCATATGTCCAATAACTCTACATTTCTTGAGATTAAGCTCTTTAGAAGTAGTTAAAATAGTTTTTTTATTACTTATCAAATAAGTTTTTTTTTGATCATCTATATAAAATTTACTTAAAGCAGGAAAATTCGCTAAACCTAGAACAGGTTTGTTTTTATAAGTTAATCCAATTAAATTAGACCAAGTTGGAGCCCCAATCATAAACGCTCTAGTTCCATCAATAGGATCAATAAACCACTTGTAGTCACTCTCAGAATATTTTTCTAAAAATTCCTCACCTATAATAGAATCTTTAGGAAAATGTTTAACTATAATATGTCTTATAAATTTCTCAAAAGCCTTGTCTAGATTTGTTACAGGATCATAAATTTTTTTATTTTTAGATTTATTATTAATTTTAAGAACATGTTTTGAATTTTTTACGTAAAAATCATTAAGTCTTTTAGGCAGATCTCTTAAGAGATTAAGTCGTCTATTATAATTCATAAATCTATATAAGATAAATAACTAATAAATTTATATGTAGCAAGTTTTTATGAAGACATTTTTCTAAAATTTAAAAAATTTTTTTTTCTCAAGCTTAGAAA
>Ga0307986_10002783_pt1 | contig 12432 bp, 12 predicted proteins | sample EllFjometageno82_FD_203170 | JGI IMG/M metagenome (GOLD analysis project Ga0307986, IMG submission 203170) | Marine microbial communities from Ellis Fjord, Antarctic Ocean - #82 | ecosystem: Environmental > Aquatic > Marine > Unclassified | place: Southern Ocean | collected 2014-10-09
TTTTTCATTAAAGTCTCGGCTTCCTCTATTTTAAACATTATTTTTTCTAATTCTTTTAAGCTCCATTTTTTTAATTGCTGAAGCATTATAGGTTTGTCTTTCCAAAAAATAGGTGGCTTCAAAGCTTCTATAATTTTCTCGTAATTATTTTTATTGTTCTCACTTTGTTGCATTATTTCGTATAAACGCATAATTCTATAATTTAAATTATTCAAATAAAAAAAAACTTCTTCATTTAAAATTTGAGTTTTAGACAGTAATTTATTAATTTTTTCTTTCTCACCTGTTAATGCTTTGTCTCTGATTATATCAAAACTACCGCTACTATTTATGTTTAAAATTTCTAAAATTTGTTCTTTGTTGACTTTTTTTCCCATAAAAAAAACTTTGATTTTAACAAGTTCACTTTTGATGATTCTTCTATCCATATTTGAATTATTAATTATTAGATTAATTATTTCACCAGTTATTCCCTTAAAATCTTTTAGTTCTTTATCTATATAAGTTATTAATGTTCTTTCATTGTCTTCATAACAAGGAAAAATAGCTAATTCTTTATCTTTTTCAAAACAACTTCTTAATTTTGATTTTTTTTCTAAATTCTCTGAGAAGACGTACATTTGTATGTTTTTATTTATTTTCTCTAAGCATTCTGTAATCTGATTTAGAATCTTATCTGATGCCTGGTGTATAAAAATTATTTTTCTCTCTGCAAAGAGGGATTGATTGACAATATTTTCATATAAGAAATTACTTTTTAATATATCACTCTCGAAAAAAGTTATTACTTCAGAATCTTTATTTTGGTCTTTAATTGTCTCTTTAATATCATCTTTAATTCCATTATTTTCTCCATGAATTAAAGTTGCTTTGTATCCCCTCAAAATTCCTATATTTTTTTCGACTATATAGCTTTTAAGTATCATTTTTTCCTTATAGATAAGGATATAAAATCAACAGCATCATCTGAAATTTGTTGAATAATATTTTTTGTCAGATTTTTTTCGTTATTAATTGTATCTGAGTGAATCACAGCCACATTGTAATCACCACTGCGTACAAAACTTTTATTTATTTTTATATTATCATCAAGATTAGTCAGCTCTAAACTTACAGTAATAGACAATTCATACCTTGTAATTTTTCCGGAAGAATTTTTAATTTTACTATTTTTTTTTTTAATTATTTTTATTTCTGCATCGTAATTATTTTGTGAATTGTTATTAGAAATTATTAAGAGATTATTTTTTAAAGCATAAGCAATTCTTTGCTCCCCAGTGACTTTTATATTTCTGAAATTTATTAAATTGCCATTTTTTTGATTAATTGGTTTAAACCCACAGGATGATAGTAATATTAAAAAAACAAGTATTGATATAATTTTAATATTTTTCATTTATTCTAGTTTATAATATAGTTAATTATTCTATTTTTTACGAATATTATCTTTTGTATTTTGCTTTTGGATAATTGATCATTAATTTTTTTTAATTTTTTAGTTTCATTTATTACATTTTTTTCATCTAAGTTCTTTTTAATCTCTATAACTTCTTTTGTTTTTCCGTTGATTTGTACAGCTATTTTTATTTTTTCGTCTAAGCCTAATTTGGTTTCAGTCTCAGGCCAAACGTTAATATCCTTTTCACCCAATTGTTCTAAACATTCATGTGAAAGGTGGGGTACAAAGGGAATAAGCACTTTCATTAACTTCACAAGATTTTTTTTTAAACACTCATTAGTTATCTCTTCATTTAGTGCGGAAGAAAATAAATTATAAATACCATAAACGTTTGCAATCACAACATTCAATTGAAAATTATTAATTAAGTCAGTTATTTTTAAAATATAATTATTAAATTTGATTTCAAAATCTTTACTTTTATCATACGTAGTATTTTTACGATTAATAATTACATGAGTTAAATTATAAAGTTTTTGTAAAAATTTATAAGCAGCATTCACACCTTGGCTAGACCACTGAACATCTTTCTCAGGTGGGCTATCAGACAAAATAAACCACCTAATAGAATCAGCACCATATGACTTAATCATACTTTCAGGATCAATCACATTTTTTTTTGATTTTGACATTGACTCGGAAGGTCCTACAGTAACTTCCGTTTGGTCTAACCTTTTTAAAAATTTACCTTTAGAATCTTTTTCTATCTCATCTGGGCTCAACCATTTACCATTAGTATCTTTATAAGTTTCATGACAAACCATTCCTTGAGTAAAAAGACCTTTGAATGGCTCTATAGTTTTAATATTAGAATCATTCTTTTGGACGGCACGCATGAAAAATCTTGAATAAAGTAAATGTAAAATCGCGTGCTCTACACCACCAATATATTGATCAACCGGCATCCAATAATTTAATTCATCAGTATTAAAAGGCCCTTCTTTATTGTTGGGTGAACAAAACCTCATAAAATACCAGGAAGAATCAACGAATGTGTCTAATGTGTCAGTCTCTCTAGTAGCTGGTTTCCCAGTTTTCTTATGAATAGCGTTTTTCCACGTGGCGTGATTTTCAAGTGGATTTCCTCCTTTATTTAAATCTACATCATCAGGCAATCTTATAGGCAGCTCATCTTTTTCTACAGGAACTACGCTACCATCTTCTAAATAAATCATTGGTATTGGGCAGCCCCAATACCTTTGCCTGGAAACACCCCAATCTTTTAATCTAAATGAAATTTTCTTTTTTCCTATATTTTTATTTTCAATTGCCTCTATAGCTTTTGCTTTTGCATCCCTTATATTCAATCCATTTAAAAAGTCTGAATTAATCATGACCCCATCTGACGTATAAGCTTCATTAATTTTATCAAATTTTTTTAGCTTATTTGGGTTTTCAGTAACAACTTCTATAATTTCTAAATTATATTTCCTGGCAAAATCTAAATCTCTCTGATCGTGTGCTGGACAGCCAAAAATAGCTCCTGACCCATAATCCATCAAGACAAAGTTTGCTACAAAAACTGGGATTTGCTTCTTTTTTATAAAAGGATGATTTACAAAAAACCCAGATTCGTAACCATTTTTTTCAGCAACAGCTAAAGCTTCTTCTGTGGTTCCTACTTTTAAACACTCTTCTCTGAATGCTATAAATTTGGGTTCTTTTTCAAATTGTTGACACAAAGGATGATCTATTGAAACCGCTAAAAAGGAAGCCCCAAAAATAGTATCTGGTCTTGTAGTAAAAATTTTAATTATTTCTTTTTTCCCAACTAGCTGAAAATTAATTTCACAACCTACAGATTTACCAATCCAATTTTTCTGCATCAATTTAACTTTCTCAGGCCAATCTTTTAGTAATTCAAGATCCTCTAAAAGTTCATCTGCAAATTTTGTAATATTAAAAACCCATTGAGATAGTTTTTTTCTTTGAACAGCAGCGCCAGAACGCCAGCCCTTCCCATCAATTACTTGCTCATTGGCTAATACCGTTTGTTCAATTGGATCCCAGTTTACATAATTTTCTTTTCTTGAAACATATCCTTTGTTAAAAAAATCAATAAATAACTGCTGTTGATGTTTATAATAACGCTCATCACAAGTTGATATTTCAAGATCCCAGTCAATTGATAGACCTAGCAACTTAAGCTGTCTTTTCATTTGAGATATATTTTTTTCAGTCCAATCCTTAGGATGTAAATTATTTTCTTTCGCAGCATTTTCAGCTGGCAAGCCAAAAGCATCCCAGCCCATTGGATGTAAAACATTAAAACCCTGTAAATATTTAAATCGTGCGATAACATCCCCTATAGTGTAATTTCTAACATGACCCATGTGAATTTTACCTGATGGATAGGGAAACATTTCTAAACAATAAAACTTTTTATTTTTTTTGGATTGATAAAGCTTTCGTTTTTCAAAAAAGGATTGCCATTTTTTTTCAATTAATTGAAAATTAAGTCTTTCCATTTAAAAAATTACTTTTTTTTCTTAAATTCTTTTTCTATAAGTATGGCTTTAGTAAGGATAGATTTTCGCAATTCTTCTTTAATCCTTGATTTAGTTTCTGTTATTTTGCAGTTTTGATTAATTTGGCATTTTTTATTATGAACAATTATTTTTAGACTGTCTGATCTGATTTCATTAGATAAAAAACGAACTGTAATTTTTATAGAATTATTAGCATCCGAATCATTATACCAATCTGTTATAATAATACCCCCTGAGTAATCAACCGTACTTAGAGGTAAAAAATCTAAAATTTCTAACGAAGAGCGCCATAAAGGGTTGGACGTACTAAACTCGTAGTTTGTTGATCCGGTGCCTTTTTTTAAGAGTTTTTTTACTGACACCCCTCTACCTTGTTCTACATTTTGTCTTGCTCTCTCCTGGGCATTTACAGGTATATCTTTAGAGGTTTTAGATGGTTTGGCAAATTTTGGGACAGAACAAGAAATTAGAGCAACAGAAATTAGTGATAATAAAAAAATTGTTTTGATATTCATAAATTTCAATGTTTTTATCATTTTACTGTATTTTTAGCTCGTTTTTTTTCAATATATTCAAGATTTATGACTGTGGAGACTTTGTTGTAAAAATATCACATTAATTTTAAAATGGGTTGAAAAATGAATGATATTTGGCTTTTAAGGTTTTAAATCAATATAAATTCAACAAAAGAATATTAATTAATAAAAGGATAAAAACATGAAAATAACTAAAATATTAGTAGCCATTTCATTTTTATTTGCAGTCGTTACTTCAGCTAACGCTGGTGAACTTACTGTAACTGGAAATATGACTACGACTTATCAAAATGAAGTAGATGGTACTACTGGAAATCCATTTGGTATGGACAGAGAATTAAAATTCTCCGGCTCTACTGAATTAGATAACGGTATGACAGTCTCAGTAATGCAAGACACAAACGATTCATTAACTTTTGGAAATTCTCAAATGTCTTTCGGAAACATTTTAGGATTTGCAACTATCTATGTTGGTTCAGACTCTGATCCAGTAGACGGTATTGATGATGTTACACCAACTGCTTTTGAAGAAGCAAACGGTGCAGGATCTGGAAGTTATGTCGACGTTAATGGTGTTGCTGGAACAACAGGAATTGGTTTCAAAGCAACCGTGCCTTATGGTATTGGTGCTTTAAATGCTAAGTTTTACCCTAAAGCAGACGGCGCAAAAAATGCTGACAAAACTGCATCAGGTGACACTAGTGGTTCTATAGGAAACGGTTCATCTGTATCTCTTAAAACTGATTTAGGTGTAATAGGTGTAGAAGGTCTGACTTTAACAACTGGTTATGCTGAAATAGACGTTTCAACAGCAATAGCAACAGCAAACGCTGAAGATGTTACTGCAGCTTTAAATTACGCAATGGGTCCATTAAAAATTGGTTACCAAAAAGCTGTTGTTAATATTGGAACAACTGCTGCTAATACATTATCATTAGGAAAATCATCAAACGGAGTAAATGATGAAACTTTCTATAAAAATGATATGTTAGGAGTTGCATATGCTGTTAACGATTCACTTTCAGTATCGCTTAACAGAATGACATCTAATCGACATCTTAACTCAACAGGAGATAACCCTGAGCAAACGACTAATGCTATAAGTCTTGGTTATACTATGGGTGGAATGACTATTGGTGTTCAAAATGCTAGAACAGAAAATTCTGGTTTTACAAGAGACAAAGACGATGACACTAGAACATTAAGTGTTGCAGTTGCGTTTTAATTAGAACTCAATAATTTATCAAAAAAGCCGGTTAGTAATAACCGGCTTTTTTTTTATTTCTGACATTAGAACAAACCCTTTAGAATTTACTAAATTCAATTTAAGCAGGTTCAACCCATTGATCCCACCTAAGGGGACTATATTAAATACATAGTTCTTTTTCATTAAATTGAATTTAATTGCACCTAAAAAACTTTTTTTGTTTTTATAAGTAGTTTTAAAAAGCCTAGATAAAATAATAGTTTTACAGCCTTGTTTTATCTTTTGGTAAATCTCATTAAAATTATGAGCAGATCCAATGAGGTTTAAATTTTTATTTAAATATATCTTTTTGTTATGTGAAGAAATATACAAACCATCAGCTTTACAAATTTTTGCTAATTGATAGTCATTAGCTATATATAATTTAAAACTCCTTTGATTGCACTGCTTTTTAAAATTAATTAATTTTATAATGTCTTCTTTGGTGCTGTTATTTCTATATATAATAAAAATCTTTTTACTTTTTTTGATATTTTTAAGATCAATATCACTAGTATTTTCTATAATTAGATAATAGTTATTCTTTATAATAAACATTTATGAATTTAATAATTAAAAACTATGAAAATATAAAATCTCTTATTAATAATAGCAACGTAAAGATATTAGCCGTAAGTAAAACTTTTCCATATGAGCTAATTAAGCCGCTGGTTGAGCATGGACATGAACATTTTGGAGAAAATAAGGTTCAAGAAGCGAAAGTAAAATGGACAGATGTAAAGAAAAATAAACCTAATCTCAAACTACACATGATTGGAAAGCTACAATCAAATAAATCAAAAGAAGCTGTTCATTTGTTCGATTACATCCATTCACTTGATAGCCAAAAATTAGCTAGCCTTTTGTCCAAACATGAGAAAAATATTAATAAAAATCTTAAATATTTTATTCAAGTTAATTTGACCAAGGAAAAACAAAAAGGTGGAATCGGAGTAGACTCGTTAGATGATTTTTTTAACTATTGCACTAAAGATTTAAAATTAGATATTATTGGATTAATGGCCATTCCACCAAATGATGGACGTGAGAGTATTTATTTTAAAAATTTAATGGAATTAAATTTGTCACTTGGTTTAAAAGAATTAAGCATGGGCATGTCAAAAGATTTTAAAGAAGCAATAAAATATAAAGCAACTTTTGTAAGAATAGGTTCTTCTATTTTTGGTGATAGAACTTAATCTATAATTAATTTTGTTTTATGATCTATTACACTAATTAATAGCATTATATCTTTTTTACTGACAGCTATACACCCTTTAGTAGATGGATAATTTTTTTTAGCTATATGTAAAAATATAGCACTTCCTTTATGTTTGATTGTAGGTTTCAAATTATAGTTAATGACAATGATAACATCATAGATATTTTGTTTTATCCATAGTTTTTCAGCACTATCTTTAAAAGGAAAATTAATTAATTTATTATAAAATTTAGAATTAGGTTCATCACACCACCCAAAATTTCTCTTTATTTTTTTTTTTACTAGTAAGGAGTTTATTTTTAAAATTCTATCTTTTCTATAAAATATAGATTTCAGAGAGAATGATCCCCTTGGAGTCTTTTCATCTCCTTCTCTTTTATTAAGTGTAATTCCTCTTTTACCTATACTGCATCTTAATTTATAGTTATTGAAGTATAATTTATTTTTTTTTAATATAATATTCATAAAAAAATGAAAATAAATTTGCTAATTTTTGGCACAAAAAACTTTAACAATTCATTCGATGAAATTAAAGAAGATTTAGGTTTTTCACTACTTTATTTCGACGCTAAAAAATTCTCTGAAAGTCTAGTTGTTTCTGCTGCTGCAGTAGTAGTTGATAGTCAAATTTGTGCTGATAATGTAATTCTTTCTCTTATTAATAAGATAGTTGCTAGACCCATTTTATTATTAGAAAACCAAAGCTCATTAATAAAATGTAAATATGATGAAAAAGTTCATTTACCTATAACGCTTTTGGAACTTCAGAGTAAAATTGTTAACCTATCAACTGCCTATAAATTTAATAAAAATTCTTCAATTAGAATAAAAAACTATAATTTGGATAAAAATGAAAAAAGACTCACAAAAGACAATTCCTTTATTATAATCACCGAAAGAGAAGTTCAACTCATAGAATTACTGTTTAATGCAAACAAACCATTATCAAGAAGCGATATCTTAAAAAAAATTTGGAAATACGCAGATGATGCTGACACGCATACTGTAGAAACACATATTTATAGGCTCAGAAAAAAAATTTTAAATAAATTCCATGATGATAAATTTATTATAAATTCAAATAAAGGTTATTCTCTTTGAAAAAGAGAAATAAAATTGCAAAAGATTTATTCTCTACAAAATATAGAAAACGTATTATTAAAGCCAAAAAAGGGAAAGGTAGTTTTAAAAGAAAAAAAAAATTATAATTTTTTCATTCTTAATTTAATCGTGCACCAATTTTTTGAATTATTTTAGAAGCCATCTCGGTACCTTTTTGTAAGCATTTTTTATTTGACATGTTGTTACCATACTCATGCAGAAAACCAGCTGCAAATAGATCGCCCGCTCCTGTTAAGTCAACTATCTTAAGTTCTTTTTGGCCCTCACATTCTGCAACTTCAGACCCACTGATTGCGACACTTCCTTTATCTGATCTTGTTATCACTAATAATTTATTTAAAACTTTTCCAAATTTAATTACATCATCGAATGTTCTTGCATCAATTAACTCCATTATTTCCTGTTCATTCGCAAAAGTAATATCAAGTTTGTGTTTAACCAAATCAAAAAACTTCTGTTTATGTCTGTCTACGCAAAATTTATCAGATAGAGACATTGCTGATTTTTTTGCAAGTTTTAGTGCTTTATCAAAAGCTGCCTTAGGCTCTCCTTCATCCCACAGGTAACCCTCTAATAAAACCAAGTCACTTTGTTTAATAAAATTTTCATCAATGTCACTTGGACAAATTTTTCCTGATATTCCTAGAAATGTACACATGGTTCTTTCAGAATCAGGTGTAATTAAAATTAAACAAGTTCCAGTAGGAATATTTTCTACCTTTTTATTATAACAATATTTTACCTTTTCACCGGTTAAGCTCTTTTCATATTCATTACCCAATTTGTCGTCACTAACTTTACCTATAAAGGAAACTTCATTTTTAAGTTGAGACAATCCTACAATAGAGTTAGCGACAGATCCGCCTGCTATATTTTTCTCAATTTTAAGATAAGATAACAGTTGTTTAAATTCCTGTTCATCTACAAGTTTCATTGTACTTTTTATTAAACTATTTTTTATTAAAAAATCCTCATCAACTCTACAAATTACATCTACGATTGCATTTCCTATTCCTAAAATTTTCATAATATTTGTTAAGCTTTTATAGTATTAAATTTTTTTCTTTTATTGGGGTAACATGCAGTACAAATTATGCAACTTCTACCATAACAATCTCTAGCTTTACAGTATTCTCTCCCATAGTAAATCATTTGAAGGTGAAGTTTATTCCATGATTTTTTTGGAAACAATTCTTTTAAATCATCTTCAGTTTGAACTACATTTTTTCCATTAGTTAACCCCCACCTCTGGGCTAATCTGTGTATGTGCGTATCAACAGGAAAAGCTGGCTGATTAAATCCTTGAGACATGACTACACTTGCAGTCTTGTGACCCACACCTGGTAATTTTTCTAGCTCTATAAAAGTATTAGGAACTTTACCACTATGATTTTTCATTAATAGTTTTGACATTAGATAAACACTTTTAGCTTTTACTCTAAATATTCCTATTTTCTTAATAAGTGTTTCAATTTTTTTTCTTCCCAATTTAACAAAATGTTCTGGTTTGTTATATTTTGGATATATATTTTTAGTGACATTGTTCACATTAACATCTGTGCATTGAGCAGACAAAAGGACAGAAACTAATAAAGTAAATTTGTTGGTATGTTTAAGTGGAATCGAAGTTTTAGGATAAATTTGATTTAATATTTTTAGTATTAATTTAGCTTTTTTACTTTTGTTCATGTTTTAAATTTATTTAAAATTTAAAACATTTCTCATAGAGTAAAGACCAGGTTTTTTGTTTATTAGCCATTTTGCAGCTGTCAATGCTCCTTCAGAATAAAGAGCTCTATCAAAAGCCTCATGATTCAATGTGATTATTTCTTTGCCGCTAGAAAATTTAACTTCATGTTCTCCAATTACATTGCCTTTTCTCAACGAGTTGAAATTTATTTTTTTTCCATATGGAAAAAATTTCTTATTAAAAAATTTTTTTCCCATTAATTTATAGAAATTTTTATTTTTACCATCAGACACACCCTTGCCAAGCATTAAAGCAGTGCCTGATGGATGATCTTTTTTATGCTTATGATGGACTTCGAAAATTTTACTTAAAAAATTATCTTCCAAAGATTTTGATGCAACTTCTGTTAAATAAATAAGTAGGTTAATACCAAGACTCATATTTCCAGCTTTTAGAATTGGGATTTTTTTTGAATAATTTTTAATTAAATTTTCTTCTTTTTGCGTAAATCCAGTAGTACCTATAACAACTTTTTTTTTAAGTTTAGATGCAATTTTAAGAATTTCCAGAGTACATTTTGGAATAGTAAAGTCTATTATTATGTCTGTCTCTTTGAAAGCTGACTCGTGATTTAAAATAGGTTTAATGCCATTAATTTTTCTATTGATCACTTTATTTTCCGTAAGTGTTATTAGTTTAAAGTTTTTATCTTTCAGAGAAGATTTGATGAGCTGTTGACCCATTCTTCCCATACAACCAGTAATTGTCAAATTAATTTTTTTCATTAATTCAATTTCCAAAACTTCTTAGTTTTTTCAAAAAAACTTTTTATCGAAGGGCTTAGCTTAGAGTTTTCTAACTCTTTAAATTCTTCTAAAAGCTCTTTTTGTTTTTTTGATAATGATATAGGAACCTCAGGAATAATTCTAATATATAAGTCACCATAAGAACTTTTTCGTAAGATAGGCATGCCCTTATCTTTTAGTCTTAGTTGTTTACCGTATTGAGTACCTTCTGGAATTTTAACTTTTATTTTACTACCATCAATACAAGGGACTTCTATGGTAGTTCCTAAGGCCGCATCAGTAAATGTAATAGGCATTTCAAAGAATAAATTTTCTTCAGATCTTTTGAAAAAGCTATGATTTTGAACTGAAATAAATAGGTATAAATCGCCATTGTTGCCACTCTTTGTACCTGCTTCGCCTTTGCCTGATAGTCTTATACGAGTTCCATCATCAACACCTCTTGGAATTTTAACTGAAACATTCTCGTCGCTTTGAACTTTTCCATTACCTTTACATTTTGAACATGCTTTACTAATTGTTTCTCCATACCCATTACATTGAGGACATGTTTGCTGGACTGTGAAAAAACCTTGGTTGGATCTAATTTTACCTTTGCCATCACAATAGTCACATTCTGTTGGTTTTGATCCAGGTTCCGCGCCAGTTCCTTTGCAATCACTACATTTCTTGTATGTTGTATATTTTATTTTTTTTTCTAAGCCTTTATAAGCATCTTCAAGACTTATACTTAAATCATATCTTAAATCATTTCCTCTATTACCTGATGATCTTCTGCTTGAACCACGAGAAGAACTCCCTGCAAAATCTCCAAAGAAATCTTCAAATACATCTGAAAAAGATGAAGTGTCAAATCCACCAAACCCTTGACCACCACCACTTCCACTTTCAAAGGCTGCATGCCCAAATTGATCGTAGTTAGTTTTCTTTTTATTGTCTGATAAAACACTGTAAGCCTCACTTGCTTCTTTGAACTTTTCCTCAGCAGCTTTATCCCCCTGATTTTTATCAGGATGATACTTAAATGCTGTAGTGCGGTAGGCTTTTTTAATTTCCTCTTTAGAAGAAGATTTATTTACTCCTAAGATATCGTAGTAGTCTCTTTTAGCCACAAAAAGTTGCTCCCTTTTTTAATGTATCTTAGGCGCTTTTTTCTTTATCGTCTTTTACGTCTTCAAAATCTGCATCAACGACGTTTTCTTTATCGTCTTTTTTTGTTTTTTGATCATCAGTTTTTTCAGACGTATCTTTTTGCTGACTTTTATAAACTGCTTCACCAAGTTTCATAGAAACTTGAATTAATTCTTGAGTTTTCTTTTTAACTTCTTCAGTGTCAGTTCCTTCGAGAGAGCTTTTCAAATCAGATATTCCAGTTTCTATAGCTTTCTTTTCTTCTTCTGATATTTTATCTCCATGTTCTTTTAAACTTTTTTCAGTAGAAAAAATAATACTATCAGCCTGATTTCTTGCATCCACAGTTTCTCTTTTCTTTTTATCTGATTCTTTATTAGCTTCAGCTTCCTTGACCATTGTTTGAATCTCTTCATCAGTTAATCCCCCTGAGGCTTGAATTTGTATTTTTTGTTCTTTGCCCGTTCCCTTATCTTTTGCTGACACACTAACTATTCCATTCGCATCAATATCAAATGTTACCTCAATTTGTGGAGTTCCTCTTGCTGCTGGTGGAAGACCAATAAGTTCAAAATTTCCTAACATTTTATTATCTGCCGCCATTTCTCGCTCACCTTGCAAAACTCTAATTGACACGGCAGGTTGATTATCTTCAGCAGTAGAAAAGACTTGGCTTTTTTTAGTTGGTATTGTTGTATTTTTTTCAATTAATTTAGTAGAAACTCCGCCTA
>Ga0307986_10002784_pt1 | contig 12431 bp, 13 predicted proteins | sample EllFjometageno82_FD_203170 | JGI IMG/M metagenome (GOLD analysis project Ga0307986, IMG submission 203170) | Marine microbial communities from Ellis Fjord, Antarctic Ocean - #82 | ecosystem: Environmental > Aquatic > Marine > Unclassified | place: Southern Ocean | collected 2014-10-09
AAAACTGGAACCAAGCTAACTTAATGTTTGTTAGCGACTTTAACGGAAATGGAACTCTTGAATTAAATGAGTTTTTCATGGGTGGTAAAGCCGTTGTGTTAGCTACTCCAGAAATTGCTGGATTACCGTATGTAATCTCAGGTCTGGTTGCTGCTGGAGGTATGGCTGCTGCTATGTCTACAGCTGATGGTTTGATCTTAGCAATTGCAAATGCTTTGTCTCATGACTTGTACTACAAGATCATTGATCCAAAAGCAGAAGCTGCGAAAAGATTAATTGTTGCAAGGGTATTACTTGTGATAATTGGTTTTGCTGGAGCAACTATTGCCGCAATGGGTATCCAAGGTATCTTAGGTTCAGTAATATGGGCTTTTGACTTTGCGATGTCAGGATTGTTCTTCCCACTTGTACTAGGTGTATGGTGGAAAAGAGCGAATGGACCTGGTGCTGTTGCAGGAATGCTATTAGGATTAGGTTCTGGTATGGCGTACTTAATTTGGGTACGTAATGGTGGATCTGGATTCTGGGGTATTACTCAGCTTACATTCGGTATCGTTGGAGCATTAGTGAGTTTAGTTTCTATGGTAGTTGTTACTTTATTAACAGCCGCACCAGACAAAGCTACTCAAGATATGGTTGACGAGCTTCGTATTCCGAGTGGTAAAGCAATTCTTGGAAAACAACACTAATTAATTTTTATATTAAGGGGCGATTTATTTCGCCCCTTAATTAAATTAAAAAACAAAATTCCCTTTTATATTTATGCCAGAAATACATCCTTTTATTCTTATAATTGATTACATTTTAGGTGTCGTTATGTGGACTCTTATTGGAAGAGTTGCGATGAATATTTTTCAAAGAGAAAATTCAGAATTTTTTTTTATGAAAGCATTTGTAAAATTAACAAGCCCATTAATTCGTTTATTTAAACCCATCACACCCTCGTTCATTATAGATCCTCTTGTTCCACTTTATGTGGCTTGGTTTTTTTATATGATTAGATTTTACCTTATGCCCTACTTATTAGGATATTCTGTCATGGGAATGTTATCTTTTCCATTAGAAAGTGAAATTGCTACAGAAATTTATCGTATTTTTGGTAAATAATTAATTCAAATTAAAAATAAAATTGATACTACTAATGTAGTAATCAATGAAAAAAATACAAATCTCACCTTCAATTTTATCTGCTGACTTTAGTCAGTTAGGAAATGAAATCAAAAGATTAGAAGATGGTGGTGCTGACATGATTCATGTGGATGTTATGGATGGTCATTTTGTTCCAAATTTAACCATGGGACCTCCTATTATTAAAGCTTTGAGACAATATACAAAACTACCATTTGATGTTCATTTAATGATATCTCCTGTTCATAAATATATTCAAGATTATGCTGATGCTGGAGCTGATATAATTACAATACACCCTGAGGCAACTGAGAATTTGAAAGAGTCTATTCAGCATATCAGAATCTTAAATAAAAAAGTGGGAGTTTCTTTAAACCCCAAAACTAAGATTGATCTAATAACTGATTTATTGAATAAAATTGATTTAGTTTTAATTATGAGTGTAAATCCTGGGTTTGGAGGACAAAAATTTATGCCTGAGGTCTTAGAGAAGATTAAAGAATTAAAAAATATAAAAGATCAAAAAAAATTGAAATTTGATATTGAAATAGATGGTGGAATTAATTTTGATAACAACAAATTAGCTATTGAAGCTGGTGCTAATATTTTAGTTTCTGGCACTACTGTATTCAAAAGTAATAACGGAAATATAAAAAAAAATATAGATCTTTTAAAATCAAGTTAAAATAATGATTTTTAATAATTTATTAAATCTTATTAATAATTCATATATACTTTCTAAAAAAAAAATTTACTCTCTATATTTAAGTTCAAATGTTTATAACAGAAAAATTAAGCCTTCTACTGTCAGTTCTTTAGAATATTACCCAAGTCGTAACTTGTTAGACTCTCTTTTAAGGTACGATAAAAAAAAAATTAATATAGAGAATTATTCATTAAATAAAATATGGGATAACAAAAATTTAAAAGAGAAAGACTATAAAAATTTAAATAGCTTTTTTTGGTTATTTAGTTTGGATTTAAAATCTTCAAAGCAAGATACACAAAATATCATTTTGCAATGGATAGATAAAAATCATAGATATAACTCTAAAAGTTGGGAGATTGATATATTGGCTAAAAGAATAATTGCCTGGACGTCTAATTCTAGACTTACTTATGAAGATAGTAGCGCTGATTACAAGGTTAAATTCAATAGTATTATAAAAAAACAGATTAATCATTTGATTAATGAAATAGAACGATCGGAATGGGTTGATAATAAAGTAATAGGCTGTGCAGCCATTATTTTAACTGGCTTAATCTACCAAGATAAAAACTGGTATTTAAGGGTAGGGCTAAACTTATTAAGAAAAATTGTAAAATTTTCTTTTGATAATTATGGTTTTCCAAAATCAAGAAGCATCAGACAATTATGCTTCTACTTAAAATATTTTATCTTGATTCGAGAATGGTTCAAAGAATCTCAAAATGAAATACCTGACTTCATTAATGAAAATATATATTATTTAGGCCAAGCTCATGCATTCACTTACCAAAATAGCAAAATAGATTTTCTTTTTAATGGTAACCATGAAACAAATAATGTTGATTTTGATAATTATTTAAACAAACATGGGTATAGTTTTAAAAATCAAAACAATGAATTAGGAGGATATGCAATTCTTAATAACAAAAAAAATTCACTAATCATGGATGTTGGGGGTAGTCCTGACAAAAAATTTACTTCAAATTATCAAGCAGGCTCGCTATCTTTTGAAATAATATCAAATGGTAAAAAATTAATTTGTAACTCAGGTTATTTTCAAAACTATAGTCACCGATTGAATGAATTATCAAAATCAAGTGCTATACATAGCACACTAATTTTAGATGACAGATCTTCATGTAAGTTTAGTAAAACTAAAAATAAAAGTTCTAAAGTTTCTCTTGGATTAAAAATATTAAAAAAAAATATTGTATTTGAAAAAAACTACTGGAAGATTAGTGCGGCACATGATGGCTATTTAAAACAATATGGTATTATTCATGAGAGGGAAATAGAATTTTATCCTGAGCAGTTAAAATTTGTTGGTCATGATAAAATAATTTTCAAAAAAAATGCTAAAAATTTAAAATTTGACATTAGATTTCATTTAGAACCTAATATTAAGATAATGAAGACCCAAGATAATAAATCAATACTTATCGACCTTGATGGTGAAGGCTGGAAATTTAATTCTGATAATAATGAAATGAATATTGATAACGGTCTATACTTTGGTAAAAAAAATTCCTTTGTTGATAATCAGAATATGGTTATTTCTGGAATGACTAATGATGAAAACCAGACTATAAAATGGGAGATTACAAAAATACAATGAACAAAATAAAAAAAGCCCTAATTTCAGTTTCTGATAAAAAAAATTTAAAACCCCTTTTAAAAGTTTTAACTAAGTTTAAGATTGAATTAATAAGTTCAGGTGGCACTTATAAGGAAATCAAAAAACTCAAATTTAAATGTTTGGAAGTTTCAGAATATACGGGCTCTTCTGAAATACTTGGCGGAAGAGTTAAAACATTACACCCAAAAATACATGCCGGTATATTAAGTAAGAGAAATAATAGATCTCACATTAAAGATCTAAAAAACAATAATTTTGAGGAAATAGACCTTGTTATAGTTAATTTTTACCCTTTTGAAAAAACTTTGGAGCAGACAAATAATCATTTAAAAATTATAGAAAATATTGATGTTGGGGGCCCAACAATGGTTAGGGCTGCAGCAAAAAACTATAATAGTGTTACTGTCATTACTTCTTCAGACCAATATAGTGAACTAATTAATGAGATAGAAAAGAATAAAGGCTCTACATCTATTGAGTTTAGGGAGAAAATGTCTTTAGAGGCTTTTTCTGAAACGGCATATTACGATGCAGTTATTTCAAATTATTTTAACAAAATTAAAAAAAAAAATTTTCCTAAGAAAAAAGTTATCTATGGAAACCTCATCGAAAAATTAAGATATGGTGAGAATCCACATCAACAAGCTGCCGTTTATTCGAAAACACAAAGTTTAAATATTACACAAATCCATGGCAAGCAACTCAGTTACAACAACTATAATGATATATTTTCTGCATTGACTATTTCCAAATCTTTACCAAAAAATTTAGGAACAGTTATTATTAAGCATGCCAACCCGTGTGGTGTTTCTATTAATAAAAATAACTTAAAAAGCTACAGATTAGCACTAGCTTCTGATCCCATAAGTGCTTTTGGAGGAATTGTTTCATGCAATTATAAAATAAATAAAATTCTAGCCATAGAACTAAATAATATTTTCTTGGAGGTTGTTATTGCAAATGGGTTTGACTCTGCGGCACTAAAAGTTTTGAAAAAAAAAAAAAATTTACGCCTCATTGATGCAACAAAATTTGAAATAAAAAATTTGCTGAGGTTTAACTCAGCTAATGAGTCAATTTTAACTCAATCTGAAGATATAGAAAAATTCAATATTAAAAATTTTAAAATAGTTTCAAAAAAGAAGCCTAATAAGGCTCAACTGAAAAATTTAATTTTTGCATTCAATATTTGTAGATATGTTAAGTCCAATGCGATTGTTTTAGCTAGTCAAGATGCAACTGTAGGTATTGGATCAGGACAACCTAGTAGACTTGATAGCTGTCAAATTGCGATAGATAAAATGAATAAATTTCAAAATTTAGATGATGAAATTGTAGCAGCTTCAGATGCATTTTTTCCATTTGTTGATGGTATAGAAAAGTTAGTACAGTCAGGTGTTACTGCTATTATACAACCATCTGGATCAATCAGAGACAAGGAGATAATAAAATTTGCCAATCAAACTGGTACTATTCTTGTCTTTTCCAAAACAAGACATTTTAGGCATTAAAAATCTGATCAATTTTAGCAGCTAGAATAAAGTCATTTTCTGATAATCCCTCTATTGCATGTGTAGTAATTATTATTTTTGCATACCCCCATCCAAAAGAAATATCTGGGTGATGACCTTCTGCTTCTGAGATTTCTCCAACTTTATTAATAAAGTCCTGGCTTTTAATAAAGTTTTTAAAAGTAAATTTTTTTTCTAAGAAGTAAATTTTCTTTTCATTATCTTTCACATCCCATCCATCTACTTTTTTTTGATATTTATGTATTTCACTTATATCAAAAGGTAGTATTCCCCCTTCACAAGGTACACATTTTTTATTTAATAAATCGCTCATTTTTTAATTAGTTTTAAGTTTAATGGAGCGGGTCAAGGGAATCGAACCCTCTACCTAATCGTTGGCAACGATTCGCTCTACCAATGAGCTAGACCCGCTTATAAAGCATTATAAATAGACGGTTTTTTTGATGCAAGCAATAATAAAGTTATTGATAGCTATATAGATTTTAAAAAATTTGCTAAAAGAAGTAATGAAAAAACAAGATTTACCAAAAATTATACCTGTCTTTCCTCTAAGTAATTTTATTATTTTTCCAGATACAACTGTTCCACTAAATATTTTTGAACCAAGATATGTTGAAATGATTAACGATAGTATGAAAACAAATAAATTATTAGGCTTAATTCAACCCAAAAAGGGTAACTTTAATTCTATTCTAGACCTTCACGAAACTGGATGTATGGGTAAAATAACCAGTTTTACAAATACATCAGATGGTAGATACATGATTGACCTTAATGGTTTAGTACGATTTAAAATAACTAAAGAGATTACAAATAATAAGTCATATCGTGAGTGTGAAGTTAACTTTGAAGATTATCAGGATGATTTAAGTTTACAAAAAGAAGAGTTGAAGTTTTCAGATCTAGAATTAATCTTTAAAGATTTAAAATCTTTATTTAAAAAAAAAGGATATCTAATTAATTGGAAATCTTTAGAAAAACAAAATTTGAACGAAACTATAAATGCACTAGCTATGGCATCTCCTTTTTCACTGGAAGAAAAACAAATTTTATTAGAAAGTCAAAACTTAATGATAAGAAAGAATAAAATTGCCGAAATATTAAGTACATATAATTATGATAATTTTGATAATACAACCATTCAATAAGATTTAAAAATTTAATCCTTTATTTGCAACTTTAATTAAATAATTTGATACACTTGTATTTTGTCCAATAATTTTAATAAATTTTAATAAATTTTTACTAATTATTTTTTTGTCAAAATTAAATACTTCGTAAATAAAATCTACACTATTAGAAAAGATAAAATTTTTATTTTTTGTCTTTTTTTCAAAATCAGATAAAATTGTTGAATCTAATTGTATTCCAAGATCAATTCTATTTTGAATAATTTCTGATAAAATTTTAATATCTCTGATAGTCATATTAAAACCTTGACCTGCAAGTGGGTGTATCCGATGCAGCAAATCACCAAATGCTAAAATATTTAGATGGTGATAGTTTCTTAAATTAGATAAGCTTAACTTGAAGCTATTTAATTTATGTATTTTTTGTATTTGATACTTTGGATTATTTTTATTTATTAATTCTAAAACCTCATTATCACTATATTTTCTATTTTTAGTGTCTAACGAACATACTATCGACGTTTCACTATTTGAAATTGGCAAAAATGCAATTGGTCCATTTTTTGTGAAAATTTGAGTTGCGATATTATTTTCTATTTTTTTATGTTTTAGAATTACTGTGTATGCAAGATTATTATAGTCTTTGTCAATTTTTTTCATAAAAAATTTTTTTGATATAAAATTGTTTGAATCACAATTGATTATTAAATCATATTTATTTTTCTTTAATAGATCAGTATAAAAAGATTTTTTTTTAATTAATATTTTTTTAAAAAATTTATTTTTAGATATTTTGCTTATTAATAACTTGTAAAGTTCATCATTTTTTACCATATAGAATAGGTTTTCTTTATCGTTTTCAAATATTAATAAATCTTCTTTTTTTAGTTTTTCTGAGTAGATTTTTATTTTTTTAATTTCCCAAACGTTTTTTCTAGGAATTTTCTGAATTTCTTTTCTAAAAAATTCTAAATTGTTTTTAGATATTCCTATTGTTCTGCTTGATGATAAATTATTAATTTTTTTTTTATGATAAAAGTGGACATTAATTTTTTTATTTATAAGATTTTTGGCTAAAGATAGACTGGTAAGTCCGCCCCCTATAATACATATATTCATAATAATTTTTAATTTTAACAATAAAAATAAGATGATACAAAGTGATTAATTCGACTCATTAATTTATGAAATTAAAAAAATTTGCCAATAATACAATAAATTTTAGCATAAATAGAGTTATTGAAATTGTCGGTTTAGCTATTTTAATAACTGGCATTTTATTATTAGCTTCATTGATTACTTTCTCCCCTGATGATCCCAACTTTATTTTCCCAGATAATACTGAAATTAAAAATATTCTTGGATTTCATGGAAGTTTTACTGCAGATATTTTTTTTCAAACTTTTGGTATGATTGCTCTATTAATCCCTTTTAGTCTTATAGTTTCTGGAATAAATATTGTACTGAATAAAAAGATTTTCTTAATAATTGAAAGTATTTTTTATACAATTTTATATTCTTTACTTGGTTCTTTATTTTTTTCTTTTTTTTATCCAATAGCATTTGAACTCTATATTAATGGTAATGGTGGCTTTATTGGAAAATATCTAAAAACAACTTTTTTAAATTCTTTAATCAATATCGATTCTCAAATTTCTTATTATATCATTGTCTTATTAATTTTAATTTTATTCTTAATTAGTACTCAATTTAGAATTAATTCTTTTAATAAAATTATTAAGAAAACATTCAAAATTTTATTTATGAAAAAAGAAAAAAATTATACTAATGAGAATGAGGTAATCAGTGAATTTATCCCACAAGAAGAAATCAAGAGTCTAATCCAAGAAGACCTACCTTTTATAAAAACTACAAGCAGAACTGATAAAACAAGATTAAAGTTTAAATTACCCTCTGTTAATTTATTAAAAATTCCAACCAAAAAAGATAAAGAAAAATTACAGGATAACGATTATATTGACAGTGAATTTTTGGAAAAAATTCTTTTAGATTTTGGTGTTAGTGGTGACATCAAAAAAGTTAGTCATGGACCTGTAGTGACTCTAAACGAATTTGAACCAGCTGCAGGAGTTAAGGTTTCAAAAATTATTAATCTTTCAGATGATATAGCGAGGAATACTAGCTCTGAATCTGCTAGAATTGCTACAATCCCAGGAAGAAGCACTATTGGTATTGAGCTACCTAATTCTACACGTGAGAATGTTTACCTTAGTGAAATTCTTTCAAATAATGATTTTGCAAAAAAAGATATTAAGCTACCAATAGCTCTAGGTAAAAATATTTCTGGAATCCCTGTGGTCGGAGATTTAGCCTCTATGCCACATTTATTAATTGCTGGAACTACGGGATCTGGGAAGTCTGTTTGTATCAATACTATTATTCTTTCCCTTCTTTACAGACATCCACCTGATAAATGTAAATTTATTTTAATCGATCCAAAAATGCTAGAATTATCAACCTACGAAGGTATACCTCATTTGCTTTGTCCCGTTATTACTGAGGCTAAAAAGGCTGCTTCTGTATTAGGTTGGGTTGTTAAAGAAATGGAAAATAGATACAGACTTATGACTAAAGAAGGTGTTCGTAACATAGATAGCTATAATGCAAAACACACTTTAGCTATGCCGTATATAGTTGTTGTAGTTGATGAAATGTCTGACTTAATGCTTGTTGCTGGAAAAGAAATTGAAAACTATATTCAAAAACTTTCTCAGATGGCAAGGGCTGCAGGCATTCATATTATAATGGCTACTCAAAGACCTAGTGTTGATGTTATTACAGGAACTATCAAGGCAAACTTTCCAACAAGAATCTCTTTCCAGGTAACCTCTAAAATAGATAGTAGAACAATTTTAGGTGAGCAAGGTGCAGAACAATTGCTGGGCAAAGGTGATATGCTATACATGTCTTCAGCAAATCGTATAGTTAGAATTCATGCACCATTTGTTTCAGACAATGAAATTGAAAAAGTTAATAGTTATTTAAGAGGTCAAAGAGAACCTGACTATGTAGATGAAATATTAAGTTTTGTTGATGAAAAAGAAATTAGTGAAAACTCAACAGACACAAATAACAAAGATGAGTTATATCAAGCAGCACTAGATATCATTAGATCTGAGGGTAAAGCCTCGACTTCCTTTTTACAAAGAAAATTACAGATAGGTTATAATAGAGCTGCTAGAATTATTGATATGATGGAGGCAGATGGAATTGTTAGTAAAGCAAATCATGTTGGTAAAAGAGATGTTCTTTGATGTTTAGAATTTTAATAATATTTTTTATATTAGGTTTTTACAATCCAGTTTTTTCGTCTACAAAAGACAAAATAATTTCTCAAATGCATCTTATAGATAATTTAAGTTTTAATTTTATTCAAACTATTGATAATAAAAATGAAAATGGAAAATGTATTATAAAATACCCTAAAAAAATTTGGTGTGAATATGATAGTTCTAATAAAAAAATTATTGTTTCTAATGGAAAGTCTCTTGTAATAAAAAAAGCAAATAAAGGTGGTTACTATCAATATCCACTTAATAAAACTCCTTTAGCATTCCTACTAGATAAAGAGTACTTAATTTCAAAGATGAAAATTCTAGATCCTCATGATATTGATAACAAATATTTAAATTTTAAAATTTTTGAAAATAATATTGAAATTAATATATTTTTTGATAAAAAAAATTTACTGTTAATTGGTTGGCAAACTATAGATGTTTATCAAAACCTGTCTGTTACATATATTTCATCTATAAAAATAAATCAAAAAATAGATAATAAAATTTTCATCTTGCCAGTAAATAATTAAATTTTATCTGATTAAAGTTTCAGATTTAAAAATTTTCATACCTCTTGATAAATAATTATGTAAAGCATTTTTATGGTCCAAAGAACAAGTATGGACCCATACTCTTACACAACCTAGCAAAAATGAAAATTTGATTGCTTCACTAAGCAAATATCCACCTAGTTTCTTTCCAAAATATTGTTCTAAAATACCAAAATAAGCAATCTCTGCTTCTTTTGTATTTTTGTTAAATAATAGTTCGAAATAACCAGCAATTTCATCTTTATCTTTAAGAATATAAGTAAAAAGTTTTTCATCAGATACATATTTAGTCCAGTCTAAATCTGACCAAACAAGTCTATCTACCCATTGGCAATTTTTACCTATGTTCTTATAAAAAAATTTATTTAACTGAAAGTCTTTTGGATTGACTAATTCTACAAAATAATCTTCAGATTGTTTTTTGACTTCTTTAAAATCTTTAAAAGACTTTAGCTCTAAGTAATTTCTAATGATTTTTTCTTTCACTCAACCATTTTTCCTATTTTTTCACCTCCAAATAAATGAAAGTGTAAATGTGGAACTTCTTGACCCCCATGATCATCTAGATTGGTAAGAGCTCTATAACCCTCCCCGGTATCAGTTGATATTCCTAATATTTTTGAAACTTCTGTAATTGCTTTGCTTAATGCAACTATTTCTTTATCTGAGGCTCTAGTATTAAAGTCATCCAAATTAATATAGTCACCTTTAGGTATTACTAGTGCATGAATTTTTTTTTGAGGATTAATATCGTGGAAAGAAAGAACATAATCATTTTCAAATATTTTTTTGCATGGAATTTCTTTTCTCAAAATTTTTGCAAAAATATTATTTTTGTCGTAACTCATTATCTATTGTTCTTTTCTTCAATACCTGATTGTTTTTTTCTGTTTTCTAGTTCTTTTAAGACATCTTCAAATTTAATATCAGCAGCTTCTAGTGTAACTAATATATGATAAATTGTGTCTGCAGCTTCATGCGCTACATTGGACTTGTCATTTAAAGCTTTTTTAAGTTCACCGAATTCTTCTTCCATTTTATCTATACATTTAGACAAGCCACCTGATAATAATGAGGAAGTATAAGATTTATCTTCATCTTTATTTTTTCTGTCTCTGATTATGTTTACTAAATTTAATAGGTTTTCTGACATATCTAAATCCTAACTGGAATTCCTTTTGAATTCAAATATTGTTTAGCTTCATTAATTGAGTGTGTTCCATAATGAAAAATTGAGGCCGCCAAAACTGCACTTGCATTCCCTAATTTTATACCATCCACTAGATGATCTAAACTACCTGCTCCACCTGAGGCAATCACGGGTATATTAACTGTTGAGGATATCTTAAACATTAAATCATTATCATAACCAATTTGAGTGCCATCTCTATCCATGGATGTAACTAATAATTCACCTGCACCACTATTTTCCATTTTTTTTGCAAACTCTATTGCGTCTATGCCCGTATTATTTCTTCCACCATGAGTAAAAACCTCCCATTTATTGCCTTTTTTTTTAGCATCTATTGCAACAACAATGCACTGTGACCCAAATTTTTTTGAACTTTCAATTATCATTTCAGGATTTTGAACTGCAGCAGTATTGATTGAAACTTTATCTGCTCCACAATTTAATAATTTATTAATATCATCAACTCGTCTAACTCCTCCTCCAACTGTTAATGGTACAAAGCATTTCTTAGATGTTCTTTCAACTACATCATAAATTGTATCTCTATTTTCATTTGAGGCAGTAATGTCTAAAAAACAAATTTCGTCAGCACCACCATCGCTATAAATTTTGGCTTGTTCAACTGGGTCACCAGCATCTTTTAAATCTACAAAATTAATTCCTTTAACAACTCTCCCATTTTTAACATCAAGGCATGGAATAATTCTATTTTTAAGCATCTATTTCTCTCACTAGCTCTTCTAACTTAATGTCTCCATCATATATAGCCTTACCAACTATAATTCCTTCAATATTGTTATTTAAACTCTTTGCTTTTTTAATGTCATTCATTGAAGAAACTCCACCAGAAATAATCACTGGACAGTTTGAAATATCAGCAACTTTTGATGTTTCTTCAAAGTTAGGGCCTTGTTTAGCTCCATCTCTGTTTATGTCGGTATAAATTAATCTACTGGCACCATAATCATTTATTTCTTTTAAAAAATCTAAAGTAAATTGATTAGAATTTTTCTTCCATCCTGAAACTGATAGGTATCCATCTTTAGCATCCAAACCTAATGCAATTTTATTTGGAAATCTTTGACATGCTTCTTTTAAAAAATTTTTATCTTTTATAGCTGCACTTCCTAAAATAACTTTTTCAACACCTATGTCTGTATATTTTTGAATACTATTAAGGGTTCTAACCCCTCCACCTACTTCAATTTTTAAATCATACTTATGAACTATTTCTTTAATTATATCCAAGTTAAC
>Ga0307986_10002787_pt1 | contig 12429 bp, 9 predicted proteins | sample EllFjometageno82_FD_203170 | JGI IMG/M metagenome (GOLD analysis project Ga0307986, IMG submission 203170) | Marine microbial communities from Ellis Fjord, Antarctic Ocean - #82 | ecosystem: Environmental > Aquatic > Marine > Unclassified | place: Southern Ocean | collected 2014-10-09
TTAAATACTCTTGATCGGAAAAGATCAACTTTTTAATTTTTTCTTACAAAGTATAATTTTATTTATCATATAAATTATGAGTTTTCTAGAAATAACGAGTAAGTAATTATTTGCTAATTTAAATTGCAAGATAAAATTAATCAAACCAAAATAGTTTTTAAAAATATTATAATTTAAGATTAGTTTATTAATTGATTAATATATATTAAACATGCTAATTTGAATTATGCTAAAATATTCATTAAGCCAATTAAGAAAAAGCTACATTACAACTGACGGAACTAGGGGGGGCTGTTTATCCTCATTTGACTAAACCAGATACTCAATTTAACAACCCAGGTAGTTAAAGGAAAGTTCTGTAGAGTGCTTTCTTGGTATGATAATGAGTGGGGTTTTTCCAATAGAATGTGTGATACAGCAATCCAAATAGCTGGTCTAATATAAAATTAAATTCTTATTTATTGCTCACAATAAAGGGTTTTAACAAAAATGTGACATCATGTAGTTTTAATTTAACCAAAATTATAATAAATATCTTAGTATGCAATCATCAATTAAATTAATTAATCATGCGTCAGTAAAATTTGAATTTGATAAAGTAAAAATTTTAACGGACCCTTGGTATGAGGGGTCTGTTTTTCACAAAGGATGGAAATTAATACACCAACAAACAGCAGATGAAATTGTAAATTCAATAATAGATGTAACTCATATTTATATCTCTCATGAACACCCAGATCATTTTAGCCCAAATTTCTTTTTAAATGATGAAATAAAAAAAATTTTACAAAAAAATAATGTCAAGATTTTGTTCCAAGAAACTAAAGATAAAAGAGTTTTAAATTTTTTAAAAAAAAAAGGGTATGAGGTAATTGAAATTTCAAATAACGAATTCTTTAATATTAATGAAAGTATTAAAATAAAAATTATTAAATTTGGTTACATAGATTCTTCGTTAATTATAGTAACTAAAGACACAAAAATTTTAAATTTAAACGACTGTCCATTAAATAAAATAAAAGAAATTGAAAAATTCAAAAAAGAGCATGGTGAATTTGATGTCTTATTATCTCAATTTAGTTACGCTGCTTGGAAAGGTGGAAAAGAAAATAGTAATTACAGGAAAATTGCTGCAAAAGAAAAAATTAGTACACTAATCAATCAATATAAAATATTAAAATGTAAGTACGTCATCCCATTTGCAAGTTTCATATATTTTTCTAATAAACTAAATAACTACATGAATGACCATATAAATGAGCCCAAAAAACTCTACGAGGACATAAAAGACGAAGTCAAAGTTATTATCATGTCACCTAATGAACAGCAAGATTTATCAAATTTAAAACAAAAATTTTCTTCTCTTAATTTTTGGCACGAAAAATATAAAAAAATAAATAATTTGCCCCTCGATCAATTTACAAACACTATAAATTTTGATGTTTTAAATAAAGAGTATGAAGCTTATAAAAAGAATATTTACAATTTAAATTCTAAAATGATGATTTATATAGCGTCAAAAATTAAGTTTTTAAAATTTTTTCAACCAATTAATATTTTTTTAATAGATCACAAAAAAAACTATAAGTTTTCTTTAATTAATGGTTTAAAAACTATTGATGAAAAAAAAGTAGATATTAGAATGCATAGTGAGTCTTTGCATTTTATATTTAAAAATAATTTTGGATTCGACACTTTAACCGTTAATGGTTGTTTTGAATCTACAAAAGAAGGATTTGTAAAATCCACAAAATCTTTTGCACTTGGAACTCTTAATTCAATGGGTTTGAAATTAAATTTTAAATTGCTGTTAAATGTTAAATTAGTTTTCTTTTTCTTTAATTTGTTAAAAAAAGTTTCAAAAAAACTTTAATGAATAAAATTAATTTTAAAAAGAAATTACTGTATTTTTTTTTCTTTTTTTTATTAATTTTTCTTTTAATGGAGTTTTTTTTAAAAATTATGGGAATTGAATATCCCGTATTGCAAAGGCATGATCCAATAAGAGGTTTTTCTTTATCACCTCATTCAACAGGTAATTGGACAAGAGAAGGAAACGCTAAAATAAAAATTAACTCTGAAGGATTGAGGGATATAGAACATAGTTTTATAAAGAAAAAAAACACATACAGAATCGCTATATTAGGGGATTCTTTTGCTGAAGCAAGAGCAGTTAATATTCAAGATACTTTTTGGTTTAAACTTAAAAATAATTTAAAAAATTGCAAAAATAATAAATTTATAAATACTGAAATAATAAATTTTGGTATTTCAGAATACGGTACTACACAACAATTTTTAACGTTAAAACATTATGTCTGGAAATATGATCCTGACTTAATATTATTAGCCTTTTTTAGCGGCAATGATATTTCTGATAATTCAAAAAAATTATCTTTCAAAAAATATAGACCTTTCTTTTTATATAATAATGGAAATTTAGTATTAGATAATAATTTTAAAAATACTAATTCATATAAATTATTGAGTTCGATTCATGGGCAGATTTTTATTAAAATAAGTAAATATTCAAGACTAGCTCAATTACTCAGAGAGGCTTACGTACAGAGTTATTTTAATTCACTTAAAAAAAATGTAGAAAAAAAAATAAGCAAAATAGACAAAGAATCAGATTTATCAAATTTATATAATCCAATTAGCAAGGAGTGGGCTAATGCTTGGATAATTACGGAAAAAATTATTGAATTAATAAATAATGAAATACTTAAGAAGAATAAAGATTTTATTGTAGTTTCAGTTTCTAATCCGATTCAAGTACATCCTGATAAAAAAATTATAAATAAATATAAAGAAAAAAATAATATTAAAAATATTAATTATCCAGATAACAGGCTTGAATTTTTTTTAAATAAAAACGATATAAAATATATTAATACAGCAAAACAACTTAGCAATGAAGCATTGCTAAATAATACATACTTTCATGGATTTGAAAATACGAAGCTCGGTACTGGACACTGGAACAAACTAGGCCATAGTAGAGCTAGCAAAATAATAAGCTCACAGATATGCAGATTTTATAATTAAGAAATGTTAAAAAAAATGATTAAATTAAAAAATATAGTTGGAAAAAAACCTAAATTTATAGTTTTAGATAAAGTAGAAAGCACAGATATTGATGATAAATTAGATTTTGAAGTAGCTCAAACGGTATATAAAAAAATATTTAAATCTAAATAATTATTTTTCTAAAAAACTTTTAAGTTGTTTTGATCTGCTTGGGTGTTTAAGTTTTCTTAAGGCCTTAGCTTCTATTTGTCTTATTCTTTCCCTTGTTACTGAAAATTGTAGACCTACCTCCTCTAGTGTATGATCTGTATTCATTCCTATTCCAAAACGCATCCTTAAAACTCTTTCTTCTCTTGGTGTTAATGAAGCTAAGATTTTTGTAGTTGACTCACTTAAGTTTGATTGGATTGCTGTGTCTAATGGTTGTAAAGCATTTTTATCTTCAATAAAATCTCCCAAGCTACTGTCTTCCTCGTCCCCAACAGGTGTTTCTAAAGATACGGGCTCTTTAGCAATCTTTAAAACTTTTCTAACTTTTTCTAAAGGCATTGCTAATTTTTTTGCTAATTCTTCTGGTGTAGGTTCTCTTCCAAACTCACTCATTATTTGCCTTTGTGTTCTTACAATTTTATTAATTGTTTCTATCATGTGAACAGGAATTCTAATCGTTCTTGCTTGGTCAGCTATGGACCTGGTTATAGCTTGTCTAATCCACCATGTGGCATAAGTAGAAAATTTATACCCTCTTCTATATTCAAATTTATCGACAGCTTTCATAAGGCCAATATTACCTTCTTGAATTAAATCTAAGAATTGCAAACCTCTATTGGTGTACTTTTTAGCTATAGAAATTACTAATCTTAAATTAGCTTCCACCATCTCTTTTTTGGCTATTCTGGATTCTCTTTCTCCTTTTTGAATTCTACTGACTAATTTTTTAAACTCACCTACGGAAAGTCCTATTTTTTCACTGAACTCAACTAATCTTTCTCTAATTTCACTAAAGTCATTTTTAAATTTTTTGAAAAATGCTCTCCAAGTTGTGTTCTCAGTTAAAAAAGCTTCGAACTTTGGGTTTATTTCATTGCCAATATAATATTTTAAAAATTCATCACGATTAATTTTATTATCCATTGCTAGTCTTAAAAGGACGCCCTCCAGAGAAACAATTTTTTTATTTTCTTTATAGTGAGCTTGTACTAAATCTTCGACGACATGAGGTGCTAGTTGTAAATTTTTAAAATTATCGACTAACGCAGACTGTATTTTTTTAAAATTTTTATTTTTAGAAACAGAAAGCTCCTTAGAGGCTAAAATACAATCTAATTTCTCTCTTTGATATTTTTGTAGTTTTATATATTCTTTAGTTAAGTCGTCTATAATTTTTATAATTTTGGGTTTTATCTCTTCTTCCATTTTTGCAAGAGAGACATTAAACTCATCTTCTTCTTCAGCAACTACTGCCGGGGTTGATACTTCTGTTTTTTTATTGTCTCCTTTATTGTCTTTATTCTTGGCTTCTGCTTTTATCTTTTTATTTTCTTGCGCGTCTGCTTCGAAATCTTCATAGGTTGAGTCTATATCTATAATGTCTCTTACTAAAAGTTCGTCACTCTCAATTTTTTCTTTCCATTCATATATTTTTTTTGCAACTAGTGGGCTTTGGGTCAAAGCATTAATCATAACATCTTTTCCTGCTTCAATTCTTTTTGCTATAGCAATCTCTCCTTCTCTCGAAAGTAATTCAACACCTCCCATTTCTCTAAGGTACATTCTAATTGGGTCATCGCTCTTGTCAGTTTGTTTTTCTTCACCAGGTGCTGGCGCATCTTTTTTTTTGTTGGATTGGTATTGAGATTTTTTTTCAACAAGAGTAACACTATGATCCAGAATGATCATAAATGCTTTTTCAATATTTTCTACTGAACTTCCTCTTTTACCCAAAGACTTGCCTAGTTCTTCGTAGGTGATGAATCCACGAACTTTTCCTTTATCAAGAAGTCTTTCGAATGATTTTGTAATTAATTTTTCTATCATTTGGGCTAATTTTAAAATTAAAGTGAAGCTATATATAGTATGAATTTCTCTAAAATCTATCTTTTTTTATTCCCTATTTAGCTGACTTTTAAGCTTAATAAGTTCAGAATAAGAACCCTCATCCAGATTTTTTGCCACCTTGTTCTCTAAAAATTCAATTTGTTTTAGTTGATTCATTTCTTTTAATTCTTCTATTAAATCACTTAATATTTCTTCACGTTCAAGATTTTCTTTTTTAAGAAGTATATTTTTTAGATTAGTATTTCTTTCGATTTCACTAACTAGCACGTGATATTTTTTATCAATTTTTGGTTTATTTTCTTGAAAGTCATTATTGTCATCGAATTGACTAATTATCTCTTTTTTTAGTTCATTATTTTGCTCATTTGTAAAATCGATACTTAGGAGATCTTCTAATTTGCCTCTAGCTGATTCTGAATAGTTTAAAAGTATATACAAAATTGATCTCTCTTTAATTTCCGCTTTTGAAAAATTATTTTGCTCTTTGTAAAGTTGCTTAGTCTCATTAAGAACTGTAAAATTTTTTTTTACATATGGAGTGAAAACTTTTTTAAAATTTTGAATTGGTGTTAAGTTTTTTAATTTATTTAAAAAATCTTCTAAAATATATTTTCTTAAAGTTTCGTCTTTAATTGCATAACATAGACTTTTAATCTTCTTTTCAAATTTTGATATCTCAAAAGGATTGTTCGTATTTACCTCTGATAGATAAACGTCCCAAATATATGACTGTATTATTTTTTTTGATTTTAAAAATTCATTAAATTTATCTTTACCATTTTTTTTAATAAAGTCATCAGGATCCTCTCCCTTTTCCATTATAGAAAAATAAATTTTATTATTCTCATTAATAAGTGGTAAAAGTTTTTCTGCTATTCGTAATGCAGCACTTTGACCGCTTTGGTCTCCATCTAAACAAATAATGGGGTTAGCGAAAAATTTCCAAATTAATTCTATTTGTGTGTCTGTTAGGGCTGTCCCTGAATTAGAAATTACATTTTTTATACCTGCTGCATGTAAACTTACTACGTCCATATATCCTTCTACAATAATAGCTTCGTCTGTTTCTGATCGTGATGCTTTAGCTTTATCTAAATTAAAAACTGTACGACCCTTTTTGTAAAATTCTGTTTCTGGTGAATTGATATACTTTGCTAACTGAGACTCCCTAATTATTCGTCCACCAAACGCAATGGTCTCATTTGTTAAATTATTAATTGGAAAAATAATTCTAGAATTAAAACGATCAACAAACTTGTTAGTTTTTTCATTTTTATAATAAAGACCAGTCAAAATAATCTCTGCTTCACTAAATTTTGTTAAAAGTTTTTCATAAAAATTATTTTGCCAAGGCACATAACCTAAATTAAATTCTTTAATTATATTTTGATTTAACCCTCTTTTTGCTAAATATAATAAAGCCTGACTATTTTCAGATTTAAAAAGTTGCTGATTAAAAAATTCTGAATATTCTTTATAAATACTTTTATATGTATTGAATCTTTTTTCTTTTTCAGTGTCCATAGTAGAAAATTTATACTGTGGCATACCTGCTTCAGCAGCTAATTCTTTGACCGCCTCACCAAAACCTAATGATTGTGTTTTCATCAAAAAATCGAAGATGTTTCCATGTTCACCTGTGCTAAAACAATGATAAAATTCTTTTTCATCGCTCACTGTGAATGATGGGCTTTTTTCATTTTTAAATGGAGACAGTCCTACAAATTCTTTACCTCTTTTTTTAAGCTGAACAGACTTACCTACGACTTGTGATACTTTTAATCTCAACTTAATTTCATCGAGATATTCTTTGGGGTATTTCATTGTAATTATTTTAAAACTGTTTTTATTATTGATCCTACTTTAGAAAAATCCAAAACATCGCCATGAGTTTTCTTTAGATCTCCCATTACTTTTCCCATATCTTTTATAGAACTTGCTCCTACTTTTTTAATTACTGCTTCACATAACTTTTTTGTATCATGTTCACTTAGCTGTTTCGGAAGAAAAGAGCTTATTATTTCTATTTCTTTTATCTCAATTTCCAACAATTCAACGCGTCCTGCTTTTTTATAAACTTCGCATGATTCGTTTCTTTGTTTGACCATTTTTTTCAGAATACCCATGACATCTTGATCTGACACCTCTTTAACTTCTTTGGTTCTGTTGGAAATTAAGACGTCTTTTATTCCTGAAACAATAAGTCTGAGAGTTGGATAAAGACTTTTGTCCTTATTCTTGAGAGATTGGTTTAGTTTTTCTTCTATCTGGGTTTGTAGAGACATATTTTTAATCTTTAAATTACTTTAATCACAATTTTTCTTCAAAAGAAAAACATCTTTCTTGACGGCTATATTTCTATTTCATATCTTCCACAAAATCATGTTTATAAGTATTTGCTTTAACTCATGAGTTGTATTTGAAAAAGAATAAACAAATAAAAAACTCAAATAAAAATCTTAAACAGATCAATTCTACAGCTATTTTAATTTTAGAAAATGGAACTTCTTTTGAGGGTTTTGGCCTAGGTTATGAAGGGGAGGCTACTGGAGAAGTTTGCTTCAACACATCGATTACTGGCTATCAAGAGATTATCTCGGACCCTTCTTACGCAGACCAAATAATTAACTTTACATTCCCTCATGTTGGAAATGTTGGGGTCAACAAAGAAGACCAAGAATCGGAAAAAATTTGGACAAAAGGTATAATTTTAAATTCTGAAATAACAGATCCTTCTAATTACCGTTCTTTAAAAAATCTTGATCAGTGGTTAAAAAAAAATAAAATAGTTGGAATTACAGGGCTTGACACTAGAAGCTTAACTAATTTTATTAGGGAAAAAGGTGCACCGAAAGGAACAGTAGTTTTTTCTAAAACTGGTAATTTTAATGTTAAACAATTGACTAACTCTACTATTAAATGGGGTGGTTTAAGAAACTTAGATTTAGCAAATAAAGTTTCTACCAAAAAAAATTATGTATGGACGGGATTTAAAACTTGGAGAAAGAGTGGTGGATATAAAAAAAATAAAAAAAATTCATTGAATGTTGTTGCAATTGATTATGGTATTAAAAAAAATATTTTAAGATATTTTTCTGATTATAATTGCAAGGTCACTGTTGTTTCGTGCAAAACAAGTGCTCCCGAAATATTAAAATTAAAACCAAATGGTATTTTTTTATCTAATGGCCCAGGCGATCCTGCTGCAACAGGAAAATATGCAATTAACATTATTAAAGAATTAATAAAAAAAAATATACCTATTTTTGGTATTTGTCTGGGACATCAAATATTAGCTTTAGCGTTAGGTGCTAAAACTAAAAAAATGAAATTAGGTCATAGAGGGGCTAATCATCCAGTAAAAAATTTGACTAAAGACAGCGTTGAAATTACAAGCCAAAATCATGGCTTTGAAATAATTAAAAAAAGTTTGCCAAAGAATATTGAAATTACACATAAATCTTTATTTGACAATTGCATTGAGGGTATAAGATTAAAAAATGAACCTATTTTCTCTGTGCAATATCACCCTGAATCTAATCCTGGACCGCAAGACAGTGTTTACTTGTTTGAAGAATTTATTAACAATATGAAAAAAAATGCCAAAAAGAAAAGATCTTAAAACTATATTAGTAATCGGTGCAGGACCTATAATAATTGGTCAAGCGTGTGAATTTGATTATTCAGGTACACAAGCATGTAAGGCTTTAAAAGACGAAGGATACAAAGTTGTTTTGATCAACTCTAATCCTGCAACTATAATGACTGATCCTGGGGTTGCTGATAAAACTTATATTGAACCAATTACTTTAGAAGTGTTAGAAAAAATTATTCTTAAAGAAAAACCAAATGCAATTCTACCAACGATGGGTGGACAAACTGCCTTAAATTTAGCGATGGAAGCAGAAAAAAAAGGTCTTTTAAAAAAATATAAAATTGAACTGATTGGCGCAAATTCTAAAGCTATATCAAATGCTGAGGATAGAAAAAAATTTAGAAAAAATATGATTGATATTGGCTTAGACTTACCAAAATCAAAAGTTGTAAATCACATTAGAGATGCTGCTAAAGCACTTAAACAAATTGGTTTACCTGCAATAATTAGACCAGCGTTTACTTTGGGAGGTTTAGGTGGAGGTATCGCTAAAAATGAAAAAGAATACCTTAAGATAGTTAAAGATGGTTTGCACGAATCTCCAGCAAGCCAGATATTAATAGAAGAATGTCTTGAGGGATGGAAAGAATTTGAAATGGAAGTAGTTAGAGACAGAAAAGACAACTGTATTATTATTTGTTCTATTGAAAATATAGACCCAATGGGAATTCATACAGGTGACTCAGTTACTGTGGCCCCTGCTCTAACGCTGACAGATAAAGAGTATCAGGTAATGAGGAATGCTTCAATTGCTTGTCTCAGAAAAATTGGAGTAGAAACAGGTGGATCGAATGTTCAATTTGCAATTAACCCAAGGGATGGAAGAATGGTTATTATTGAAATGAATCCAAGAGTTTCTAGATCATCAGCTCTTGCTTCTAAAGCAACTGGTTTTCCAATTGCAAAAGTAGCTGCAAAACTTGCGGTTGGCTATACATTGGATGAACTAAAGAATGAAATTACGAAAACAACCCCAGCTTCTTTTGAACCTAGTATAGATTATGTGGTTACAAAAATTCCAAGATTTACTTTTGAGAAGTTTTCTACGTCTGACGCAATTTTAGGAACGTCAATGAAGTCTGTTGGAGAAGCTATGGCAATAGGTAGAAATTTTAAAGAGTCGCTTCAAAAGGCTCTTGTGTCACTGGAGATTGGATTTTCCGGCTTAGACAGAATTTTTTCACTTAGTAAAAAAGATGTAGAAAAAGAATTAAAAAAAAATATACCTAATAAAATTTTATTAGTTGCTGAAGCTTTTAGAAAAAATATTGATATTAAAAAAATACAAAATCTTTCTAAAATAGATAATTGGTTCTTGAGGCAAATAAAAGAGATAGTAGAAGCTGAAAATAATATTAAGAAAAAAGGCCTACCTAAAAGTTACAATGAATTTAACAGGATTAAATCGATAGGGTTTTCAGATAAGAAATTAGCTGAAATTACAAAATTGTCAGAAGAAATTATTAGAAAAAAAAGAATTTTATTAAAAGTACTACCCGTTTACAAAAAAGTGGATACATGTGCAGCAGAATTTAAATCATTTACGCCCTATATGTATTCTACTTATCAAAGAAATTATTCCATTAACTCTGAATGTGAAGCCAATCCTTCATCAAAGAAAAAAATTATAATTTTAGGTGGCGGGCCTAATCGAATTGGACAAGGAATTGAATTTGATTACTGTTGTTGTCAAGCCAGCTATGCCCTTAAAGATGCAGGTTTTGAAACTATAATGATTAATTGCAATCCAGAAACTGTTTCGACTGATTATGATACAAGTGATAGATTGTACTTTGAGCCACTTAAGGAAGAGTATGTTTACAATATTATAAAGAAAGAAAAGCAAAAAGGAAAGCTTGTGGGAGTCATTGCTCAATTCGGAGGGCAAACGCCCATTAGACTTGCTAAGTTTTTACACGATAACAAATTTCCAATTTTAGGAACTCAATATACTTCTATCGATCTAGCGGAAGACAGAGATAGATTTAGAAAATTACTTAACAGATTAAAATTTAAACAAGCAGAGAGTGGTATAGCTAAAACATTTAAACAAGCTATTCAGATTACTAAAAAAATAGGTTTACCTTTAATGGTAAGACCTTCATATGTTTTAGGTGGAAGAGCAATGGAGATAGTTTACGAGAAAAGTCAGCTAAAAAACTTTGTAGAAGAAGCTTTTAAAGCAGCAGAAAAAAATTCAATATTAATTGATAAGTTTATTGATAATGCCATGGAGATTGATGTGGACGCTATATCTGATGGAAAACAAGTTTTTGTTGCAGGAATAATGCAGCACATTGAAGAAGCGGGTATTCACTCAGGAGATTCTGCTTGTTGTCTGCCTCCAATATCAATTAAAAAAAAATTAATAACCGAAATAGAGATTCAAACAAAAAAATTAGCCTTAGCTTTAAAAATTAAAGGCTTTATGAACATTCAATTTGCAATTAAAAATGATGAAATTTTTGTAATCGAAGTAAACCCAAGAGCTAGCAGAACAGTTCCTTTTGTATCAAAAGCTAAAGGACTTCCTCTTGCGAAAATTGCGTCCAGAGTAATGGCTGGAGAAAAATTATCTAAATTCAATTTAAGAAGTAAGACTAAGAATATGTTTGCAGTTAAAGAAGCTGTCTTTCCTTTTAATAAATTTCCGAAAAGTGACGTGTTGTTAGGACCAGAAATGAAATCAACAGGAGAGGTTATGGGTTTTGACAAAGATTTTGGTATGGCATTTGCAAAAAGTCAAATTGGTGCCTCAAATTCTTTACCTACAAATGGTTTAGCGTTTATATCTCTAAAAAATAGTCATAAAGAAGAAGGAATAGATTTAGCAAGACAGTTATTAAAATTAAACTTTACCCTATGTGGCACAGGGGGAACCGCGGACTATATTATCAAACATGGAATGAAGTGTAAAAAAATAAATAAAGTTAGTGGTGGCTCACCTCATATTGTTGATATTTTAAATTCAAAGAAAATTGCTTTAGTGATTAATACTGGGGGCGGAAACAGTGAGCATCAACTACATGACGCCATGGCTTTACGAAGAGCAACTTTAGTTAATAAAGTTCCTTACTGTACCAACATGTCTACTGCCTATGTGTGTTTAAAGGGTATAAAATCTTTAAAAACAAAAAAAATTACTGTAACTTCACTTCAGGATATTTAACCAACGGGACAGATCATATCCTGGCCACAGCATAGTGGAGATTTTATTTTTCCATGTTTATTCGGACATTCAGATACTTGAACAGAACCCCCACCATTATCTAAATTTAAAATTCCATCTACTAGTGGAGCGTTACATTTTCCACAGGTCGCGTTAACTGACATTCCACATTTACTACATTCATAAGTTGCCATATTTCTCCTTAGTTAATTTAAACTATATCAAACTTTAACTTGCCAGTCAGTCTCAAAAGAAACATAGTTTACTTGCAAGCAACGTCTTTCTTTAACTATTTCTTTTTTTTCCATGCCATGCCAAGTATTTGGACCGCTAGAGAAAAAATATCCATAGTTATTCTTATAAGGAACTGTCTTAACTTTTTCTAATTTGTCATTATAAAAATCGGTACCTAAACTTTCAGACTCGTTAAATTCATTAATGAATAAAAGACAAGACACTAGTTTTTCCTTAATATCACAGTGTGGTTTAAGCCAAAATCCTTTTCGGTCACAAATTA
>Ga0307986_10002788_pt1 | contig 12427 bp, 15 predicted proteins | sample EllFjometageno82_FD_203170 | JGI IMG/M metagenome (GOLD analysis project Ga0307986, IMG submission 203170) | Marine microbial communities from Ellis Fjord, Antarctic Ocean - #82 | ecosystem: Environmental > Aquatic > Marine > Unclassified | place: Southern Ocean | collected 2014-10-09
TGTTCAAAGAAATGTTCTGGATCAAATTAATTCAATTGAAATTTTGCTAATATTTTGGGTATGTTTGACTTGAAATTAAAATACCCCTTATTAGAAAAATTCCAACAAAATATATCTTCATCTCTGATAATAAAATTTAAATTTAATTTTTTTTCTATAACTTTTTTTTTTATAAAAGACATATTTTCACCTATTGACGGATAAAGAATATCAAAATTTTTTTCACTTTCTAATAGTTCTTCGGTCTCATCTTTATTGATTAATAAAAAACTATCGTTAATTTCCTTGATGTGGTCTTTTATGATGTTTTTTTTATAATTTAAAACTTTTGTATCTAGCTCTAAAAGTCTGCTTTTATTATCAAGTAAGATAAAATAAATTTTTTTATAATCTTTTATTTTGAAGCTCTCTAGGCTTAGGTCATTTTCAAAAACTATTAAATATTCATTTTTACTATTATTTGTTTGTATTTCTATTGGTGAAATTTTATATTCTCTATTGTCAATTAAAGGGAGGACATTTTCTCTAAGCTCAATATTTTGATATTTTTTATTTAAAAATTTACTAATATTCCAAGATTGTGCAAGGTAGTGTTTTCCTTTTGTTTGTAACCCCCCAACCCATCTCCAACTTAAAGTGTTGGATGCAGCGTCACCATCAAGTAGATACTTCATAAAAAATTCCGCACCCTTTTGCCAGGGCAAGCCTAAAGTAAAAATCCAAATACTTGCAAACCACATCCGCGCATGATTGTGTAAATAATTATATTCTTTAATTTCTTTAACCCAGTCGTTAAAACATTCTATTTTAGTTTGCCCATTAATTGCTAGATGGTAGTTCTCACTCTCCTCAATTATATTTAAATCATCTGTAAAATCAGCCCATACTTTTGGTCTAAGCTCTAGCCAACCCTTCCAATAAACTCTCCAGTAAATTTCTTGGATATATTTTTCAACTTTTTGATATGGATGTTTGCTTAAAACTTTTTTTGAAATTTCATACTCATTAATAAGTCTATGTGAAATATAGGGAGATAAACAAGAAACATTTTTTCTTTCAATTGGACCAAAATCGTAATTTCTTTTTGATGAATAATTTATGATATCATTGTTTATAAAAATATCTAAAGATTCTAAAGCTTTCTCTCTCGAGGTATGAAATTTCACTAAATTATCTTTCCTTTATTAATTGGAGGAGAAACATTTGTGGTAAACCAACAATTATTGCAGCTCTTAGTAGTGCTTATCTCTAAGTGCCACTCATAAAAATACATCTTTTTATCACTAGAAATTAACTCAACGTTATAAATATATTTATTTTTTGAATTCATGATTAATTTTATTTTATGAGATTCATGGTTTAATAGAAATTTATATTGATCTCCAAGTAACATTTTTTGAAACCTGTCATACGGTCCTGTAATTTTTTTATTTTCAGGATGTGCAAACATCCAAGTCTGCATAATTCCTGAATTTATCTTTGGTTTGTTGTTGTTTTTTAATGCATTTAATTGAATTTTTATTACATCATAGGCTGTTAAATTTTTAGTAGGATTAATGGTATCTGCAAATACAAAATTTGTAATATTTAATATGATAATGAGTATAAGAAACTTTTTTATTTCCATATTTTATTTAATATTTCCTCTCTTTGACAGGCTTTTTTATAAGCTAAGTATCGTAAAAAATTCTTTTGATAATAGTCTTGATGGTAGTCTTCAGCAGGATAAAAAATTTTAAATTTCCAAATTAGAGTTACTACTTTTTGATTGTTAAGTTTTTTTTCGATATTTGATATTGATTTTTCTATAAGTTTTTTTTGTTTTACATTTTGATAAAATGCAACTGATCTATAGCTTTTTCCTTTATCACAAAATTGACCATTAGCATCAAAGGGATCTATATTTATCCAAAATTCTTTTAGTAGCTCATCATAGCTAGTTAATTTAGGGTCATAATAGACTTCAATGACTTCTACGTGTCCCGTATCTTTATAAACGACCTCTTTATATGTTGGGTTTTTTACATGGCCGCCGGAGTAACCTGAGATTGATTTTATAACTCCTTTTATTTTGTCAAATGATTCTTCCATACACCAAAAACAACCACCAGCAAAATAAGCTTTTTTATACTCATTTCTATTTTCGACAGATGTATCTGAAGAAGTTTCAGCGTACATTGGTAATATATTAAGCAAAGTATAGCTTAAAATAAAAGTAGTAAAAAAAATAATTTTTTTCATATTACTAACTATATAGTTTTGTTTATATTAAGAGTAAATTAATTTATAAAAAAAATTATGAAGTCATTACCAAATTGTGATCTATGTGGAGATAATGAGACTATACTTACTCAGGTCAGCAACTTTAATGACGTAAAGTTTCTTTGCTCTGAATGTTATCAATTTAAATACGCAGAAGATCATTCGATTAAATCAAATGAAGTTTTAAACTACATTGAAATTGATAATATTTGTGAAGAATGCAAAAAAGAAGATAAAAATGTAAAATCTAACTTAATCATGCACGGTTACAAAATTTGTAACAGCTGTAGAACTTCTAAGACCTTGTTTCCTATTTAAAAATTTTTTGTTACTGTTAGAATGGATAAAAGTATGAAGGCTTGTACGAACCAAGAAATAATCACAACACCGAGTGCTTTCCATAAACTTTTGTAGTTCAGAGTTTCTCGAACAGCTACAATCATACAGACTAGCATCCAAAACGCTGATCCTATAAATGTAACAGCCATTAAACTTTCGTTAAATCCAAAAATTCTAATAATTCCGGGAGCACTTGAAAAGCCTATAGCTCTTAAAAGAGCAAATTGAGTAGTTTTAGTTTTTGGGTCTGGAAACAATTTAACTCCAACAAAATAAACGATGTATGCCCATACAAACCAACTTATTAGTGAAAAAATTGGAGCAAGTATAAAATTACCACCACCTAAGGATGTAGCTCCTATACCAGCGGCTGTACTTGAAAGTAAAACTACAATCCCAGCTGATAGAGTCGCATTCTTATCTTTTTGAACTTCATTAAAAACTTCAGGATCAATTTTTACTGATCTAATAATTCTATTTGCAAACAATTTAATCATTATAATTTATATTTAGTAATTAGTATCAAATTTATATATTCATTTTTTTTTATAAATAAAAGCAATATCTGTTATATTTTTCTTTTTTTTACACAAATTCCTTTATGTGTAAAAAAATTTTATTTAAATATGATATTTGTTATTGTTTGTAAGGCTTTAAGTGTTAAATTTTTTATTTTTAAATTAGAACATGGGTTTAATAAATTAAAACCTTTGACAATTCGAAGGTAATTAGAGAGGTTATTTAATTTTTTTCCTTAATATTAGTATTATCTAGGTTATTTTTTTGCTTGTGTCTAAATATTAATGATTTTCTAACTTTAATTATAACATTCGTAATGATTTTAATTGTATGTGTTTATGCATAAATATAATAAGTACATAACTAAAATATGTCAAAAAAAATTTTACCTATAATTAATGGATTGTCTGCAGCTTTTGTTATAGGCGTTCTGTCTCTATTAACCTTTCAGTCACCAATGGGTGTTTGGCTAATGTTTTCGTTTGGATCATCAGCTCTAATTATATTCGTTTATTATGATAGCGAGTTTGCAAAACCAAAAAATATTTTTTTTGGTCATTTAATTTCAATTATTATTGGTATTTTATTTAATCACTACGTAGGTATTTCATTTGTTTCATTAGGTTTGTCTGTTGGTCTTTGCGTTACATTAATGATGTACTTAAAAATTATCCACCCTCCTGCAGCTGCTAATCCACTTATCGCTTTATTTGCTGACGTTTCGTATGATTTTATTTTATTTCCCGTTGTATCCGGTAGTATTGTTTTAATTATTTTATCATACCTAATTAATAATTTTATCTTAGGGAGAAAAAATTTAACAACTGTTTCTAGTTCAAAAGGACGATCGAAAAATTTAAAATTAAAGCGTAAAAAGTCCAAAAAAAATAAGGCAGCATAAGAAAAAAACTCAATTTATTTTTTTTATAATAAATTATTGTTAAGTTAATAATAAAAAATAAAATAACAATTAAATTTAATAAAGCTAATTCGATTTGATGAAATCCAAAAAAAATAATACTCCAAATTGCATTAAAAAATAAATGAATAAAATAAATATTTAATATTTTACGATCAAAAAAATTAATCCAAACTTTCCAAATCGCAATTGCCATTAAAACATATAGCGTTGTCCAAACAGGAGCAAAGACCCAGCTAGGAGGATTGAAACTAGGTAATACTATTCCTGAATACCAAGGTTCTTTAAAAAAAGTAGTTATAAAACCACCAATGGCAGATGCTGTAAATGTAATAGCTAATATTAAAAATAAAGATAAGTATTTTTTTTTTGTCATCAGATGATATATAGCTAATTCATGGTAAAAAATCAGAAAAAAATTTGGATCACTGGAGCAAGTAGCGGGATTGGTAAGGCATTAGCTTTGAAATTTGCTAAGGAAAATTGGAGAGTAGCTATATCAGCACGAAGAAAAGTGTTACTAGATCAGCTTGCAATAGATGAAAATATATCTTCATTTCCTTTAGATGTGACCAATGAGAACGCTGTAACAGAAAAATTTTCAGCAATACTTAAAGAATTTGGTGATTTGGATTTATGTGTTTTTTGTAGTGGTGCTTATGATCCAAAATTAGAACAAGAAATAAACAAAGAGCAAATTAGAAAAATTATGAATATTAATTTTTTTGGCGTGCTCAATTGTATAAAAACTGTAGAAGATTATTTTAAAAATAAAAAAATGGGACATATTTCTATTGTTTCTTCTGTAGCGGCATACAGAGGCCTACCTAATTCAAGCGGTTATGGACCTTCTAAAGCTGCATTAACGAATTTAACTGAAAGTTTATATTTTGATTTCAAGAGACATAATGTAAGAATTTCTTTAATTTCTCCTGGATTTATCAAAACTCCATTGACTAATCAAAACACATTTAATATGCCATTTATTAAAACACCAGAATTTGCCGCTGATAGAATATATAGTGGATTAACAGCAAGTAGCTCTTTTGAAATCCATTTTCCAAAAGAGTTGACAGTTTTTCTAAAAATTTTAAGAATTTTACCCTATCGTGCCTACTTATTTATAGTTAACAAATTTGTCAAAAGGTAAGAGAATTAATTAGATTTACTAGGTTTTCTTAATTCAATCTCTAGTCTTTTCTTTCTTTCTTCATCTTTAACTCTCAATTCTTCTTCCCTTAAGAAGTTTTCATCATCTATTTTTTTTCGTTCTTTATCAAATTTTATTTCCCATTCTTTTATTTTTTGTTCTTCAATTGCTGCTTTTCTTTTCTGTTCTTCGGCTTTAATTCTCTTTTCTTCATCTTTAATTATTTTTTCTGCTTCAAGTCTTTTTCTTTTTTCCTCTTCTTTTATCCTTCTTTCTTCGTCTCTAGTTTTCTTTTCTGCATCTTTAATTTTTTGTTCAGCGTCAAGTCTTTTTCTTTCCTCTGTATCTCTTATTCTTTTTTCCTCATCTCTTATTCTTTGGTCCTCATCCTTTATTCTTTTTTCAGCTACATCACGCAATCTTTGTTCTTCATCTCTTAATCTTTTTTGCTCAACTCTTATTCTTTTTTCTTCTTCTTTTTTCCTGTTCTCTTGATCTTGCAATCTCAACTCAATTTGTTCTTTTAATTTCTGTTCTGAAATTTTTAATTTTAACTCTTCTTCTTTCAATTTTAGTTCTTGTTTCTTAATTTTTAATTCTTCATCTTTTATTTTTTGACGTTCAAAATTTCTAGTTCTAATTGCTTGTGCTTTAGCTAATTTTTCTCTCTTTTTGTGTTTTTCTATTTGCTCTTTAAGTTTTAGTCTAGCTTTTATCTCCACATTACTTTTTATTTTTTTAAGTTTTGTATTTTTTTTATTTTTTTTACTAATTTTTTTGTAAGTTTTATTGATATTAGATTTTACTTTTTTTGTTAAATTACTGAAACTAAGTTTTGATGAAAAACTTTTTTTAACTTTTCTTGATTGTTTTTTACTTTTTTTGACATTCATAATTATTATAAAAACTTACTATAAATTTTAATATCGTCAACATAAATTGTATGTATGAGAATCTATATAATAACTAGGTTATTTAGCTAATGTTGATAAAAATTAATATTTTTTTTTAAAATATGAAGTTTTTAAAATATTAATTTTAGTATTATAGTTAAGTAATTTTACAAAAATAGGATCTGAAGAAATAGGACCCCCAGAAAAAAGTGTGAATTCCCCTTTTAAAAATTTTTTTTTTATTATTTTAGAATGCGTGCATGTAAGACCGTTTATATTAATTTTATAGTTTGTATTATGCCAGTCTAAATATTGTTTATTATTATTATTTAAACATACGCCTCTATAGATGATTACCGGATGGCTAAATGTAATTCTTATATCACTTGAATTATGTCTAGGTTGTCTAATTAAGATTGTGTTATTTAAGAAAGAACTTTTACTAGTGTCAGTATATTCTCTATCCATAAAAATTTTAAATTCTGTTTCGTATATAATTTTTTCTAGTTGGATAGGAACATATTCAAAATTTTTTTTATATAATATTAATAAAAACAAAGATAAAAAAAAAATTAAAAATTTTTTTTTTTTTATTATTTTGAATATTTTTTTATTCGTTAAGTACATCTAAGCAAAAAGATCTAAACCATTACAAAACTTAGAAAATCTTATCTTTTGAAATGGAAATTGTTGAGTCAGTTCGTCTAAATCTTTATTAAACTTGGTTTTTAATTCTACTATTAGATTGTGATCTTTTTTTATAATATCTTTTTTATACTCTCTATATCTAATATTTTGGTCAACTGTAACTCTTACATCGCCAACACGATAATATTCTCTATTATACGTAACGAATATTTTAGGTGTGCATCTTCCGTAATTATTGTCAAAAATTCCATTATTTTTTAAATTTTCAAAATCTTCTCTGTTAATTAATTTTCTTTTTTTAAATCTACCTTCAACACTAGAAATTTTTTTTTCTAAAAAAATTTCCTTAGAATTTTCAGACGGATAATATCTAAGCCTGATTTTTTTTCTAGGCACACTGCCTTCAATCGAGTCTTTATACATCTCTTTTTCTTTATTATCAAAATATAAGCTTTCAATAACTCTTGGTTCGTAAATTTTTTTAACGAAATTTTCGTTAATAAATTTTTTGAAATCTATAATGTAGTTTTTTTCAATAAATAATTTTTGTTCTATTCTGTATGACATTATAATTTAGTTTTTTTAAAATAAAATTTTTGAGTAGGCATCTTGGTTTAACTTATTAATAAAGTTGGTACATTGAAAGTTATTTACACTTAGGTAGCCACCTGAATATTCCTGTTTTTTATTATAGGCAGACAGACAAGTATCGATATTATTTAAACTAATGTTATTAATAGTAACTATTGAACTGTCTTTTGATGCTACACCTAAGTTAGTATCGTGAATTTCAATATCATTTATTGATATAATAGATTTTTCTCCTACTGACACTCCTTTATCTCCACAACCCGAAACTACTGCACTGTTAACTTTATATGTTCCTGCAGATACATCTAAACAATCATTTCCAGCATTTGAAATCGTCAATTTTACTAACTCAACATTTGAAAAATCAATATCTAAGGCGTCTAAAAAAGAATTTTTAACTTCTATTTCTTCAATCACACCAGAGACATTAATTAAATTGATCGAATCTTCGCATGTAGAATCATAGGCTCTAATCTTTATGTCTTTTAATTCAGTATTTATTAATGATAAACAACCAGTTAAAGAATTAATATCAATTGGAAAATTTTTCGTATTTTCTTTAAATTTCATTTTATTAACGTTTCCATAAAAATTAATACTTAAATTTTTAAGATTTCCTTCGCTAAAGAAAGCTCGTGCTCCAGGTTCTACTTGATAAATATTAAGCTCATTTTCTTCTATATTATATTTGTATTCTATTTTTTCATCATAATAAAAATTACTATTTTGTATTGTAACTTTTTTATATTTTAAATTATTAATTAAATTATTATTTTCGATGTTATTTCCAATAAACTGAAATTCAATTTTGTCTTTAGTCAAATTGCCTTCTAAAAGTTTAATTGTATCTTTTCTTGAAAGTGTTATGTCATCACATTTAAGAAAAGTTTTACAAACTTTAAATGAATTTTTGGAATTTTGTTTAATAATCTTTATATTTTGATCAATTTTTTTTAATGAATTAAAATATTCCATCCACATATTTTTATTAAATTTTTTATTTTTGTTATAGTTGATAATTTCTACATCATAGTCCTTGTTTATATTTTTTAATTTTTTTAAATTTTTTTTTAATTTTTGAATTTTTATCTTCGTTTCTTTATGTGACATTATCAAACCCCTAAAATTTAAATCTTTAGCCAAATTTGCCACATTTATTTGATTCAACATATTTACTAATTCTAAAAATATCTTATCTATATTATCATTTACTGGCAGGACCAGTGTATTAGGTTCTACATCAATATTTGCATTAGAATCATAATTTATTGGTTCAAAAAAATTAAGAATTGAGTTCCAATAAAATTTTCTATTGTTGGCAGATAGCCCATGACCAGCATTAGCAGCATTCATTAATAAGTTGTAAATATCTAGTTTTAAAATTTTATCTGTCTGCTCTAAAGCAAGAAAATTATTATTTAATGTATAGTTTGAATATAGAAAATTATTTTTTTCATCCTTATAACTACTGGTGTAAAGCAAATAAATAAGATTTAAATTTGACACAGCGGTAAAAGATAGCTTTGAAAGATTTTTATTTCGTTCAATTATTTTTGAATTTGTTTGCCTTGAAAGCATTCCATTAATTCCATTTTCTAACAATGGAGTCATGCCGAGAGATGCATTGCTTAAATTGTTGTCAGGTAACTTGCCCGCTAACCGAAAAACAAATCTTTCATCTCCTTCGAGGATAGGTCCTTCTCTTCTAAAGTTGTGTTCTAGTAATTCTTTTGCGGCTTTTTCTTGAAATATCATTACTTCATTCACGTTGTTAATTGAAACATTAACAAGCATAGTTCTTGGAGACAAATAATTAAACTTTCTTAATAAAGTTGTTAAAAAAATTTCATCTTTCCCTCTTGTATTTTTCAGTAATAGTTTAAATTTTGTTACACCATAAACATGGCCTGAACTCAAATGTACGTCTAGACTTTGAATAATGGAGTTCTTAAAGATTTTTATATGATCTTTTTGATCTCCATTGTGCCTAATTTTAGCTTTGAACGTACATAAAGATCCGTTTTCATAGCTTATAACGATACTAGCTTTAAATCTTTTTTTATATTGGCTTGGTATCCATCTAAAATTTCCAATAGCTATACGAATACCATTTTCTGTCCATTTTTTATATTTGTTTATTTTAATATCTATTTTTTTTATTTTTACATTATTTAGGTTTGTAATTGTAGATTCAGAATTATTTGTGACACAATTTGGTTGTGAATAATAATTTTCAGATGATTGTAATAATGTAGGAGTAACCAGTAATAAAATAAAAAAAAATATTTTTTTTTTCATTAAATCTAAATAAGGTCTATATTTATCTTTTTTATACCTTTTAAATCTTTTATTTGTTTTTTTAATTCGTGTGCTTGTTTACTATTTTCAAAATTAAGTCTGTAAACATATTCATTTGTTTCTTTGTCATTTAAAAAATTTGAAAGATTTTTATTATTTTCAAGTATATTAATTTGTTGATTGGAAAAAACTTCTACTGTGTTAATTGCGGCTCCTTCATTAAATGAAATCTTATAGAAAGAGTAACCAAATTTTTTAAAAATCTTCTGAACTAATTTAACACTAAATATAATAATAACTGAACATATAACTAATTGGACGGCCCATTTAGTTCTTACACTGGTTGCAATACCTATGGTAATCAAGTCAAAATAAATAATTAATTCCAAAGCACTTTTTACTGGATGTCTAAATCTAACTATCGACAAAGCCCCAATCATACCTAACGATAATGCAATATTTCCGGTTATTGTTTTAGTTATTACATAGGTTATTACTGGAAGAATTAAAAATGCTACAGTTTGTGAGTGAGATTTGGCCCACTCTTGCCCTGTTAGCGTCAAAGAGAACCTGAGTAGTAAGCCAGAAGCAATCAATAATAATAAAGGAAGTAATTCGTCCATTAAAATTATTTATATTACATAAGAAGATTTATCAACTTAATTAAGCTTTATTAGTTTTGTGATAATTTTTTTAAGAGATGCTTAAAGTTTTTAATCATCTTAAACTCTTAAAACTACTAATCTTTAACGAACATTACTGTAAGCTCAGCAACTTTAATACCAAACTTAGTCATAGTTGCTCTATTGATCGCAACTCTATCATCTTGTTTAAAAATCCAATCGTCAAATTTTATTTTGATTTCTTTTCCTTTAACAGGCACTAATAAAACATATTCAAATTTAAACGCAGGGCCATAGGAGTATCCCTTAGCTTTTCCCACAACATCTCCAGCTGTTCCTTCATAATTATGATCATCTAATTTAGTAATTTGCCATTGACGTTTTTGAATTTCTCCATCTGACCAGTTAAATTTTTCATCTAATATTAATTGTTTGCCATCCCATTTACCATTGAGATCAGCTGAAAATTGTCTCGTGACTTTGCCAGATCTATCCTGCAATATACCCCAAGCTTTAACATTTCCAGATAGATAATCTTCTATAATCAGTCTAGGTTTTTGATCTTTAAAATCTATTGGTTTCATTTTGTTTCCTGTGCAGTTAGTTAATAAAATTGTAGCTAATAATGCAAATAAAATTTTCATATACACTTTATTATTACAATAAGTTGATTATATCAAATAAATATTTGACGCACTTTTTACCTATCTTAAGACAAAATTATATTTTAAAATTAATCAATTAAATTCTCAATATTTAATAATTTTTATTAAATATAATATAATTCAATAATTACTTGATACTTAAATTTTTTTATACAAAAAAGCTATATCAGAAATATTTTTTTTTTTTTCCAAACAAGAGCCCTTATAAGTAAATATTTTTTTTATATAATTAGTTAAAAAAATTATTTCTTTCCTTGTGAGTATTGTAGATTTAAAAATTTTTTTTTGCTTTAAATGAAGTAAAATTTTATCTATTAAAAAATGATTTTTACTATCATTCAAATGAAAAAAATAATTTGGATGTTTGTAATCTTCAATAACATAAATACCTCCAGATTTTAAATATCTAAAGAAAAAATTTAAATTTTTTAAGATATTTGAGAGAATATGTGAGCCATCATCTATAATTATATCAAATTCATTTATTTTTTTTTGTTTTAAAAATTTTTTAAACTTAGTAAGATCTTTATAGAATGATGTATCACAATAAAAAAAATTTATTCTTTTTGAAAAATATTTAAATTTAAAATTTCTATCAATAGAAAAAAGTTCTGCTTTTTTAAAATAATGATAAAAACTTGCTGTAGAAGCTCCTTCCCACACTCCAATTTCTAAAATATTAATTTTTTTTTCTTTTAGACTTTTAAAATGTTTTTCATAAAATTTTGCGAAATTATGTCCTTTAAAGAGTTTTTTGTTTTTTAATTTTGAATACGGGTTTAAAATTTTTGAACCTTTATCTGTACCGTAATAATTGAATAAGTCTTCTAATTTTTTTAGCTTAATTTTTTGTTTATCTAGGTTAATTTTAATTTTAAATTTATTAACAATTTTTTTATATATTTTACTTACAAATTTCATGTTGATAAATGATATGATGAATTCTTTATTAATTTATCAAATTTTTTCATAAGTAATTATTTTTTAAGTAAAGAGAATTGAATTAAATCTATATTTTTAGACTTAAACCCTGCTTCACAATATGAAAAGTAAAAATTCCAAATTTTTTTAAATGACTGATCAAACCCTTGTTTAGAAATTTCACTCCAGGAATTGATAAAATTTTCTCTCCATTTTTTTAAAGTACTAGAGTAGTGAACACCATAAGATTTATATTCAGTCAATTGCAATCCTGCATTCTTTGTATGATCCTTTATAGATTGTAGTGATGGAAGAAAACCTCCTGGGAATATGTATTTTTGTATAAAGTCCTCACTCTTTCTATACTGATCAAATAATTCATCTTTTATAATAATGGCTTGTATTGCACCAATTCCACCAGGTCTTAAATTATTTTTAATCATAGAAAAATATTTATTTAGATATTTTTCTCCAACAGCCTCAATCATTTCAATCGATGCTATTGCATCATATTGACCATTCACATCTCTATAATCTAAGAACTTAATATCTACTTTTTCATTTAATCCTGCGTTAAAAATTCTTTTTTTTGCAAACTC
>Ga0307986_10002790_pt1 | contig 12425 bp, 10 predicted proteins | sample EllFjometageno82_FD_203170 | JGI IMG/M metagenome (GOLD analysis project Ga0307986, IMG submission 203170) | Marine microbial communities from Ellis Fjord, Antarctic Ocean - #82 | ecosystem: Environmental > Aquatic > Marine > Unclassified | place: Southern Ocean | collected 2014-10-09
TAGAATTTTTGCATTACTATTCTTGATTAAATTAATTAAATTTTCCATATTTATTTTATTTTTTTCATAAGAGACACAAATTTCTGTATCTAATTTTGATATTAATTTCAAAGAGGGTAAATCTTCATCCTTTATATCAATTTTTTTATCTGTTTTAAAAGTTACTTTTTTTGTTTGAATTTTATCTAGAAGATTTTTAGTGCTATCTAAGGCTACAATATTTCCTTTATTAAGGATGGCAATTCGATCACACATTTCTTGAGCTTCTTCAAGATAATGTGTTGTTAAGATAATAGTCACACCAAGATCATTAAGCAATCTTACATTTTTCCATAAATTTTGCCTTAATTGAACATCAACACCAGCAGTGGGTTCATCTAGAAAAACTATTGGAGGTTGATGAACCAAAGCTTTAGCCATCAGTAATCTTCTTTTCATTCCACCAGATAAACTTCTGGCATAGCTATTTGCTTGTTTTTCCAAAGATACCAATTCTAGGATAGTGTCTGTAATTCTGTCTTTTTCTTTTATTCCATATAGCCCAGCTTGCAATTCTAATAATTTTCTTGGACTAAAAAAAGGGTCAAGATTAACTTCTTGAGGAACTATTCCGACTGATGCCCTAACTTGTCTTGGATTTTTATCTAAATCAAAGCCATGCACACTAACTTGTCCTGCTGTTTTTATTACTGTGCCAGCCACAATATTTATAAATGTAGTCTTACCAGCACCATTTGGCCCAAGTAGCCCAAAAATTTCTCCTACTTGCACGTCTAAGTTTAAATCATTTAAAGCATGAGTATCATCTGCCTGTTTATTTGAATAAATTTTTCTTAAATTTTTAATAGAAAGTATATTTTTTTTGTCCATGTAGGTTAATACATTTATAATAATTAAAATAATTAAGATAATATTATTTAATGAATAAAATAAAAAAAACTGATCATTTTTACCTAATAGATGGTTCAGGTTATATCTTTAGAGCTTATTATGCATTGCCACCTCTAACAAGAAAGAGTGATGGTTTGCCAGTAGGAGCAGTTAGTGGTTTTTGTAGCATGTTATTTAAACTATTAGAAGATTCAAAATCCAATGAAAATCTTCAAAAGCCAACACACTTTGCGGTAATTTTTGATGCAGCTAGAAAAACTTTTAGAAATGAAATTTACTCTGACTATAAAGCAAATAGATCTGAAGCCCCAGATGATTTGGCACCACAGTTTGAATATATAAGAAAATCAGTTATTGCTTTTAATTTACCATCTGTCGACCTTCCTAATTATGAGGCAGATGATTTAATAGCAACTTATGCAGAGCAAATTTTAGCTAAAGGCGCAAAGGTAACAATTGTATCTTCTGATAAAGACTTAATGCAACTTTATAAAAAAAATGTTCGCTTATTTGACCCAATGAAAAACAAATTTATAACTTCAGAAGATATAGTAAATAAATTTGGGGTAGGTCCAGAAAAAGTAATCGATGTGCAATCGCTAGCAGGTGACAGTAGCGATAATGTACCAGGCGTTCCAGGTATAGGAGTTAAAACTGCAGCAGAACTTATTAATAAGTACGGCACTTTAGAAAAGTTATTAGACAAAACACATGAAATAAAACAAAACAAACGAAGAGAAACACTTACAGAAAATAAAGATAAAGCAATTATTAGTAAAAAATTAGTAACACTGATGAAAGATGCCCCAGTTGAAAGAAAGATAGAAGAGTTTCAATTAAAAGAAATCGATAAAGACAAGTTGTATAAATTTTTAAGAGAAATGGAATTTAATAGACTTCTTAGTTCTGTTATCTCAGCATATGGAGAGCCAGCATTAGAAGAGGCTAAAACAGAAGTAGTTTCTAAAAAGAAGCAACAAAACATTAGTAAAAAAAATTATCATTTAATTACTAATGAAAAACAAATAGATAAATGGATTAATGAAGCAGAGGAAGCTGGAGAATTAGCTATTGATACTGAAACTAGCTCTTTAGACGCACATCAAACAGAATTAGTTGGTATCTCACTTAGCACAAAAATTGGTAAAGCTTGTTATATTCCAATAGGCCATAAATTTAAAGGATGCTTAAACAAAGAAAATGTAATTAAAAAATTAAAGCCTCTTTTAGAAGATAAAAGTGTAAAAAAAATTGGTCAAAACATTAAGTTTGATTTTATTGTTTTATTTAAACAGGGGATAAGCATGAATTCAATGGAAGACACAATGTTAATGTCTTATGTTTTAGATGCTGGAAAAAATCGGCACAATATGGATACATTATCTGAAATCCATCTACAGCATAAAACAATTTCATTTAAAGAAATTGTTGGTACTGGAAAAAAAGAGATAAATTTTAGTGATGTAGAGTTAGATAAAGCCATGGAATATGCAGCAGAAGATGCGGATATTACTTATAGATTATATAAAATTTTTAGTAAAAATCTTAAAGTAGAAAAACTCACCAATATTTATGAAATTTTTGAAAAACCTTTAATCAAGATATTGGCATTTATGGAAATTGAAGGAATAAAAATTGATAATAACTTCTTAAAGGTATTATCTGAAAAATTTGAGAAAAAAATTAGCAAATTAGAAAAAGAAGTTTTTAAAATTTCAAAAAGAGAATTTAATATTGGTTCACCAAAACAATTAGGAGAAATAATCTATAATGATTTAAAGATTGCTGTACTTAAAAAAACTAGAAAAGGAAGCTTTGCTACTAATGCAAGTATTCTTGAAGACTTAGCATTTAAAGGGCATGTGTTTCCAAAATTAATTTTGGATTGGCGCCAAACTTCTAAACTCAAAAACACTTATTCAGATGCTTTACCTGAGCATATTAATCCTAAAACAAAAAGAGTTCACACTTCCTTCCTATTGGCAGCCACAACGACAGGAAGGCTTGCTTCTAGTGACCCAAATTTGCAAAATATTCCTATCAAATCAGATGATGGTAGAGATATAAGAAAAGCATTCATAGCTGAAAAAAATTTTACTTTGATATCAGCTGATTACAACCAAATAGAAATGAGAATTCTAGCAGACTTGGCAGATGTTAAAGAGTTAAAAAAAGCATTTAAAAATAATGAGGATATTCACTCACTAACAGCAAGCCAAGTATTTGATGTTGATATAAAAAAGGTTGATCAAGATATGAGGCGAAAAGCTAAAGCAATAAATTTTGGTATTATCTATGGTATTTCACAATATGGACTTGCAAAACAAATTAATGTTTCCAATCATGAAGCAAATGAATTTTTAAACGCTTATTTTGCAAGATTTCCAGAAATTAAAATTTATATGGAAAGTACTGTTAAGTTTTGCAGAAAGAGTGGTTATGTAAATAATATTTTTGGTCGTAGATCTCACTTTAATGGAATTAATGATAAAAATTTTAATGTTAGAAATTTTCAAGAAAGAGCAACAATTAATGCACCTATTCAAGGTTCAGCCTCAGAGATTATGAGGCTTGCAATGATTAGACTAAATAAAAAATTTGAGAGTTTAACAAATAATAAATCAAAAATGTTGCTGCAAATACATGATGAATTAATTTTTGAAGTCCCAGAAAAAGAAGTTAAAATTATAACTAAAATTATTCAGGATGAAATGACCAGTGTTACAGAGAGTGATCTACATTCATTTTCAACACCATTAACAGTTGACATCAATACTGGTGATAATTGGGGAATACTTCATTAATTTAAGGGCATTGCCTAAATTAGAACAATTTAGTATTTTTAAAGTAGTTTATGCAAATACAAACAATAGCTTTAGTGGATGATGATAGAAATATACTTACAAGCATAAGTATTGCCCTGGAAAAAGAAGGATTTAAAGTGCAAACTTATATAGATGGTGAAAGTGCATTAATTGGGTTATCCAGAACGCCTCCTGATTTAGCAGTAATTGATATTAAAATGCCAAAAATGGATGGTGAAGAACTTTTAAAAAAGTTAAGAAAAAAAACATCTCTGCCAGTAATTTTCTTAACATCAAAAGACGATGAGATAGATGAGTTACTAGGTCTAAAATTAGGTGCGGATGATTTTATAAAAAAATCAGGAGGTTTTTCAATAAAAGTCTTAATTGAGAGAATTAGAGTTCAACTTAGAAAAAAAGATATCAATATTAATCTAGAAGAAACAAAAAATATTATTGCTCACGGTAAACTAAAACTTGACCCCTCTCAACTTGAATGTGAATGGGATAGTAAACAATTGCCAGACAAGCTTACTACCACAGAGTTTTTGATAGTAAAAGAATTAGCAAAGAGACCAGGTATAATTAAAGAAAGAGCCCAATTAATGGATATTGCCTATAGAGAAGACACCGACATTGAGGATAGAACTATAGATAGTCATGTGAAGAGAATTAGAAAAAAATTTAAAAAAGTAGACCCTGAGTTTACTGCAATAGAAACAAGATATGGCAGTGGATACAGATGGAATGTTGGTTAATGTTCAGTAATTTTCTTAAAAGTTTATCTATTCTAAAAAAATTTTTATTCATCAATCTAATAATTTTTTTAGTAATTGGTAGTTTGACGCTTCTATATGTTGGAAATGTTAAGCCTAATTTGATAAAAAAAAAAACCATCAAACATATTCAGGTAATAGATAATACAATTGAACATATTCTTAGATTAAATATTAAATTTGAAGAAAAGGACATTCGGAGATTTTTATTTTCTACAAGGTTTTTATTTCAAAATTTAGATAGAGTTATTCTATTTGATAATCAATTTAATCTAGTTGGTGATACAGACACACTAGATTTAGATCCAAGATCTTTTTCCAATAGAATGAGTATTGTTCAATTAGAAATTTTAAACAAAGAAGTAGGTAAAAAAATAATTGAAACGAAGATTATAAATAAAAAAAAGACAATCTCATTGAAAGATATTCTGACTGATTATTCACAGTCGAATGAATATGGAAAAGCATTTACTTTTACACAAGAAGGATATGATCAATTTCTACTAACTACTGTAAAAAATGTAATATTGAACGGAGATAATATTGGCTATCTTGCAATTTCTGAAAATGCGAATGACATTAAGTCTGCAATTGATGAAAGAAAAACTTTTATATTAAGAACTGGAATTTTTATTGGAATAGTAATCTTTATATTTTCATTTGTCTTAAATAGGTATTTTTTAAAACCTATAAAAAATCTAGTAGCCTATACAAAAACAATCAAAGATAAGAGTAGAGAGAAAACAAACATAAATGAACTTAAAAGTAGAAATGACGAACTGGGTGTTTTATCAAATTCTTTAGACGATATGACCAATGAGCTTCAAAAAAGAATTTCCCACGCAGAAAACTTCTCTACAGACTTAGTTCATGAAATTAGAAACCCACTAACATCCTTAAAGAGCGCTACAGAGATACTCCACGAGACTGAAGATCAAGCACAAAGAAGTAAGCTGATAGATATTCTTAATCATGATGTTCAAAGAATTGAAAGATTAATTACTGACTACTCTCAAATGCTAAAAGATGAAGTTGCTCTCAGTAGAGAAAAAATGAAAAAAATTAATCTTAAATTAATTGTAAAATCTGTAGTTGATGATTTTAACAATATTTATGAAGTTAAAAGAGGTATTAAAATAATTTTAAATGATTTTAATAATCAAGAAGAATATTTTATAAATGGAATAGAAAATAGAATAGAACAAATCATTGCAAACTTATTAGATAATTCAATTTCATTTAGTACTGATAATAAAAAAATTTTAGTTGAAATATATAAAGACAAGAATGAAAAGATTGTTTTAAGGGTTGTTGATGAAGGTAAGGGATTTAAAGAAACAACTACAAAAAAGATATTTGATAGGTTTTATACGAATAGACCAGACAATTTTGGTGAACACTCTGGTTTGGGATTAAATATTGTAAAAAACCTTGTAGACTTGCATTCTGCAACTATTAGCGCTTCTAATAATATTGCTCAAGAAGGTGCAAATGTAGAGATAGTGTTCCCTAAGTTATAATCATAAGTTGATTAATAAAATTTTTATTGTATAAAACCGAGCAATGGATGATTTTAAAGTAAAAGATATATCTCAAGCTGAATTTGGAAGAAAAGAAATTTCCATAGCAGAAAGTGAAATGCCTGGGTTAATGGCATTAAGAGAAGAGTACTCAGGAAAAGTACCTCTAAAAGGAGCAAGAATTTTAGGATGTCTTCACATGACTATCCAAACGGCGGTTCTAATTGAAACTTTAACAGAGCTTGGTGCTGAAGTTAGATGGTCATCTTGTAATATTTTTTCAACACAGGATCATGCAGCAGCAGCAATAGCAAAAGCAGGAATACCTGTCTTCGCTTGGAAAGGTGAAACAGAGGAAGAGGCTATATGGTGTATAAGACAAACTATCGAAGGAAAAAAAGATTGGAAAGCAAATATGCTATTAGATGATGGCGGTGATTTAACAGCAATGATGCATAGTGATTATAAAGATTTATTAAAAGAAATAAAAGGTGTTTCAGAAGAAACAACAACTGGAATTAAAGCATTAAATAAAATGGAAAAAGATGGAACATTAATGATCCCAGCAATCAATGTTAATGATTCAGTTACAAAATCAAAATTTGATAACTTATATGGCTGTAGAGAAAGTTTAGTAGACGGAATTAGAAGAGCTACAGATGTCATGATGTCAGGTAAGGTTGCAATTGTTGCTGGCTTTGGTGATGTTGGAAAAGGCAGTGCAGCATCTTTAAGACAAAGTGGTGCAAGAGTTATGGTTACTGAAGCAGACCCGATTTGTGCACTTCAAGCAGCGATGGAAGGTTACGAAGTTGTTTTAATGGATGAGGCAATAAGTAAAGCAGATATTGTTGTTACGGCCACAGGTAACATTGATATCGTCACTGCAGATCACATGAGAAATATGAAGGATAGAGCAATATTATGTAATATTGGTCACTTTGATAATGAGATACAAGTAGATGCTTTAAAAAATTATAAATGGACAGAGGTCAAACCAGAAGTTGATGAGATAGAATTAGTTGATGGAAAGAGAATAATTCTTTTAGCAAAAGGCAGATTGGTTAACCTAGGATGTGCAACAGGACACCCAAGCTTTGTGATGAGTGCATCATTTACAAATCAAGTAATGGCACAAATAGAGCTTTGGGATAACCATAAAAATTATGAAAATAAAGTTTATGTTTTACCAAAATCTTTAGATGAAAAAGTAGCCATGCTTCATTTAAAAAAAGTAGGTGCAAAACTTACCAAATTATCAAAAGACCAAGCTGACTATATAAGTGTTGAAACAGAAGGTCCATTCAAGCCAGATGCATATCGCTACTAATAGCGAAATAATAGATATCTCTTTAGAAGTTAAGACAGCTGAAATAGCAAAAAATTTTTCAAAAATTATAAAAAAAGGTGACATAGTATTTTTTCATGGTGAAATTGGAGTTGGAAAGACAACATTTATAAGACACTTAGTAAATTATCTTCAGGTGAATAATCATCTAAATCCAACAGAAGTTACAAGTCCTACATTTAACCTAGTAAATGAATATGATGTAGGAATTTTTATAATCCAACATTATGATTTATATAGATTATCAAACAGTGATGAGACAAAAAATATTGGGTTATTAGAAAATCACAAAGAAATCCTAACATTAATTGAGTGGCCAGAAAAAATTGATAGTAAAATTAATAATAAGATTGATCTATTCTTTGAATACGGAAAGGATATGAATAAAAGATTTTTATCCATTAAAGGTTTAAGTAATGAAAAATTAAATGAGATTAACTAAATCAACATTAAAAAAAATTAAAGGTGATGCATCATTCAGATCTTTTTATAGAAAAACAAATAATAAAAGAAATTCAATTATAGTTTATGCCACAAGAGAAAAGGAGAAAAACCTATTAATATATGATGCCATAAATAAATTACTGATTGAGAATAAAATTCTAGCACCAAAACTATATAAAGAAAATTATAAACAAAACTTTATAGAAATTGAAGATTTTGGTGATGATACAGTATTTAAAGTATTAAAAAAAAATAGAAGCAATAAAATTAATTTATACATAAAATCTATTGATTTGCTCTGTAAAATTCAAAAAATTAAGCAAAAAAAAATCAAAAATTTTTATGGAAAAAATTATAAAGTTCCAATTTATAATGATAGCAAATTGTTTAAAGAAACAAAATTATTTTCTGACTTTTATGTAAAAACGCATCTATCTAAAAAAAAATTACTAATGTTTAATATTGAAATTAATAAACAGATAAAATTTTTAATATCAAATCTTAAATTAAAAAATGATATTTTAGTTCATCGAGATTTTCATGTATCAAATTTAATGAAGTATAAAAAAAAATTAGCAACCATTGATACACAAGATGCTTTAATAGGTAATAGGGCTTATGATTTGGCATCTTTAATTGATGATGTTAGATTTAAATCAAATAAAAAATTAAAAGATAATATTTATGATTATTATTTAAAATTGAATAAAAATAAAATTGATAAAATTTTTTTATTAAATGATTTTAAAATATTATCAGTGCTTAGGAACATGAAAATAATAGGGATTTTTGCAAGACTAGCAGCAAGAGACAAGAAAACGAGGTATCTAAAACTAATACCATATGCCTGGAAATTAATAGAACTAAGAATTAAAAATGATGAAATATTTAGTGGTCTTAAAAGAACACTAGATCTTAATTTTTCTAAGAAAATTAGGAATCTTAAATGAAAATTAACACTGCATTAATTTTGTGTGCTGGTTATGGAAAGAGATTAAACCCGCTAACATTAGCACAGCCAAAACCACTTTTAATGATCAATGAAATTACACTACTTGAAAACTGCATTAATTTAACTCAATTTTTAGGAATAAAAAAAGTAATAATAAATACATTTTATTTAAAAGAAAAAATTGCAAACTTTATTAAAATAAAAAAATTTAATTTAGATATTCAGATAATTAACGATGGAAAAGTAATTTTAAATACTGGTGGTGGAATTTTAAACATGATGAATTCCTCTGATGAGTCAGATTTTCTGACTTTAAATCCAGATACTATATGGAGTAAGAATTATGTAGAAACTGTCCAAGAAATGGAAAAATTTTATTTTTCTAATCGAATTAAGAATATACTTTTACTTGTTAATAAAAATCTTAGTTTTGATAAAAAATTAAAAACTGATTTTAATCTTGTGGAAAATAAAATAACAAAAGATCATCAAAATGATTTGATTTATACTGGGTGCCAAATAATTAATAAAGATCTGTTTAAATCCTACATAATTAATAATTTTTCAATATCAAAAATTTGGAATGAATTACTTATTAAAAAAAAACTATATGGTTATGAGAGTATAGAAAATTTTTACCACTTAACCAACCTAGAAATTTATGAGAAGCTGTTAAAAAACAAGTAAATCTTTAGCTCTATTTTTATCTAAATACCCACATTCAGTAATTTTCTGTTTTAAATTAATATTAATTAAAAGTGGATTGCCCGTTGGTATTTCAAGTAATGCTATTTTTTTATTATCTAGTTTAAACAAGAATTTACATAAAGCTCTAATTGAATTTCCATGAGCTGAAATTACAATATTTTTATTTTCTAACAATTTATTCTTAATATCAGAATTATAATATTCCATTACTCTCTCATAAGTATCCTTAAGTGACTCTGTGTCTGGAATTTTTTCTGTAGGGATTTTCTTATAGATCTCAATGTTCAGTGGGTGATATGGGTTGTTTCTACTTAAAGGGTCAGGCTTAATATCCCAAGATCTTCTAAATTCATGAATTTTATCTTCACCAAGTTTTTTCTGCATTTCATCTTTATTTAAACCTGTTAATGCACCATAATGCCTTTCATTTAACTGCCAAGCTCTTATAGGCTCCTTATTGTCCCTTAAAGTGTCTTGAATGAGTTTTAGTGTATTAATGGCTCTTAACTGAAATGATGAAAAAAAGTAATCTATGTCTAATTTTAACTCTTTTATGTACTCACCCGATTTGCAAGCTTCTAACTTTCCTTGACCTGTAAGATCCACATCAACCCAACCAGTAAATCTTTTTTCTAGGTTCCATTCACTTTGACCATGTCTAACTAAAATTAAATGAGGCATTTGATATATTTTGATAACTGATAAAACAGATAAAATAAATAAAAATATTATGAAAAATACAAACAGTATTTCAATTAAGAGCTTTCATTGCGCTAATTTAATACTAATAATATTTTATTTGTATCCAGGAAGTATACCTGGTTATATTTTTTATAATGATACTTCTATTCAACCTCAAATTACACAAGATTTTTTAATTTCCTCTAATCATTTTTATGCGTTTATTATTTTATCCACAATTGGATTTATAGCTTACTACAATACAAACAAAGCTAATTTTTTAATTAATTATCTATTTTTATTATCTGTCATTCTAGAATTGTTTCATATGTTTATTCCAAATAGAAGTTTTGAAGTGAGAGATTTATTTGGGAATATTATGGGCGTTTTAGTGGTTATTGTTGTTTATAAAATTAAAAATAAGTATGAATAAAATAGCGAATATTTTTTTAGCTTTAATAATATTATTTGTTTCAGCCTGTTCTTCTGTACCTAAAAATACATCTAATAGCTGTTCAATTTTTAATGAAAGATACCTGTGGTATAAACATGCAAAAAAAACAGAAGAAAAATGGGGAACTCCAATTTATGTCCAATTGGCGATAATTAAAATGGAATCTGATTTTGACTGGTTGGCAAAACCAGCAAGACAAAAAATATTTAAAGTTATACCATTTAAAAGACCATCAAGTTCCTTTGGTTATTCACAAGCTGTTAAAGGAACCTGGGAACAATATAAAAGTGAAACTGGAAATAAATTAGCCACCAGAACAAGGTTTAAAGATAGTGTAGATTTTATTGGTTGGTATACAAATAAAACAGAATCTCTTTTAAAAATTAATAAGAAAGATGCGTTTAGACAATATCTTGCTTATCATGAAGGGTGGGGTGGTTATAAAAATTATAAAAATAATCAAAAAGTTATAGGCTTAGCTAAAAAAGTAAAAAACCAATCAGACAAATATAAGTCTCAATTAAAAAAATGTCAAAAAAGGCTAAATAAAAATAAGTATATTATTTTTTAACGAAGTTGTTTTTTTAATTCAATATCTACAGCATCAATTCTTTTAGTATTTTTAGCTAATACTAAATACATTGTTGGTGTTACATATAGTGTAAAGAATGTTGATATAATCATTCCACCTAAAATAGTAGTACCCACAGCTAACCTTGAAGCCTCTCCAGCACCTGGGCCAATATTTCCTATTACTAGAGGTATCATTGCTATCATTGTACTTATTGATGTCATCATTATTGGTCTAAATCTTAACTGACAAGACTCTTTAACTGATGTTTCAATATTTTTACCAGCTGTTCTTAACTGATTGGCATAATCAACAATTAAAATACTATTTTTAGTGGATATTCCAATAAGTATGACAAGTGCTATTTGTGAGAAGATATTAATAGAGCTATTTAAAAATAGGATAAAAACCAACCCTCCAAATAAGGCAAGAGGGACAGTTAACATGATAATAAATGGATGAATAAATGAATTAAAAGTTGCAGCCATTACTAAATATGCAGTTAAGAAGGCTAATCCAAAAATAACAAACAACTCATTACTCGTCTCTTTTATTTCTTCTGATTTACCCTTCCATGCGATTTGATTAGAAGGGCTGACTTCATCCATAGTTTTTTCTAAATATGTAATTGCCTCAGTAAGTGTGTAGGAGGGTGATATATTTGCAGAAATAGTTACAGCTCTCTGTCTGTTATATCTTGCTAATTTTTTTGCAGACCCTTTCTCACTGAATTCAACTAAATTTGCTAAAGAAATTAGTTTACCAGTACTTTCTGATCTAACAAATATTTTCGAAAGTCCTTCCTGGGATCTTCTATCAGCTAAGTACTGCTGAAGTATAACTGGATATTCTTTACCAAGTTTATTAAATTTTGTTACAGTTTTTCCACCATAAAGAGTTTCTAAAGTTTTCCCAATTGAGTCAGTAGATATATCTAAATCTTTAGCTTTGTTTTTATTAATTACCAGTTTGATTTCTGGTTTGTCTCTAGAATAGTCAGACTCTATCCTTGATAAATTTTTATTTTGTCTTAACTTTCTAATAACTTTGGATTGTATTTCCTCTAACTCTTCATAAGTACTGCCCAATATAACCATTTGAACTGGTTTATTGTAGCTAGAAACTCTAATCGATTGTGGTGAAATTGGAAAAGCCACAGTTTCTGGCACTGTCACAATTTTTCCAATTGCTTCCCTCATTATTGTTAGTGAACTTTTATCTCTTTCAACCCACTCATCCAATAATGCAATTATTATAAAGCTGTTAAAAGAATTTT
>Ga0307986_10002795_pt1 | contig 12411 bp, 8 predicted proteins | sample EllFjometageno82_FD_203170 | JGI IMG/M metagenome (GOLD analysis project Ga0307986, IMG submission 203170) | Marine microbial communities from Ellis Fjord, Antarctic Ocean - #82 | ecosystem: Environmental > Aquatic > Marine > Unclassified | place: Southern Ocean | collected 2014-10-09
ACATATACTCTTGCTACTTTTTTATCCCAAGGTAGCTGACAAAAAGTTTCAGGATCTGGTATACCAACTAGCTCTTTTGCTTCTGGTCCATACCCAATATAATCTCCATGACGATCAACAAACAAGTTTGCTGTTGCTCCGTAAACTAATTGAAAACCTTTTTCACAAGTTCTTTCCCAATGATCAGTAGGAATACCTTTTCCAACAACTCTTCCAGTAACAGAAATAAATTGAAAATAAATATATTCAATACCTAGTTCATTAATTTTTGCTCTAACTTGTTTTACTAACTTGTCTCTACCAAGTTGCGCAACGTGCTTATCTAAATCAGTCATTACATTCTCCCTTAAATAAATATTTATTAAATTAACGTTAATTGATATTTTTTTTATTGTCTAGGTGCTTGATATATAAAAATCAACTCCAAGGAAAGGGACTATTTGAGGTAGGGTGAAGCTCACCTTTCTCGTAACGGTTGAATCTAAAAGGTTTTAATAAGTCACTTTCAGTTCCTAGAAGCTCTTTTGCAACAAGTTCTCCAACACCAATCATTTTATAACCATGGTTAGCATCTGCGATCATGTAAACATTTTCAAAAAATTTATCAAAGATTGGAAATGAATCTGCTGTCATACATCCAAGACCACCTGAAGGTCCCTTTCTATATAAGTTTGATTTTCCCTCAAATCTTTTTTGGCAATGCGCTAAAGCAGAACACCACATGTCATTGAAAGCTTCTGTAGTTTGAAATTCTGGAGATTCAATTCCATAAGGGTCAACGTTTACTTTATCAAAATGTTTATCAACAATATAGGGAGAGGTGCCACCTTGAACACCCAATCCTTCAATATCTGGCTTGTAATAGATTCCCCAAATTTTATCTGTAATTAGTTTTTTATCACTATCAGAATATAGTGGTGCTGTAGAGTCTACATGAATAACTGGTGGTTGATTACCATTATCCATCTTTAAAAAATCTTTATCCACTCCAATAACACCTTCTTGAAGCATCCAATATTTCCACATTTCTGTTTCGTTAAATTCTCCATCTTTATTCTTAATATTAACAGTTTTTGGAAGTTCTAACATATTCCAAAAATCTCTAACCCAAGGGCCTGCGGCAACAACAACCTGATCGCACTCAATTAAACCTTTATCTGTTTCAACGCCTGTAACAGCCTTACTGTTCTCTTTTTTAAATCCAGTGACTTTTACACCTTTAAAAACTTTAACACCATTTGATGTTGATTTATTTTCAAGTGCTTTAATTGAATCAATGTTAAATGCGTAACCACCTTTTTTTTCGTGAAGAATAGATGTTATTTCTTGAGCTTGCCAATCACCAAACATATTTTTCATATATTTCATGCAGTCATCTTTGCCTTCTATAAAATCTGATTCATACCCTATTGCTTTTTGTTGCTCATAAATTGTAGCAACATCTTCATGCATAACTTCTGGAGATATTTGCATATACCCAACAGAATTATATTTAAATGCTTTTGGATCACTTTCCCAAACTGAAACTGAATGTGCCATCAACTCTCTCATTGCTGGTTGGAAATAATTATTTCTAACTACACCACAAGCAATACCGCTCGCACCTGCTGCAATATCTTTTTTTTCCAAAACAACAATATCGTTTTCGTTTTTATAAATTTCTGAAAGCTTCCAGGCTGTACTTAGACCATGAATACCAGCGCCGATAATTACTACTTTTGCTTTTTTTGGTAAATTAGACATTTTTATATTTTATTTATCCATAGCTAAAAAATTTAAATAATAAAAGTATTTTTTTTATAAGTAAAAATTTTAGTAATAAATTACTAGTTTACTTTGAAAGGAAGTCTAGTGCGGCCATTATGCCTCCCTTTTTAAAAGGAATTCCAGATTGTTTTAAACCCATTTCAACACCTGATAAAGTTCCTGCTAATGTTAAGTCATTTAAATCACCCATATGACCTATTCTAAATACTTTACCTTTTACCTTATTAAGGCCGGTACCTAAGGACATATTATAATTATCATAAATTATTTTTCTAAGATGATCCGAATCATGTCCATCAGGAACCATGATCGCAGTTATAGAATCTGATCTTTCAATTGGATTTTTAGCTAATATTTCAAGACCCCAAGTTTCAACAGCAATTCTTGTAGCATCAGCATGTCTTTTGTGTCTTTTAAATACATTTTCTAAACCTTCTTCTAACAACATGTCAATTGCTTCATTTAAACCAAACAGTAAATTTACAGCTGGGGTGTAAGGGTAAAATCCACTTTTATTATTTTCTAACATTTGACCCCAGTCAAAATAAGACTTAGTAAGATTTGACTTTTTATAAGCCTCTAATGCTTTGGCGCTTATTGCGTTAAAAGATAAACCTGGAGGAGACATCAAGCCTTTTTGCGAACCACCAACTGTAACATCAACTTTCCACTTTTGATGATCGTAATTATAAGAGCCTAATGAAGAAATAGTATCAACCATAAATAAAGCAGGATGATTTGTATTATCAATTGCTTTTCTAATTTCTTCAACTTGACTTTTAATTCCAGTAGATGTTTCGTTATGAGTGACTAACACTGCTTTTATCTCATGATTTTTATCTTCACTTAATTTTTTTTCAACAATTTTTGGATCAGCTCCTGTTCGCCAGTCACCTGGGACAAAATCTACATTTAATTTATATCTACGTGCAGCTTGACACCATTCAGTAGCAAAATGTCCAGTCTCAAACATTAAAATTTTATCACCTTCGCTCAATGTGTTGGCGAGAGAAGCTTCCATTGCACCTGTTCCGGCACTTGGAAAAATAACAACAGGGTCTTCAGATTTAAAAATTAATTTAATTTTTTTTAATATATTTGTTGATAAATTCTGAAAACCAGGACCTCTATGATCCATAGCGGGCAAAGACATAGCACGAAGAACTCTATCGGGTATATTTGTTGGTCCTGGAACTGATAAAAAATGTCTTCCTGCTTTGTATGTATTTGATTTTGTCATATAATAAATTTAATTTATTATAGAAAATAGTCACATATTTTTTTTATATATAATTTTTAATTATAAAAAATATCCTTTGTTAATGATTATATTAAATATTATTTAATTGATTTTAAAATTTTTATAGTGTGAAGGTATAAACGGAAAAAGAGTGCATACCTCTTATTGTTAGGTTTATTAACACTCTTTTTCAAATAAATTTGGAGAAAAATGAGTCATACATTTTATGTACCTGCAAGACCGAGATTACAAAGAAGTGAATTAGCTGTTCCGGGATCATCACCTAAAATGTTTGAAAAGGCACTTAACTCAAGTGCAGACTATATTTTTTTAGACCTTGAAGACGCAATTTCACCTAATGACAAAATCTCAGCTAGAAAAAATGTAATTAAAGCACTTAAGGAAATAAATTGGAGAGAGAAAGGAAAAACTATCTCTGTAAGAATTAATAGTCTCGATACACACTATATGTATAGTGATTTAATTGAAATTGTAGAACAAGCTGGTGATAAAATTGATACTATACTAGTTCCAAAAGCTGGAACAGCTAGTGATGTTTATATGGTTGACTGTCTATTGACACAAATAGAAACGAATAAAAAATTTAAGAATAAAATAGGAATAGAATGCTTAATCGAAACTGCATTGGGCATGTCTAATATTAAAGAAATTGCAAAGTCTAGTAACAGACTGGAAGCACTTCATTTTGGTGTAGCTGATTATGCTGCAAGTTTAAGGGCACGAACAGTTGTGATCGGTGGATTAAATCCTAATTATCCAGGAGATCAATGGCATCATGGGCTATCACAACTTGTTATGACTTGTAGAGCTTATGGTTTAAGAGCAATTGATGGACCTTTTGGAGATTTTAATGATCCAGATGCATATATAGAATCTGCAAAAAGAGCTGCAGCAATTGGTATTGAAGGAAAGTGGGCAATTCATCCTTCACAAATTGAACTAGCAAATAAAGTTTTTTCACCACCAGAAACCGAAGTAAACAAAGCTAAAAAAATTCTTGAAGAACTTGAGAAAGCAGCAAAAGAAGGAAAAGGTGCGGCTCAATTAGATGGAAGAATGATTGATGCGGCTTCAGCTCGTATGGCAGAAAATATTGTGAATATAAATAAACTTATTCAAGGTAATTAAAATGGACATACACGAATATCAAGCAAAAAAAATACTTTCAGGTTTTGGTGTAGAAATTCCTAGAGGAGGAATTGCATATAGTCCAGAAAATGCTGAAAATAAAGCACGAGAAATTGGTGGATCAAAATGGGTTGTAAAAGCACAAATTCATTCAGGAGCAAGAGGTAAAGCAGGAGGGGTTATATTTTGTAATAGCGCCCTAGAAGTTGCTCAAGCAACAGACAAACTTCTTGGTAAAAAATTAGTTACAAATCAAACAGGTCCAGAGGGAAAAATTGTTAACAGGGTTTATATCGAAGAAGCAACGGACATTAGGAAAGAATTATATCTAGGATTAGTTTTTGATAGAAGCTCAGAATGTATAATGGTTGTAGCTTCAACAGAAGGTGGAATGAGTGTTGAAGAAATATCTCAAGAAAAACCAGAAAGTATAATCAGATCAAAAATAGAAGCAGCAGTAGGTATGCAAAAATTTCAAGCAAGGGAAATAGCTTTTGGATTAGGAATTAAACCAGAGCTAATATCAAGAACGGCAGAAGCTATAATAGGATGCTATCGAGCTTTTAGTGAATTAGATGCCACTATGGTTGAGGTAAATCCTTTGGTGATTTCAGAGCAAGAACAAATCTTAGCCTTAGATTGTAAAATGAGCTTTGACAACAATGCTTTATTTAGAAGAAATCAAATTTCAGAACTTAGAGACAAAACACAAGAAAATGTAAATGAAGTTTATGCATCTGATAGAGGTCTTAACTATGTAAGTCTTGATGGAAATATTGGGAATATAATCAATGGAGCAGGTTTAGCGATGGCATCAATGGATATGATTAAATTAGCAGGTGGTGAACCAGCAAATTTTCTTGATGTGGGAGGAGGTGCTACACCTGAAAAAATTGTTAAAGCATTTAAATTAATATTAATGGATAAAAAAGTAAAAGTTATATTGGTTAATATTTTTGCAGGGATAAATAGATGCGATTGGGTAGCAGAAGGTATAATTCAAGCTTTACAAAAAATAGAAATTAATATGCCACTTATAATTCGCTTAGCAGGAACTAACGTTGAAAAAGGTAATAAAATTTTAAAAGAAAGTAAAATTAATTATATTGAAGCAGCAACTTTAGAAGATGCAGCAAATAAAGCTGTAAAAGCTTTAAATGAATTAACAAAATAACTATGACAATTTTAATAGACGAAAAAACAAAAATAATAGTTCAAGGTTTTACTGGTAAAATAGGGTCTTTTCATTCAGATGAAATGATAAAATATGGTTCAAATATTGTTGGGGGAGTGACGCCTGGAAAGGGTGGACAAATTCATTTAGGCCTACCAGTTTTTAATACAGTTAAAGAGGCAGTAAAAAATACAGGAGCGAGCGCTTCTGTATTATTTGTGCCTCCAGCATTTGCTGCAGATTCTGCTATGGAAGCTGCTGATGCAGGTATTAAAACATGTGTTGCTATTACAGATGGAATTCCATCTCACGATATGATCAAAATCAAACGTTATATGAGAAGGTATTCAAAGTCAGAAAAAATGACGCTTATAGGACCAAATTGTGCTGGAGTAATTAGTCCCGGTAAAGCTCTATTAGGCATAATGCCTGGACATATTTATAAAGAGGGTAATGTTGGAATTATTGGAAGATCTGGAACCCTAGGATACGAAGCAGCACAACAATTAAAAGATTTAGGAATAGGAGTTTCCACAAGTGTAGGAATTGGTGGGGACCCAATTAATGGAAGTTCATTTAGAGATATTATTGAAAAATTTGAAGAAGATAAAAATACAGAGGTAGTATTAATGATAGGTGAAATTGGAGGCCCTCAAGAAGTGGCTGCAGGTAAATTTGCAAAAGAGAATATGTCAAAGCCGGTAGTTGCATATATAGCTGGTTTAACAGCTCCAAAAGGAAGAGTTATGGGGCATGCAGGAGCAATAGTTTCTGCTTATGGGGAGAGCGCAGTAGAAAAGGTTGAACTCTTAGAAGAATGTGGTGTGATAATTTCAAAAAATCCATCAGTAATGGGAGATACAGTAAAAAAAGTTTTAAATGGTAAAAGAAATTAACTATAAAATAAAGAGCGTAGAACTTTCAAAAAATATAAATTTATTGGGAAATATTTTAGGTAAAGTTGTTAAAGAGCAAGAAGGAATTAAACTTTATAACAAGATAGAACAAATAAGATTTTTATCAAAAGCAAGTAGAGGAGCCAAAAATAAAAAAAAAATCAAATTAAATGAAACAAAAAAATTTCGGCAATTAATATCAAGTATTAAAAAATTAAATTCTAAAGAATCCTTAATAATAGCACGTTCATTTAGTAAGTTTTTAAATTTTTCAAATTTAGCCGAGTCTCTTGATAATGTTTATAAGATAGATGAAAGAAAAAATCAAAAAAAGCAAGAATCTGATTCATTTATTATTTTGGAAGATGCAATTGAAAAATTAATAAAAAAAAAATCAATATCAAAAGAAGAATTTTATAAGTGTGCTAAAAATCTAAAAGTAGATCTAGTTTTAACAGCTCATCCAACTGAAGTAAAAAGAAGAACGCTTATCCAAAAATATACAGAAGTAAATAATCTCTTAGAAAAATTTAATAAATCAAGAATATTTAAAATAAAAAATATTATAAAAGAAAAGAACACTTTAGAAAAAAATCTTCATGAGGAAATCACTTCAATTTGGAAAACTGATGAATTAAAAAGATTAAAACCAACACCCGTAGAAGAAACTAAGTGGGGGTTGGCTGTAATAGAAGATAGTTTATGGAATGCTGTACCAAAAATTATATCTCGTTATGATAAAGCTATTCAAGATTATACAGGAAAAAAACTGCCAATTGATTATTCTCCGTTGGTATTTGGATCGTGGATGGGTGGTGATAGAGATGGAAACCCCAATGTTACAGCAAAAATTACTCAAGAAGTTATTTTGTTATCAAGATGGGAGGCTGCGAACCTATATGAAAAAGAATTTACTAAAATTATTCAAAAGCTATCAATGCATGAGTGCTCAAATATTATTAAAAAAAAATCAGGAAACAGCCATGAGCCTTATAGGACTTACTTAAGACCAATTAGAGACAAATTAAAAACTACTCAACAAGAAATTGAACTATTTCTAAATGAAAAAAAACCTATAAATAATGCTTTAATTATTCAATCAATTAATGAAATTATTAATCCTTTAAACGTAGTTTATAAATCGTTATGTGAAGTTAAATGTGAGGCAATAGCAGATGGTTCAATACTTGATTTACTTAGAAGAGCTCATACTTTTGGGTTAAATCTAGTAAAATTAGATATACGACAAGAGGCCAGCAGACATGCAAAACTGATGACGAACATTTGTAAAGACTTAGGTCTTGGAGACTTCAATAAGTGGTCAGAGGTAGAAAAAAATATTTTTTTATCAAACGAATTTAATTCTAAGCGCCCTTTAATATCAAAAGAGATGAAATTTGATAAAGAAGATAGCGAGACGTGGGCTACATTTAAAATGATTTCAAAATTACCAAAAGAATGTATGGGCGCTTATGTTATCTCTATGGCATCAAAAGTATCAGACATATTGACAGTATTAGTTCTTCAAAAAAAATCTGGAATTAAAGCATGCTTAAGAACTGTTCCATTATTTGAAACTTTATTAGATCTTCAAAATGCAAGCAAGGTAGTTCAGCAACTTTATAATATCCCATGGTATTTAAAATATTTCAAAAAAAATCAAGAAGTGATGATTGGTTATTCAGATTCTAGTAAAGATGCGGGAAAACTTGCTGCTAGCTGGGCCCAGTATCGAGCTCAAGAAGAGCTGCAAAATGTTTCAAATGAACATAATGTTAATTTGACTTTATTTCATGGTCGAGGAGGATCAGTTGGAAGAGGAGGGGGGCCAATCTATGAGGCATTATTATCTCAACCTCCAGGAACTGTTAATGGACATACAAGAGTAACTGAACAAGGAGAGGTTATACAGCAAAAATATGCAACTGAATCTTTAGCAGAATATAACTTGGGCACATACATAGGCTCTGTTTTAGAAGCAACTTTGTCTCCACCAATAAAACCCAAAAGAAAATGGCGAAGATTAATAGAAGAGATGAGTAAAATTTCCAGTAAAGACTATCGAAGTAATCTTAATGATAAAGATTTTTTAAAATATTACTTTAAAATAACACCACAAAAAATATTAGAACTACTGTCTATTGGTTCAAGACCAGCAAAAAGAAATAAATCTAAAGATATTGAAAGCTTAAGAGCAATACCGTGGGTATTTGCATGGACTCAAATACGCTTCCTTTTGACCGCATGGCTTGGAACTTTTAAAGCTCTAAATTTTGGAATAAAAAGCAAGAATATATTAAAAGAAATGGTAGTTAAGTGGCCTTTTTTCAATGCTCAGATGGATATGCTGGATATGGTGCTGGTAAAAACAGACCAAAGGGTAAGTAAATTTTATGAAGAATGTTTGGGGGATAAAAACTTAAAATTTACAGGTGAAAGATTAAGAAAAGAATTATCATCACTGATACAGGTAAACAAAAAAATTATTCCAAACTATATTTTGGAAAAAAGAAAAGAATATAGAAAATCTATTAGAATAAGAAACACCTACGCGGAAGTATTGAATATTTTACAAGCAGACATAATGAAAAAATTAAATAAATCAAAATTAAAAATTAAAGATAAAAAATACTTAAAAGATGCAATGTTAATTACAATTGCGGGTATTGCTGCTGCTATGAAAAATGTTGGGTAGCCTTAAAGAACTAAGCTTTTTAAAGTTTTTATATATTCTTCAAACTCTTTTACAAAAGATTCAGTAGGTTTAACATTCTTTTTTCTTTGGTCTATTGACGTTTTTTCTAAAAAGAAAAATTTTTTTTCACAGGCTTCATTAATTATTAGCGCAGATTTTGGTCTAGATGTTTTAAAAAGTTTTGTTTTAAGCTCTTCTACTGACAATTTTTCATCATGTTTGTATGCAGACATAACTAGTAGCATCAAGTGATAATGAGAAGGTGACTTTCTAAAAAAATAATTACTTGAAGTGTGGGAATGTTTCATTTGCACTTCCCAGAAATTTAATAGATCTTTTGTTTTTCCCATTTAAGCTTTTACTCTTGATTTTGTTGGATCGTAAAAAGGAAAGGGAACAACCTTAGCGCCAATTCTTTTTTGGTGACCATCAAGTTTACCTACTTCAACCTCAGTACCAATTTCTGAATATTTTACATCAATTTTACAAAGTGCAATATTTTTACCAAGTTTAGGGGATAGCATTCCACTTGTTATTACACCAACTTGCCCTCGGCCTATATGAACACAGTCTCCATTTACTGCTGGCTCGTGACCGATCAATTCCAAACCAACTAATTTTTTTTGTGGATTTGCTTTTCTTTTAATTAACTCTTCTTTACCTATGAAATCATCTTCCTTGGTTTTAAGTGGGACAGTGAATCCAATTCCAGCTTCAAATGGATCTGTCTGATCATCAAATTCATAGCCATAAAAAATAAGGCCAGCTTCAATACGAACCATATCTAAAGCCTCCAAACCTAAAGGAGTAATATTAAATTCTTTTCCAGCTTCCCAAACTTTATCCCAAACTTCAGAGGCATCTTTTGGATGACACCATATTTCATAACCAAGTTCACCAGTGTAACCCGTTCTTGAAACAACAATGGGCGTTCCTGTTTCACGATCTATTCTTGCAATATTAAACCTAAACCATTCAAGTTCAGTGATTGATGGCTGTATTGGAGGCGTCCATACAAACTTTTCTAAAATTTTTCTACTATTTGGTCCTTGGATTGCAATGTTGTGAATATGATCTGTTGCAGACTTTATCCACACTTTATAATTTTTCTTTTTAGCTTGTTCTTTAAGCCATTCACCACTGTATTCGTCTCCACCAATCCATCTAAAGTTATCTTGCCCTAACTTAAATAATGTGCCGTCATCTAGCATACATCCATTTTCATAGCACATGGCTGTATAAACAACCTGTCCTACTGATAATTTTTTAATATTTCTTGTAAGAGTATATTGCATTAAGTTTTCAGCATCTGGACCCAGAATTTCAAATTTTCTAAGAGGAGAAAGGTCAGTTGCAATCGCACTTTCTCTACAAGCTGTGTATTCTTTTATAGTTCCAGATTTAGTAAAATTATTTGCTAACCAAAAACCTTTATATTCAATAAAGTTTCTTGTGAGCTCAGAGGTTTTTTTATGAAAACCTGTTTCTTGAGTTAGTTTTGGTTCAGCGTCTGTTTTCATTCTAAATGCTATTGCTTTTGAGTATTTTTTTTCATTACTATAAGTCCTAACAAATATATCAGTTGGATTCCACCCATTTGCAGCATCTACATCACATGGACAAGCTGAGGAAATACATGTTAAATCTTTTAAGGCTCTAAATAAGATATAATCACCTGGTCTCGAATAAGGTTCATCAAAAGAGGCAACATTATTAGCGTCAATAGCTGTATTAAAAAAAAGATTTATCGCGGACCAACTTTTTCGAGAATTAATGTCATATTTATTAAGTCCGTTATTAAAATTATCAGTACAATTGATATGACCCATATAACCCATATCTTCGTAGTATTTAGATGTGCAAGCGAGATTAAAAGTATCATGTCTTCCAACTGTATCCCTTACAACTTCAATCATTGCCTCATGATCACTATCATAAAATTTTGAAAATAATCCTGGTCCTGGATAAGCACTACCCATGAATGTTCGAGTTGCCTTATCATCTATAATACTTTCAATTCCATTGTTTAATTTATGAGTATCAAAAGCTAAAAAATCAGAACATTGTCTTCCACCTGGATCGATTATCTGAATATACTCACCAGCTTTGACTTCATAAGTTTCTGCAGTTCTTTTTTGAACAAGTTTTTCAAAAATCGGATCACTCAGTGGGTCTGGTAGAATAAATTGTTCATCTGTATTTTCAAATTTAGCTTTATTCAAAAAAATAGTTAGATCGGTTGGTGGATTTTGCTCATGAACATTCATTGCATCACCAGGTGCTGCAATCATTACAATACATTTATCTTTTGAAGTTAAGGTTATTTTTTCACCCATAAAACAATCTTCACTAAAAATAATAGATGATTTAGCTTTATTAAGGTCTAAGTTTTTTTTCTTAAATAGTTTTGAAATTTTTTCATCATTAGCAATGGCTCTTTTGGAAAAATCTGAATTGGCATTTTCTTTTAAATTTAAAATTGATAAATCAGATTTACCTTTTGAATTAAAAACAATTATTTCGCAAATCTGTTTTCCTTCTTCATTAATTATTTCTATTTTATCCTCTGGTGAAACTTCTATTACTGAGAGACCACCACCTCTTACGAAGTATCTTTCAACTCCAGGTGGTAAAGTTCTTAATCCAGGATTTTTAATATTTAAACTTGTTTGCATTTATAATTATTATTATTTAATTCTAGCAACACTAATTGATTAAGTAAATTAGAGTATTAATAAAAACTAGTTATATTTTTTATAAGTATCCATCATTGACTAAAATTTAAAATAAGAACATACTTATAAAAAACATAATATTAGGAGAGAGAATATAATGAAAAAAATAATATCACTAATATCTGCTCTAGTAATTTCAGTAGTAAGTTTAGCCGGAGTTTCTAACGCCGCAGATAGTAAAAAACCCATCGTAATTGCTACTCATAACTGGTCATCACAAATTGTAATGGCATATGTTATTGGTGGAATTTTCGAAGAAATGGGAAATAACGTTAAATATGTAAACACAGACTCACAAGCTGTGTACGAGTCAATTCGTATAGGCGATGTATCACTAGCACACGAAGTTTGGGAATCTGCTTTTGGTAAATCATTTACTACAGCCGTTGATAAAGGCGGTATAGTTGATTGGGGTGATCATGAAGCAAGAAGTCTTGAAGATATGGGATATCCAAACTGGGTTACTGAAAAAGGATTATGTCCAGGTCTTCCAGATTGGACTGCATTAAAAAACCCTGATTGTGCTAAAAACTTTGCTACACCTGACTCAGGTGGAAAAGGTCGTTGGTTAGAAGGACCACAAACTTGGCACCAAGATTTAATGCCTCAGCGTATGACTGCGCTTGGACTAGACGATCTATGGACAGTTAAATTTGCTGGTAGTGCGGATGCATTATGGGCGGAATTAAAAGCAGCTGAAAAAGAAGGTAGAGGAACTATAATATTCAACTGGACACCAAACTTTACAGATGGTG
>Ga0307986_10002797_pt1 | contig 12408 bp, 7 predicted proteins | sample EllFjometageno82_FD_203170 | JGI IMG/M metagenome (GOLD analysis project Ga0307986, IMG submission 203170) | Marine microbial communities from Ellis Fjord, Antarctic Ocean - #82 | ecosystem: Environmental > Aquatic > Marine > Unclassified | place: Southern Ocean | collected 2014-10-09
AAAGTGCTATACACTTCTGTAGAAACTAAAAAAGGGGACCTCGTTTGAGATCCCCTTCTTGGTTACAGGAATGATGGGTATGGTACGCCCAGTATATTATTCCTTTTCTTTTAATCTTGATTTATATAGTAAGCTTTACCATCAACGTGCTTATGTGCTTTCCTAATAGTAGGAGCTAATAAAGGATGCTCAGTTAAAGAACTATGCAAAGCATGTATACAGTAAGGGCAATCATTAGCGTAAACTGAATCTAACTTCTCTTTAACTATTTCAATATCTTTACTTATCTGTAACGTTTCGGTTAGTATATAACCCGCTGTTCCTAGCAATAATGCACCTGCTAATCCTGTTATAATTTTTGGTATTTCCATATTTATTTATGTTTTTCCTTATGATATTTAATTTCTGTCTTTAGCATTAAAATATCTTTTTCTAATTGTATTACTTTTTCTTCCATAGTTCTTATGTCTGGAAATATATAATTGTTTTGATTACCTCTTAATGCTTTATTATCTCCTTCATTATTACTTATCCTTTCGTTAATAGTAGCATATCCCCAAGTCGCCATAGCTATAACAACAATTATCTGAATCAACCATTTTATATTAATGGTCATTCCAGAATTGTCATCTAGCTTTGGAGTTATGTTCTTAAATGTCACTAGCTTTTCTTTTTTCTACCTTTTCTAGCTTTACCTTTTACAGCATCAGGTATATCGCTAATTTGCTTTCCAACTTCTTTAACAGCTTTGACTACGTCCTCCACCTCTTCTTTTACGCGCGCAGCTCTTTTCTTTGTCTCTTTGACTACTTCAGTGATCTTTTCATCACATTCAGATATCCCTAGGACCCAATTCCAAAACTTTCTGCTAATTCTCTTTATCATGTTTATCTATTTAGTTGTTTTACTCCATCTTGCTCTGTAGTCTCGAATATCTACATGTGTAAATGTATTGTATATTCCAATCCCACCCATTTTAAACGTCTCATTCTTCATCATATCATTAACATGATCTGCTATCTCGCTAGGTTTTAGCTTTTTAGACTTAATGTCAGCAGCTTTACCTAGTAAGTGTTGAGAATTTACTGATCCACCGACGTCTGCGTTATGCTCTTTACAACGATAAGCATTGGTAAGATCTATTCTACCAACCTCATCCCTTAAAACTTGTAAGTTTTCTGCAAGTTCTAATATGTTGGGTTTTACAAACTTAGGCATTTCACATCCGCATTTGCATTCAAACTCTTCTAATTTAAAATTCTTAGTTAAATTCATTTAATATTTTATTCTTGAGTTCATTCTTTTTCTTCCACTAGAACCTTTCCTAGTAGATCTACTTTTCTTCTTTTTCTTTTTCTTAGATAAACCTAGCTCCCATTCTGACCAACCAGCAAGTAAAGCTATTCTCTGATATAAAGCTATCTCTTCAGCTCCCGAAGCGGTTACGTTGTTTAATTTCTTAACAACACGATCAAGCGGTATGTTTGTAGCTGCTGACACTATATTACCACCAGCTAAATAAGCAGGGTTATCTATACCCCATCCAGCTTTTTTCATTTCTTTCTTATCCCAAGAAAATGATCTACCAGCTGATCTAAGTTTTGTAACCTTAGACGATATAGGTGGAGATATTTTAAGTATCTCTAAAGCAGCGTCTTCGTATTTAGGATTCTTTTTAGCTTTCTCTTTAGCTATTTTTATAACTGTGTTTTTAACAACAGAGAATGTTGCACCGGCTAATCCAGTACCTCTAGCTATAGAGTCAACCATACCATTAATAATACCTACAGTTTTATCATCAACCTCTTCATCATCATCACCAAACATAGTAGCAAATAAAGCTTGTTGTAAAGCGTTGAATATTAGATTTTGAGCAATCCCATAATACAGTATCTTAGATATATTTGTTTTTGCATCTCCTCGACCATTCTTAAGATCACTAGCGGCTTTTTTAATTAATCTAGCATACTGAGCTGGTGTATTTGCGAAAGCTAATACAATACGTCCTAATGGACCCGCTTGTTGTTGACTGATCTTATCAGGTCTACTTGATTGTTGTGATTCTTCAGCTATCTCTCTAAAGTCTCTCAGAGCTTGTTTCTCAGCAGCTTCAGGATGCATACCGTCTTTTATTAATGCTTCTAATCTATTTCTATAATAAGTTGCTCCACCTGTTGCTATAGCAAAACTATCTGCTATTTGAGTAGGTAGGAAACCTAATTTAAGTAATTTATTAATTACTCCTCTAACACCTCTTTCTTTTGCGATGTCAGCAATATCAGCTTCATTTACGTTTATCTTTAAACCGTCTCTTCTTTCAACTAAGAAATCAGAATTGAATAACATTTTGAAATCACTCCAAAATTGTGGTTGATTAGCAAATGCTTTTCCAGCAGCAAATATATTATTCTCTTTGAAGTTTATAAAATTGACAGCAGATATTGTCTGTAATACAGCAGATCTAGTGTTAAAAAACATGATAGCTCCAATAGAGCCAGTTAACCAGTCAGTAAATCTACCAGTTAAACTATCAGAAGCAAACATCCTATTTCTACCAGTCTTCATTCTCTGTAAAATGTTCTCCATAGCTAACCTGTAAGATTTGCCATAGGCAGCTTCAAGTTTATTTAGGTTAGACGTGGAGAATATTTCATCAACATTTTGTTGCCATAATTCTAGATGTTGTTTACGTCCAGAAGTGTTTAAAGCCTCTAGTAAATCAGTGGTTATAGTTCCAGTAACCCAGCTATCTGTAGGTTTAACATAACCAGTTCCTGGATTTAATCTCATTACTTCTTGAGCAAACGCTTTTAAAGTTGGATCAGCTTCTACCATAGCTGATAGTTCAGCTAGGTCTGCCTTAGATAAACCAGGTACTTTTTCACCGATTTGATCCCATATCCAAACCCGAACAGCTTGTTCTTTAGTAAACACACTACCTTCTATTTTCTTTTTTAAGTTTCTAGGAACTATTTTTAGCTTCTTCTTAAGCTCTTTGAACTTCCTACCAAGAGTGTTTCTATCTCTAGAGACCTTCTCCATAGCTCTAGCATAAGGATCAAGCAAATTGTCTTTATACCATTTCATTTGGGTATCTCCAATAGTCCCTCTACCTAAGGTAGAATACAATAAACCTACGAAATCTTCAGCTGAGGGAGGAATAAAGAAGTTAAACCTTCTTTTCGATGCTCCAACTAAAGCGGCTTTTACTGACGCGAATGTCTTATAAGCGGCAATACCTGTTTTGTTTTCTATTATCTTATTAAAGTCTTTGTTTAAAGACTTACTAAAAGACATTGGCTCTCCTTTGTTGTCAATCCCTAGCGCTTCAGAGAATGTGATCTCTACAGCCACATCATCAATGTAATCTACTAATAACAGATTGTTTGGGTTTATACCTCCTCTAAATTTAGCTACTTTATTATTAAAATACCTATTCCACCAATGTTTCCATCCTGTTGGCATTTTTTTACCGTATCCAGCTTTTATTACTTTCTTGTTATCTGCCGCACTCAGTGCTATCATATAATAGTTCTCTAGTACTTTCTCTAGCGCTTTATCAAAGTCGACATCCTCATCGAAAGCAGCTTCCATTAATGTTTGAGCTGTTAAATCTTGCTGAACAGCATGCTCATATTCATAAAAAACTTTAACTTTTTTGTATATTTTAGACCCACGAAACAAAGGTCTACTAACCTCTACTGACTCAGGGTTTGGATCATAACCTCTAAATATAGCACCCGCTCTTTGCCAGTGAGAAGTATCTGTTCCAGCCGTTTGCAAGAAATGGGTTATGAAAGGAATCATAGCTTTATTACCTCTAGCTAACTTAGCTATTGCTTTCCATGTTTTGATAAATATATCTAAATTCTTTTTGTTTAATCTATTTACTTTGCCTTCAGAATAACTTTTTGATATCTTCTCTGCTGTTGTACCAAAAGCATCCGTAGGAGATGCGAATCCATAAGACTTGACACCGTGCTTTCTGTTTATTTCAGTTATCTTGTCTCTGGTTTTTCTCCTTGCTTCTTCAGATTTTTTCTTAGCGATTTTATCCCCTTTAACTACACCAGAAACATTATCAGGACTTATAAAAAAGCTTGGTCTAAACCCTTCTAAGTCTTTTGTTTGTTTTATAAATTCTTCGTAGTCTTTTAAAAATCTAGGTTCTCCAACTGTTTCCCAATCTGGATTATTAATGTTTAAGTTGTACCAGTTTTTTATATCTCCAAACCTACTATTTAACTCTTCACCTTTTTTACTAAACTGAAGATTAGCTTCTGTGTCATTTATTAAGTTATCTTTCTTGTTACTATGATCCTCATCAATTAACTCTTCAATAGAAGTAAATGGTTTATCCATTCTATTCCACCATCGTTTCTCACTACCATCCCTAAAAGCTAGTAATTTACCATTAGGATCGAAAGCTATTTTTTTACCTTTACCATAGCCTTTCCATAAATTCCAGGCTTTTGATAATTCTGGTTTACCTTCAGCATTTTCCTTTATTATATTCTCAGCTTCAGTTTTAACTTCGTTATACATTATATCCTCAAATGGGTGTTGCAAGGTTTTATCAAACTCTACCATAATACTCCATGACCATTTTGCTGGGAAGTCGTAATTAACTCTAAACTTGTCTTTAACAATTTCAATATCACCTGCGTAGATAGATCCTCCAATTTCTTTAAAACGTCCTAAAACTTCTATAGCTTGTTCCATTGAATCTTCTAAAACAAAACCTTTAACTTCCTCTACTCTGTTTTTTGTTGTTTCTATTTCAGCTCCGTAACCTTCCATCTCTTTAATAAACACGTCCGCTTTATCTAAAGAGCCAAATTTACTAAAAGTCCACCAATAAACACCCGTATCCTCCCATAGTCTATCCATATGGTATTCAAGATCGTTGTTTCTATCTGAGTCAATTCTAGCTATAAGACACCAAGGGTTTGATTTCTTTCCCCAGTTAGAATCTACTACAGCTCTAACATCAGTTTGAGCCTGCCTAGATTCTTCTACATTATAAATAGTAGCTCCATCGTTAAGCGTTTCTTTATTACTAAATGTTTTAACCGTTTCAGGGTTAACTCTCTTAGCTTTAACCTCTCCTGAGAATTTCTCTAGCAATTCATTAGGATTCTTGTAGCTATATGGGTCGATCTTTTTAGCTGAAGCTATTCTATTAACTTCTAATACTTTGTAACCATCTTCTGGAAGTGATATATAACCGTTAGCCATGTAGTATAAAGCTAGTTTTTCGAACTTACTTTTTTTGTTATCAGGTACGTCTAACTCTTTAACCCAATTAAACAAGTTATCAACCTGTTTTGGTACGTCTTCCATTAAAGGTCGTCTCTTTTTCAATGTATTCTCGTAAGCTTGTCGATGCTTTTTACTAAATTGTATATCAAGTAAAGCATTATGATCTCCATCTATTTGCAAGCTGTCATCTATGGATTTACTAAACATTAAGCTAGACTTCCCAGCTCCTATATTCGCTAGAACTTGTTTTGTTTCTGTAGACAGCTTAGCTTCTGTTGTGGAGCTTGTATCTGTTTTAGCTACATTTTCTCTAGCTACGGTGTTTATCAAATTAGATAAATATATTTTAGTAGCACCTTGTAGCATTGTTCCAAACTCCGATCTAGCTTCACCTGATATAGGTATTCTAGATTCACCTGCTGGGGTTAAACCAAGCATAGCCATAAAGTTATTAATAACCTCTGGAGCAATAGTACCTCTATACTCAGGTTTTAATCTAACCACTCCTGTTTGTGATTTTTCACCTTTACTTCTACCTAGGGGACTTGTTATAGATCTTCGCTTAGATTCAGCATCTCCTTTAGATTTAGGGTCAATGTATTTCTCATATAAAGCTTTCTTAATTCTATTTCCTATACCTATAGCTACACCTTTTTTATCTTTAGATACGTCTATAGATTCACCCTGTAAAGTTACAGTTGTTTCATTTGTAGCTATATTAAACTCAGGTAAAGTACGTAAAAAGGTTTTAACCTCTCCTGGTTCTTTAAATAAATTCTGCATAGCTGTAACCGCTCCGTTATCTATCTCTCCAGCTTTCTTAGATGTTACCGTTACTTTACCACTAGCCTTATCGCCTGATATACCTAGTAAAGCCTGAGCCATTGGGTCCATAAACATCTCAGCTGTGTCTTTGTAGTTTAGAGAATTAATATCTACACCTTCTAGATCAACCGCTTTATCTATAGCTCCATCTCTATTCTTACTAACAACTATCTTAGCTTTCCTAACATCTGTTAGTTTAACATTATCTTTACCATCAGAAGTTTTAGATGAGTTGTCATCTGATAAACTCTCTGCTACTTCTCTTGTTTTTTCGTTAGATAAACTAGAAGTACTGTCAAGCTTACCTTGTTTAGCTGCTTTAAGTATTTGACCATATCTTATTCTTAAAGGAGGTTTCATATAAGCACCAAATGGTACAACCTTGTCACCGACTTTAACTTTGTAAGTGTTAGTTAAAGCTATAAGTTGTTCTTTATAACCAGATAAAAAGTCTTCATAGTTAACTCTAATTTCTTCGTCAATGTTTTTACCTATATTAGCGGATTTACCTGCTAGTTCACCAACAGCCCCCATATTGTTTTCTATAAGCCTATCTCTTATGTCTTTTCTAATATCAGGATCTTCTATTTCTGATAACCTATTAGCTCCTTGCGCTAGTATCTCATTAGATATTTTAGTATTTTCAGCGGCTAGCTTTAAACTCTTTTCAGATACAACTTTTGGTTTAGACGTTTTAGTCTCTACCTCAAATACTTCATCTGCTGATTCCTCTACTTTTTTATTAAAAACTTCTGTAGTTTCTTTTTTAACTTCTTTTTTGACAGGTTCTTTAATACCTTGTTCTTTAGCTTTTCTTATTTTAAACTCTAAATTAGTTTTTTGAGCACTGTAATCAGCTTCGTCAAGCTCATATTCTATATCTTCAAGTTCATCAAGCTCAAGCTCAAGATCTGATAATGTTTTTGAAAATTGTCCAGTACTTTTTTTTCTTTTTAAACCAACTGTTCCTCTAAAACTACCATCTTTATTTGAGAATTCTACAGTAGCTGTACTAAGTCCAAACTGATTTGAATCAGGGTTTGTATCTTCCCTCACTTCATACACCTTTGTAACAGTCATACCATCTTCTGTTATAACGTCCTCACTAGTATCTATTTCCCACCCATCAGGTACACCTACTTTAGGACTAACTCCAGCTTTACCTTTCTTACCTTTCTTATCGCTTCTTTCAAATTCAAAAGTTGTCTTTTTAATACCTTCTTTTTCAGATACTTTAGCTGTGTAATCAGTTTTCACTACGTCACCATTCTTTCTAGTTTGGGATTTAGTTTCTACTACGGTGCCAGTTTTTACTTCCTTGACTTTAGTTGCTTTGTTTTTACTTACAGCTTTGCCAACTGTCGCAGCTGATGTGTTTCTCTCTGTTTCTCTTTTTTGTATAGCTTTAACAGCTTTTTGACTAACACCTTCACCGCTAATAATACCTTTATTGTATTCTTTTAAGAAGTTGTATACCCCTCGAGCGCTATCAAAGTGAATATCCTCATAACCAACCTTCTTTAGAAGTCCTACTATTACATCTCCAATCTTAGTGAATAGACCTTCGTTATAGCTTATTTCACCACTAACTATACCATCAGAAAAATAAGTCAAGTACTCTATACCTTTTTTGTCAGTTTCCCCACTTTTACGTATCCTAGCCTCTACATTTGCTCTCTGCTTTCTAGTTAATAGTTTTTCAAACTTCTTAACCATATCACCTTGTTCTTCAATTGAACCTAGAACAGCATTTAATATAGGGTGTAGTATTTCATGAGAGGCTACTGATATTTCACCCATCTTCTTAGCGACGGTTTTATCAATAAACATCTTACCTTTACCTAAGAAAGCTCCATTAACAGAAGTAGCATTACCTTTTCCGTCCTCTGTAACAGCTTTTCTAGCTGCTTCAAGATCTCCATTAAATTCAGAATCAGCTACAGCTTTTATAAACTCTTTTGTTGTTTTAAAGACTTGAGGACCTTTTTCAAAACCTAAGTCTTTAGCTAATTTTTCTGCCCCTTTAACATTCTTATTAAACGTAGATTCAAACTTATTGTCAATAGCTTTAGCTACAGCTTCTTGCCTTTGTTGTATGGTTACGTTAACTTTAGAGTCCTTATACTTAGTATCTATTTCTTTTAAAGCTAGATCTATCTCTGCTAGTCTAGTTTTATTACCTTCTTTATTTTTAACTAAAGTTCTTTTTTCTTTAGTAAGTTTTATAGCATTAGCTCTATCATCAATACCACTAATACGACTATCAACTTTTTGATCAGTCTGTATATCTGATACTCTGTTGCCAAACATTTTCTCTACAGCTGGAGAGTTAGTTACTTTGATGTCAGCTTCCATTATAGTAGCATCGTCCATCATCTTTAAGTCTTCACTAAACTGCTTCCCATTCCTTTTTTCACCATTTATAGTGTATGTAGGATTTCCTTTATTGATCTTTAAAATACCTGTTGTTATAGATGTCTCTTTTCCAGCTAAACCTTCTAAGACAATCTCCTCTAGGTTGAATTCTTGACCAGCAGCTAACTGACCTAAGCCTTCACCAGTACTTTCCCCAATTGTTTCTACAACTGCTTCAGAAATTCTTGCAGCTTTATTAGTTATCTTACTCAAAGAAGATGTTGCAAGTTTCTTAGTCACACCTCTACCAACACTACCTGTTGCTCCAGCCGTAATTAACCCAATACCTCCAATAGTTAAACCTCTTCTTAGTGCTTTATTTTTAAGTTCATTAAAAAGAGTTTCGTTTCCAACTACTTTTTTTAAGTGAGCCATTCGTTCTTTATCACTCATAACATCCCAAGACATACCCATGTCGGTAGCTTGCTCTTGCACTAAATCAGCAGTTGTTAAACCGGTTTCTAACGCACCACTTAAAGCTGCTAAACCTACTCTAGCACCACCTGCAATAGCTCCACCAGTTGTAGTTGCTATCCCTAATGGACCAGCTAAGAAACCAGTTGATCCAATCGCTGCACCAGCACTAGCTCCTACAGCCACACCAGCCGCGGCAGCAGCAGCAGTTTCCTCACTATCAAATAAACCAGAAACCATCATAGCCATAGAAGATACCGCAACACCTGCTATAGCTGAAGGGTTTTCCCAGTAAGCTTGAAATATAGCTCCTAAACCACTAGATCCTTCTTTTTTCAATTCTTGTACTCTAGCGGTAGCAGCTCTTTGTTCCATACTTGGACCTCCAGCAGCTTCGATATCTCTAGCCGCTTTTAAATAATCTTCTAATGTAGACTCATCACCGGAATAATTCCATAAATCAAAAGCCTCACCAACAGAACTACCTTGTGCTAAACCCGTTTTAGCAGCACGCCACATATCAGAAGCAAAATCAACTAAACCTATAGACCCTTCAGTATCTTCTTCTTCACCAAATAAATCTTCTAGCCATGTGTTTTTCTCAATTGGTGCTTGCTCCGAAGAACCAATTCCCGATTTTGAACCCGTACCTTCTAGCTTTAACCCCGTAACTGGATCCACATCTACAGAGCTGTTTAACTTTCCCGGTTCGTGGATGTTTATTTTCCAAGTATCGAAATCACTATCAGTATATTCATTATCTTTTAAATAATTATGAACATTCTGTTGAACATTCTCATCATTCTCGAAAGTAGTATTCCAGTCTTCAAAACTAGACGTGGTTAGTCCATCTGATGTTAATTGATTCCAGATATTCTCTAAAACATTGTCTTCCATATATAAAATTTTAACCGAAATTTAATTTCTTAGTTGGTTTGTTTGAACTTTTAACACCCTCTCTAATTAACTTAGTCCACTCTAATCTTCTTTCTTTATCTTTTTCACTACCTCCAAATAACTTGTTCTTATCAGCTACTTTGTTGTAAAACCTCAAAGCTTCAGATTCATTACGCATGTTAATTTTCTCTTCTGGTATAGTGTCTCCATCTTCGTCTTCACCTGCTGGTATTGTTAATATACCATTTTCATAAGTGGAACCTGAAGAGTTTATAAGATCATCAGCTACAGCTGCTAAGTTTTTATTGTATTCCTCGTAAGCCTTTTTAGGTAAAGCCGAAGGATTTGTACCTGTTTTCTTAGCGTATGGAGTAACTTTAGTTCCTTTCGTTGTGTAATATAAAGTAGTAGGACTTCCATCTTTATTAGTTAACTCTATATCAATACCACTAGCTTTGTAAGCAGCTATATCTTCTTTTGTAGCATCTCTAGTTTGCACCATTTCTTTCCCAGCACCCATCATTTTACGAAGATCTTGCTCGAACCTCTGCTCCATTAAAAAACTTTCTTTATCTTTTGGTTTAGCATCAACCCAATCCTTTTCTTTTATAGTTGACCAACCCAAGGTGTTACCTATATACTTCATTTGTTGATCCTGTGGTAAAGCTAATATACCAGCCGCAGAACCTTTTAGTTCAGCTTCATAAGCTTTATTATATCTCAAAGCGTCTGGATCAAAGTGTTGTTCTGATCTTCTTTCGACACCACCTTTAACACCTCTAGATGTATATATTAAGTCTTTACTAAAACCCTTTCCAGTAGCAGTACCTTTATCGTCAGTGAATCCCGCTATTCTCATAGATTCTGTAGTATCTCCTTCCGGTGCTATTTGAACTATTAAATCACCTTCTTCAGACCATTTATCTAAATCTCTTTCCCATGTAGATATAACAAAGTTAGGATCATTAGGATCAACTGTGAAACCAGGTGTTCCATCATCGTTATTTATTAAACCAGCCTCTTTCCAATTTGTGTATGTCTTACTATTAATATCAACTCTAGAATTTATACTTAGTATATTTCTATATACACCATCTTCTCCTTTAACTCTCTTTAATTCTTTCTTGCTTTCTACGCCTGATATCTTTTTATTAAGTAAAGAATAAGAAACCATTTGACTCTCTGTATTCTTATAGTTTTCTCCATAGAAATCAACAGTTTTACCTAATTGACCAGTTGAACTCTCTTCTAATGGCTCTAGTCCAGCCACTATATTAGCTCCACTTTTAAGCATTGAGCTTTGGTACCCTTTAAAGTTAGCAACTATTTGGCTATAAGCAGTTCTAGTATCTTTATCTAAATTAGGGTTCATCTTCAACTCTGTTTGAGCTTGTATTGCTCCCATTGTAAAAGATTTACCATTCACTGTTATTTCCTCACCCATCTCAGCCATCTCTATAGCTCTCTCTTTAAACTGTTCAGATACACTAGAGTCTTTTATACCACTAGATACTTTGTTTATATTTTCAAGGAAGTTTTGAGAAACCCCGTTAGCAGTTAACTGCGTAGCTTCTCTTCTCTTTTCAGACTTCTCAAAAGCTGCTTGTTTCTTTTGGTTGTAAGCATCTAGCCCTTTTGCTATATTAGCTCCAAAACCAGCTATTGCTTGACCCCAGATTTCTCCGGACCTATCTATTATTATTTGTGGGTTTCTATAACTCATTTTATATCCTTTATATTGTATTTGTCTTAATTTCCTGAACCACTACCAGAGCTACTTATTTGCGCAGACGCTATGCTTCCAGCTGCACCTATAACCCCACCCCAAGCTGAAGCCGAAGCTGCATTAGCTTGTGCTTCATTTTGTTGAGCCTGAGCAACTTGTCCAGCTGCTCTATCTAAGTCTGCATTAGTTCTATCTTCTTGTGCTTGATATTTAAACTGTTGACCGGCTGCATCTGCAGATTGAACTCTTTGTCCTTCTGAAATTGCAACACCTTGTAATCTCTGAGCCTCAGACATTCTTTGTTGGTTTAACTGTTGTTCTCCTTGAGCTTTTAGTTTTTCGTTTTGAGCTTCCTGTTGTTCTATATTAGCTGAAATACCTTTCTTACTCTGTAAAGCCGCTTGAGCTAAAGCAGTTGCTCCACCCGCGCTAGCACCTGTAGATCTTAATGTGTCTAAGGTATTTGCTAAAGCAATATCACTTTGCTCCATTTGAATTTCAGCAGCTTGAGTAGCTACTCCTAATTGAGCAAATGGGTTATTAAGTGTGTTACTTAAATCAGTAGCCATTCCAGACAAGTTTTGAACCCCAGCATAAGGGTTGACTATAGCTTGTCTAGAGGCTTTTATTGAAGCCACTTTAGCATTAGCTGCTCTTTGTGCGCTTCTAGCGTTTCTTGCTTGTTTATTAGCTTTTGAGCTAGCTATTAATCCTCCACCTATTGATATTGCCGCTCCTGCTATTGCTGTGAATGCTGCCATGTTATTTTATATTTTTTGATATTTCATAAGAAGGGTTTTTATCTACGTTATACCCTAGTTTTTTATGGGTATCCATTAGTCCTTTACTTCTACCTATACTTAGTATTA
>Ga0307986_10002798_pt1 | contig 12404 bp, 13 predicted proteins | sample EllFjometageno82_FD_203170 | JGI IMG/M metagenome (GOLD analysis project Ga0307986, IMG submission 203170) | Marine microbial communities from Ellis Fjord, Antarctic Ocean - #82 | ecosystem: Environmental > Aquatic > Marine > Unclassified | place: Southern Ocean | collected 2014-10-09
AATTTATTTGAGATTTCTTTTAATTCTTCTTTTTTTTGTTTTTCAAAATCTCCTTTAATTTTAGAAGAAAGATTTTTTTCTAACTCTTTTTCTTTATTTTTAAGATGATTTTTGAATGCATCATCTGCTGCAAAAGTTTCATTACAATTTGGGCATGTTATATTAAATTCTTTTGTCATTTTTTCCTTTTTTTATTTAACCCCCAAATTAATTGGGGGTCAAGTTGGTTTATTTATTTAATAACCATTCCAACAATAACTACAGTATTGTAGTGTTGAAGTATTACCTGTTGTCTTCCATTGGTAAGTTCCATAACCAGCATTAGCGCTTGAAGTTGTCATCACAATTAGCGTGATTAATAATCCAAACTTCTTCATATTATCTCCTTTCTATTAATTGTTAGTAAGTCCAAGTACTTTTCCATTGTGTTGCACCACCCATATAATTCAAATCAGAATATGGCGTGTGTGTCCAATAATTGGCATTAGCAGCTGACATAGTCATTACTAATAAAGTAATTAACAATCCAAATTTTCTCATATTATCTCCTTTCTGTTAAGTTTTAATAAATCAAAATTTTGATTGATTTTGATTACTGGTATTGAATTAAAATCCTTATTAACTTCGATCAATAATAAGTATCTTAAAAGGTCTTTTAGTTTCATTTGTTTCCTTTCATTAGTTGTTGTCTTCATGAATTAAATATAATCACTAAGGGAAGAGCTTTCATGTGTAATGGCAGTGTAGGTATTGGACAAATGGCATAAATATTTAATATTTTTTGTCCAATATTTAGGTTAGAATTTCCTGAGGGAAATAATGGCTAAGAACAGAGAATTATCATCAATAGAACACGGTTTAGCTGAAGCTATAAAGAATCTTAAAACTGAAATTATTGAAGAAGTAACAGGAAAAAGTGAATCTTATATTCGTAAATGTAGTGACCCTGATCTTGACCAACAACTAGATCATAGAGATGCAATTAAAATAGATAAAGCATGTGTTGAAAGAGGATTAAGCCCTTACTTATTAAGGTCACATGAATACATAATTCTTAAAGAATTAAAAAAAACAACACTTGAAGACCAAAGTATGAATGAACTGTTGGTACAATTTACTATTTCATTGGGAAAATTATTAGACAGTATTAAAACTGCTAAAAGCCCGAAAGGTGAAAAGGGACTATTAATTTCATCAGCTGAAAAAAAAGAAATTTATGATGCCTTTCATGAATTAGAAAACAAAATTTTAAAAGTTAAAAGTTCAATAGAAAAGAGTTAAATGATTACTTTATTAATTACAATTCTACCTTCTTTATTAATTGTTACATTTTTTGTTAAATCAGACAAGTTTCCAGAACCCGCAAGTCAGATAATTAAAATTTTTATGTATGGGTTATTTTTGTGTATTCCGGCATTTCTTATTAATACAGAACTAGGAAATATTTATGCCAATACAGGAATTAGCGAGGCTTTGATTTCTTCTTTTTTGAGCGCCGCACCTGTTGAAGAAGTTTTAAAATTTACAGTGCTTTATTCTTTAGTTTATAAAATGAAAGATTTTAATGAGCCTATAGATGGGATTGTCTACGGTGTATCTGTTTCACTTGGTTTTGCTACATTAGAGAATATTTACTATGTTTATTTTTTAAGTGATTATTTTGATACATCTCAACAAGCACTTGCAGTTTTAAGATCATTTTCTGCAATACCAGCACACGCCGCCTTTGGTGCAACAATGGGATATTTCTTTATGAAATATGCATTTATTAAAAAAGAAAATAATTTAGCTTTATGTATGATTGTGCCAATTTTATTACATGGTGCTTATAATTATTTTGCTTACCAATTTTTTATTATTTCACTGTTAATAGTTATTATTTCTTGGATTGTATTACTTAGGGCATTTTCAAGATTGAAAAAATCTCAAAAAAAGAAAAAGAGAGAATATGAAAAAAAAGTTTAGTTTATCAATATTATTAGTATTTTATTTACTTTTTTTAAATATTAATGCATATGCTAAACCAGCCTGTGATCTTTTTTATGAGGATATAAAAAATAATTTTGATACATTTAAATTAGACTCAAGACCGTTATATAAAAAAAATGACTATGGTTTTACACTAGAAGTAAAATTTAACCCAGAACCAGGTAAATGGTTACTAGATACTGATAAAGATGGTTATTTTAAGGTTGGTAGATTTACCGATGAGAGTCTTATAGGAAAAATTTCAAAGAATGATTTAATAATTTCTGCAAATAATATTGATTTAAGAAAAGAAAATTTATCAAGAGAAGCCATACAAATGGAAGATCTTTTTAAAAATGAAGAAAATGTTAACTTTGTATTTAAGAATCCTAATAATTCTAAAAAATATAATTTAAACCTAAAGAGATTAAAAAGAGATGTTGGCCAGCCTTTTACAGATATTTATGTAAGGTCAATTGATGTAAGTGAGAAATCTAACAAAATTATTGCAGGTTTATCCTTAAATTATTCATACGTCATCGAGGATGCTGGTAAGGATCTTTTTTATAAGTCAGCTATTAAAAACTTGATGCAAAAAACAGAAGATGGAGAAAAAATAACCCAAGCTTGTATATTTTCTGAGCAAGACTGGAAATTATTAAGATCAATAGATCCATCAGATGGATTAGAATTTGCAAATCTTCATAGCATAAATCAAAGCTTAGTTAGATCTAAATATGTAGTCAAAGTATATTCAAACGAAATAGCTGAACAGGTTAAGCTTGGATGGGGAAATGATTTAACTATAGATTATATGTCAGAAGGGATTTTTACTTTTAAAACAAATTTTGATTTAAGAAATTTTCCTTTTGACAAGCAAAAGATTGAATTTCATTTAGTCAATAGAGTTTGGCCAATGAAATCTCAATTAACTCTAGCATCAGACTATACAAAAAAAGTGTTATTAAATTTTTCAAAATTAAATAACATCAATGGTTGGGATGTGATTGGAAATAATATTTCATACGAACCTTATAAAGGTCCAAATGATAGTTTTCATTTTGATGGCTTTAAGATTGTGTTAGATATTGAAAGAAAACATAGCTACTATTTATATAAAGTCATTATTCCCATTTTATTAATACTTATGGTTTGTTGGTCTTCTCTATGGATCACACCCAGAGAGATTGAGTCTAGATTAACAATAACTATAGTTTGTTTGCTATCACTTATTGCATATAACTTTGTGATTGATAAAGAAATTCCAAAATTAGAATATTTGACAGTTCTAGATTGGATAATTTTGGTATCTTATGTTTATGCAACAATACCAAATTTCTTATCAATTTATTCACATAGATTATTTACTACCAATAAAAAGAAACAATGTTTAAAAATAGAAAATTTAGGAAAAAGATATGGACCTACTTCATATCTTGGAATCGTATTTATAATTATAGCTGTTAATGTAAATTTAAACCCTGAAAATGCTAGTGCATTAGTTTCTTGGATGTCTGGAGGCTAAAATGCAAAAAAATTTTAAATCATTAATTATATTATTTTTTATTTTAAATTTTTCAGTAAACGCTGAAGAATTAAATTTTAGAGGATCATCAGGTTCTCTTAAAAAAGTTAATGCTAAAATTAATATTTCAAAATCAATGCTTAATATTAATAATTTTAATGAAATATCAAAAAAATTTTCAGGCATAAGAACCTATGCAAGAGCAATTGATGCTACAGGAAACCGCAAACCCAGAAAGTTTAGGGGTGGTGGAGATATCTATGAAAACTTTGGAAACACAGTAGTATTTATAGGTAACTATAAAGACAAAAATACTGGTTCAGGTTTCTTAATTGATGAAGCTGGATTAATATTAACTAATTGGCATGTAGTTAAGAAAGCAGAACAAGTGGCAGTATGGACTTTACCGAATGATGGTACACCATCTGAATCTTTTATGTTTGAGGAACTAAACCCAATGATAGGAGCTGTTGTGGCTCGAAATGAATTACAGGATTTGGCAATAATCAAAGTAAGTAATTTTCCTCAAAATATAAAGCCTGTAAAGCTTGGTTCATTAAGAGACGTAAGAATAGGAGACAAAGTTTATGCTATTGGTCACCCAGCTAATGCACCTTGGACTTTTTCTGAAGGAATAATTAATCAGATTAGGAAAAAACATAAATGGACGTACGCAGATGGTAGTAAACATCAAGCAACTTTAATTCAAACACAAACACCTATTAATCCAGGCAACTCTGGTGGACCACTGTTTTCTGAGGAAGGAAAATTAATTGGAATAAATACACTTCAAGCTGATGGTCAAAATCTTAACTTTGCTGTGGCTGTTGAGCATGCAAAAGAATTTATAAGAAGAAACCCAAATGTTAAAAAAGTAAATCCTGGTTCATCTATCATGAAAAAGGATTATCCAAATGCAAAAACACAAGATTACAATGAAAATGGAATAATCGATACTTGGTATGTTGATGAAGATGAAAATGGAAAAACTGACATGGCATTCATAGATGATAATGAAGATGGAATTATTGAAGCTATTTTAATTGATGAAAATGAAAATGGTATTTGGGAAATTCAAGTTATGGATGATGATAATGATGGTAACCCTGATAGAGCATTTTTAGATAATGATGAAGATAAAAAAATAGATGCTATAGCATATGATTATGATCAAGATGGTACGTGGGATAAATTTGAAAAAGTTTCTTAATTTAAGTTCATACTTATTTTTTGCTCTAACTTTCATATTTTTTTTTATATTTGTTAGCAAAGCACATGCTGAAACATACAAGCTTCAATGTATTTATGAACAGGGTGGAAAAAAAATTATAACAATAGATGAACAAAATAAAATAGTAATCAATTCTCCTGGTCGCTCTTGGAATTATAGAAAAAAAAGTGAGTATGTTTATGTATATGAGGTTGCATCATTACAAAAACAAACAATTAATAGATATATTGTTGATTTAGAAAATTTGAATGAAGAAACAATAATTGTGAAAGTAAAAAAAAAAAATATTGAAGATATTAATATGCTCTTACCTAAATTTGAGAGAGGAGAAATTACTTATGACAAGATTGATAAATCAAAAAAAGAAGGTTTTGAACAGTGGTTTAAAGATCCCAAAACAACAAAAAACAAAGTTGTAAAAAATTGGCGAAATGATTGGGAAGGTGGGCACTCTGAGGAATATGTTATGTATGAAAATAACTCAGATTTAGTTTATCAGTTATCATTAATTCATAGCTGCGATTTTATTAATTAAGATTAATATTTGAATTAAGTCCCACTATTACAAAGGGAGCCCAATAAAATGGGTGAGACTTTTCTTTATTATTGCTAATAAAATTTTTCATGGATCCGCTTAAAGCTTTAGAGGTTGATATTTTAGGATTATCTTTTATTTGCTTCATCATACCAGTGGTTAACTCCATAGCCGCATAAGTTTCAACATACCAATTTGAAACTAAAACTGATTTACTACCAGAGAATAAAAAGGCTCTTGCAAGACCACTAAAACCCTCAGATTGTTTAATATTTCCTCCTGCAGTATTACATGCTGACAGAATTACTAATTCTGCATTATTTTGAAGATTCATTATTTCACTCATAGTTAATAATCCATCATTTTCATTTGTTCCAATTTTTGGTGGAGTTAAAACTAAAAAAGGTTCATTTTGTCCTTTAATAGTTCCAGCTAATTCGCCATGAGTTGCAAAATGAATTATTTTAAAGTCTTTTAAATTCATATCTTTAATATTTTTTTCATTAGCATCATCCCATAACAGTAGTTTTGATTTAGAGGGTACTAAATATTTTTGAATTGTTTCTAATTCCTCTTGTGAACCTTCTACTAATCCATAAATATTTTTGATTTCAGCAGTATCTCTTACAAAAGATCCACGGCTCATTGTTTGTGTTAATTTATTAATTTTTTTTGCAATATTTTGAGAATTAGTTTTTCTTTTAACTTCTAAATTTGGGTTACCAATACCAAGAAAAATTGGTTTATTTGACTTAACTTTAATGTTGGCAAGTATATTTTTTTTCTTCTTGATAGAAAAAAATGCTGCATTAGGCACATAAGCAAAATCATACTTATTCATTAACCAATCCACATTAGAGCAATCTATACACTCTTCAGTTTTGTTAGTTGGAAGCAAATGCAAAGGTATATTTTTTAAAAATTTATTTGGTATGATTATAATTTCAGATTGTTGACTAATATAGCTTTCTACTGGAGCAAATAATTTTTTATATAATTTGTACCCCTCTAAAGTATTGAATTTACTTAAACTTCCAAACTTATTAATTTCAATTGATGTTCTTACAGCTTCAGCACTTTTTTCTAAATCTTTTAATGTGTTGTCTATTTTATAGATTTTATGATCATCTTTTTTTATAATCAAAATATAAAATTTATCTTCAAAGAAAAAATATTCTAGTAAAGCCTGTTTTGTATCTAACTTATTTTGAATCTCTTTTAAAGAAGCACCTTCTGGTTTAATTTTTTTAAAATAAGAAGGTATTTTTATTTTAATTTTTTTTTCTAAATCTTTTAATTCATTATCAATTTCTATTGATCTAGTTACATCAAATAAATCTCTATCTTGATAAGTTGTTTCAGAAATAGTTGATAAATCAAACTCTTTATTAGAAGTAAAAGATATTTTTTCTATCTGAATTTTTTGATATTTTTTAATCAGTTTATTTGCTTCTGGGTCTTGAAATTTTTTGTTTTTCAAGCTTTTTTTAACATCTTTTGCAGTAATCGAATTCGAGACAACTTGTATTATTTTATAACTTTTATCAAAAAACTTTTTATTTTTTGATATTAAAGATGCGCTTAAGTAACCTTCAATTATGTCATCAATTTTATGTATTGGTGTTAAATTCGAGTCATAAAGTTCACTTGTGTATTCATCTTTAACTTCTTTAATTATACTGGTTAAAAATTTTTCACTTAATTTTATATCATTAGATGCTAATAATGAGCTCGCTCTTACTGAGTTCCTAATCATTTCTAATCTAGATTCTTCACCTGGTACATAATCTTTAAAATATTCATTTATGTAATTAAAAAATTCTTTACTATCTTTTTTAGATATTTCTATTTTTTTTTCATCTAAGTAATTTAGCAGTGCTACAAGTATACTTATATCTATATCAGATGGTATGTAATGATTTTTTGCTATTGATGTCCCAATTAAATCATTTTGAGCATTAAGAGATTTATAATTTATTGGTTTTGTACCCGTTAGTAATTCAAAATGTTTTTCAAATCTAACAGGGTCTTTGTTCCCCATATACGCCTCTAACAAAAGTAAGTTAGCAAGGGCTGAATACATATTGTAAATACCAGCTCCTGGCTTTTCTAAGTAATGTAAACTCGCTAATTCAAAATGATAAATTGCCTTTGTATAATCTTTTTTTATAAGATTTAATCTGCCAAGAGAGTAATTAAAAACATCTTCTTGAAACCTTTCAATAATTCCTAATGAATCGAATTTCAAAAAGTCACCTATAAAATTTACTAAATCCTCTGCTTCGGCATAAAGACCAGCATTAATAATAGTTGGTAACTGAAAAGAAACTATACCTGCAATTGTGCTCACACCCTCTGGACTATTAACTAGCTGTGTGGCTACGTTTTTTGATTGATTAAGATAATAAACAGTTTCGTTTAGATTATTGCTACCAATACTAGCTATGATAACTTGATGGTAAGCTTCAAAAAGGTTTGAGTTTCTATCAGCACCTTTTGAGTATTTTTTTATCTCGTTCAACGCTTTTTTTGCAACTTCATACATTTTGTCAGTTTTTTGAAGATAAGCATATGTGGCAGCCATGGTATTATAAATATCAGATAAATGTTTTGGGTTATTTATTCTTATTTCTTTTTTTATTTTGACTGGTAAAGAATAAAAATATTCAATGATATCTTCTGATTCATTTAAATTTTTTTCCATCATTGTAATATATTTATTATCAAAAGTTTCATTATATTTTTTCACCGCAAATATAGGAACTTGAAAAGATTTTTTTACATGCATTCTTCTTTTATAAACAATGTAAAGTCTGCTTAATGGTAAATCCTTGGCCCATTCATCTAATTTTTTAATACCCATTTCATAATATTTAATACTTTCTAAATAATCAGGGTTTATATCTGCAGCATAAAGATCACCAAGATTATAAAACATTCTAAAGGTCTTAATTTCAGCTAAAGAAAGTGATTTCCAATCAATCAACCCAATAGCTTTTGGCCAATTTTCATAAACAAATTCCTTTTCTCCATAATCCCAGAATAATTCAAAAGCTTCATCAAAAATATCTCTATCTAAATGTGAAATTTTTTGATTTTTATTTATAAGAAAGGTTATTGCCTTTTTATATCCATTTATAGTTCCATCACTCATCTCATAAACTGAAGAACCTTTTAAGTCTTTTACTAAAGCATATCTGTTAGCATTAGTTACTGATTTTCTTAAATTTTTGTATTTCGATAGTGCAATTTTATCTTTGTTATCTTTACTTAGATAAAGATCAATTTCTTCAATGATCTTTGATGCAATGGGCAAATAATAGTTTAGTTTTTCTAAATCTCTAGTTCCTTTATTAGCATATTGATTAACAGCATTCGTGATTGTGTCTACTTTGATCCAATTGTATTGATCTGGTATAGGTCCAAATGGAATTGTAAGTATATTTTTTTCCTCTATACAATTAAAAAGACTATCAAAATAATCAGTTTTTCTTTTATCGTAATCTATTTGAATAATGTTTGAGCACTCATACTCTTTATATTCATTTACACAACTTAAGTTTAATTTATTTAAATCAGTATAATGTTCACTAGTAGTTTTTATATTTAAAGTCTTAGAATTTCTAAGAATCTTGATATTAATGTTACGCTTTGTGCTAAAATTAAAATTCTGTAATTCATTTAAAGACTTACCACTTACTTCAATAATCTCATCATAAAGTTTAATTCCAGATTTTTCAGTCTGACTACCTTTTCTTAAACATGTTACAATTAATGTTTGATTTTTTGATCCATTAAAAAGATATTTATCGGTAATTTCTTTAGAAAAGTAGCTTGTCTTTATATTATTCTTTGCTGGTGTTGAAATACCATAAAACCCCAAAGAGTAGTCTTGAGGCAGTCCCAACTTTTTAATAGCTACCTTTTTAGCACTGAGTAATACTTCTTTTTTTAAATATTTTTTATTCCTAATTAGTTCAATTTGAATTTTATCATTTTTTTTAAATGATTTAATTGTTTTTATGTATTGGATTGAATTTTTAATTTTTTTTTGATTTATACTATTTATCAAATCTCCTTTCATGATACCTGCTTTTTGTGCTGGACCATTAACCTCTACATCTTTAACGATAGCAGACGTAGAAAATTCTTTAGAGTTGCTTTTTCCAACTGTCATTCCAATTGAGATATTTTCACTGGCCTCAGATAAAGCTATAGATGAAATATTAATTAAGAGAAAAAGGATTAAAAAATAAAACTTTGATAACTTTTTCATATTAGATGCTAGCAAAAAATTAATCCTAAGTCATTTTGTTCTATCCAATTTTAACCTATTGATTACACAGGAAATTAATCAAGTCAGTCATTATATCTATTTTGTAAGGCAAAAAGTCTTACAGAAAGGACATAGAATGACATTAAAACAATACATCGTTGCTGGTGTAGTAGAGCAAGCAATTATGCTTGGATTTATTTTACCTGCAACTGGTTGGTGGTTTAGCTTTTTTGCTTTAACTGCAGTTTGGAATTTAGTTGCCGGCAGCTTAAATAAATAGGTTATAAAAATATGAATATAAATCTGGGAATAAAATCCCAGATTGACAATTGAATTAATAATGGATTTTTGTACCAACCGTTGTACCAACCAAACCATAAACAACCGTTCACAGAAGCAACAGACTCAATCCATGGGGGATTTTTCCACCCTTGCAATATCCAAACAACCGTTGTAAACATTACACAATTGAGTAGGGCCTGTAGCTCAGTTGGTTAGAGCAGTACACTCATAATGTATTGGTCCCAGGTTCGAGTCCTGGTGGGCCCACCAATAAATTATTTTAATTTAGAGACTATTTAACAAATTCTTTTAAAGTATTAAAAAGAGCATTGATATCTCCATCATTGCTTTGAATTATAGAAGAAAATTCTTCCTTCTGAGTTCTTGCAAGACTTAAGCCCTCAATAATCAAATCTCTTATTTTTGGGTCAGTTGGAACTTTGGTATAAACTCTCCATTCAATTTTAACTTCAGGTCTTGTTTCTGTTGCAACCAAAATACTTGATACCATCGTATAACTTTCATTCAATTTTTTTTTAGAGTTTACTTGAATTTCTGGATTTGAATATTCAGCCAATCTACTAGAAAAGCTTTTTAAGAAATATTTTTTAAATAGATCCTGATATATTTTTTTTTGCTCATCGTTTAAATCTTTTCTGTACGATCCTAGGGTATAAAAACCTATACCTTTAATATCCACTGTTTCGTCAGCAATACTTTTCAGTTTTGCAATTTTTTCCTCTTTTGTAAATTTGTTATTTAGAGCTTCAGAAGCCCTATTAACTGTTGACTGAACAAATACATCTGGCTCAATAGAATATGAATTACTTATTGTTGAAAAGTTTATTAAAAAAAAAATAAAAAACGTTAAAAACTTATTTAGCTTCATTATTTTTTAGATTTATTGATTTTCTATTTCTTCCCAGTCACTATCGTCCTGAGTTTCAATAATAGTTTTTGAATTTACAATTTTCTGCTGTCTATCTTGTAGATATAAACTTCTTACAGACGCATAAAAATCCATTGAATTTTTTTCTAAATTAGAAAATGAATCTATATTTTTTGCTCTAAAATCAATTCCAGTACTAGCTCTTGAAATATAATAATCTTTATCTTGAAAATGTTGAGTATCATTTTTAACTGTTACATTATACCAGGCGTCGCCTCCTAATAAATTAACCAAAGAACCAGCTGTGTCTCTAATTGTAGATGGTCCTAAAACAGGAAGAACTAAATAACATCCTTCACCAACACCCAGCGCTCCAAACGTTTGGCCATAGTCTTCTTTTTCATAATCAGATAAACCAATACCTTGAGCCACATCAAATATTCCTAAAATTCCAATAGTAGTATTTACAGCTAATCTAATTGTATTTTCTCCTGCTTTTTTAAATTCACCTTGTAGAATATTATTTGGAATAGTTACTAAATTTGAAAGATTATCTAATACATTACTGGTTCCAGATCTAATGGGTGAAGGTAAAATTCTATATGCCTTTGCTAAGGGTTCAAAAACAGCAGCATCTAAAGTTTGATTAAATTTAAAAGTTGCTCTATTTATTCCCTCAAAACAATCTTTAACTTCACCAACGTTTTTTTTTGATAGACTGTTTTCTCCATCTGTCCCAGCACTAACATTGAACGTAAATACAATAGTTAAAAGAATTGTAATTAAAAATTTTTTCATTATTTCTAACTATATAATGTATATTCTCATAATGTAAATCGAGATTTAAGGTAAAAAGTAAGGAAAAATGACAATAAAATCAGTGTTAAACTACTCACCAAACTTTGACCCAATTAAAAGAGGAAAAAAAGAGATAAAATTTATTATTTTTCATTATACGGGAATGAAAAGAGAATCAGATGCTATTAGTAGACTAACAGAAATACAATCTGAGGTTAGTAGTCACTATCTAGTAAAAAATAATGGTGAGATAATTTCTTTAGTGCCAGATCTATATGCTGCATGGCATGCAGGAAAATCTACATGGAAGAGCTATAGTTCTTTAAACAAAAATTCAATTGGTATTGAAATTAGCAATCCAGGTCATGAATTTATTTATAAAAAATTTTCTAAAAAACAAATTGATTCCTTGTTAAGATTAAGCAAATCTTTAATCAAAAAATATAAAATTAAATCTCAAAATATTTTAGGGCACTCGGATATAGCTCCAACAAGAAAAAAAGACCCAGGAGAAAAATTTCCCTGGAAATACTTAGCAAAAAATAAAATTGGTTTATGGCATAATGTAAAAAGTTTAGTTTTAAAAAGTAATAGAGGTTATAAAACTAGTAGCGTAGATAAAAAAAATTTTTTTAAAAATTTATTAAAATTAGGTTACTCAAAAAAAAATTCCAAAAATTTTAATAAAAATAAACTTCAACTTCTCATCACTAAAGCCTTCCAAAGAAGATACAGACAAGAGTTGATAACTGGTAAAATTGACAAAGAATGCTTAATTATCAGTCAAAATCTTATTAAAAAGATAAGTTAAATTTATCTTGAAGTTTTCTGTTTTGATAATAAATTAGATAAGCCAGATAAATGACTTGTCGCTTTAATTAATTTTAAAGAGGAAAGTCC
>Ga0307986_10002799_pt1 | contig 12403 bp, 14 predicted proteins | sample EllFjometageno82_FD_203170 | JGI IMG/M metagenome (GOLD analysis project Ga0307986, IMG submission 203170) | Marine microbial communities from Ellis Fjord, Antarctic Ocean - #82 | ecosystem: Environmental > Aquatic > Marine > Unclassified | place: Southern Ocean | collected 2014-10-09
TAGAATCAGCAAAAATGTTAAAAAAAAGATTAACATCAATCTTAACTAATTCAAATTACCAATTAATATATATTAATAAAAAAAACAATAAATCTTTCGATTTGTTAATGGGGCCATATAATACTATAAACAAACTTAAAAATGACTACACTGCTTTAAGTAAAGCAAATTTCGAAGATTTAGATATTACAATAAATGACTAATTATCTTAAAATTATTACAATTATCCTTCTTTCTACCATTAACATTTCTGTAGCTGATCCTGTTATTCAAGCTAGGACTGCAATTCTTATTGATTATCAATCCGATAAGATTCTCTATGAACTAGAGCCGGATAAAAGTATTTATCCCGCATCTATGACAAAAATAATGACTACAATAGTTGTTTTTGATTTATTGGATAAAAAGATAATTTCTTTAGATGACAAAATTACAATATCTGAAAAAGCATGGAGAATGTCGCAGGCAGGTTATTCATCTATGTTTATAATGGTTAACGATGAGATATCTGTTGAGAATTTACTCAGAGGCATAATTGTAGCTTCAGGTAACGATGCTTGCGTCGCACTTGCAGAAGGGGTCGCGGGTTCCGAAGAAGACTTTGTTACTTTAATGAATGAAAAAGCAGAAGAGATTGGAATGACCGCAACTAATTTTGCAAATACTTCAGGTATCAACGATCCTGACAATTATTCAACAGTAAGAGATATTGCTTTAATGTCTAAATATTTAATAAAGAATTATCCGTATTATTATGAATATTTTAAAGAAAAAGAATTTACCTGGGAACGTACAGGTGGAAATCCAATAACACAAGGTAATAGAAATACGTTGCTCTATAAAAATATAGGAGTAGATGGAATAAAAACTGGTCATCTAGTTGTGGAAGCATATTCACTTGCCAGTTCCATTAAAAAAAAAACACGTAGACTTATAGCTGTTGGCAGTGGTTTTAAAAGCAATGCATTAAGGGCAAGTCAGTCCAGAAAATTATTAACTTGGGGTCTAAACAATACAGAAACATTTGAGATATCAAAGAAAGGTGAAACAAATTTTGATATTAAAACATGGCTTGGTAAAAATAAAACTATCAAAGGTTACACAAAAGAAGATGTTTACATAACTATCGATAAAAAGGACCTTAAAAATTTTGATGTATATATAGAATATGTTGGTCCTATTAAAGCACCAATAAAAAAAAATATGGAAATTGCTTTTATTAAAATTTACAAAAAAAAAAAATTGTCAAAAAGTATTCCAATTTATTCAGGTGAAAAAGTAAAAAAAATTAATTTTTTAACTAGCCTTCTTGTTTCATTTAATTACATGATCTGGGGAGATGCGTAAAAAAAAATTCTTTTTTATTGTATTCGAAGGTATTGAAGGAACAGGAAAAAGCTATCAAATAAATAAGCTTTACAATAATTTAAAAAAAAAAAAAATTGACGTTATAAAAACCAGAGAACCGGGTGGTTCTAAATCAGCTGAAACAATAAGAAATTTAATATTTTCAAAAAAATCAAATAAATTTGACGCACTTACTGATTTTTATTTAATGAATGCTGCTAGAAATGAACATATTAAAAATACAATACTCGTTGCAAAAAAAAAAAATATGATTGTAATTTCAGATCGTTTTACTGACTCAACTTATGCATATCAAGTAATAGGTAATAAAATAGATAAAAAAATTAACTTAATAAATCAAAATTATATTTTAAAAAACCTTAAACCCAACTTAACAATAATTTTAAAATCTGATTTTCAAAGTATTTTTTCTAGAATAAAAAAAAGGAAAAACAACAATAAGTTTGACAAGTTAAAAGATATTTTCTATAAAAAAGCTCAAAAAGCCTACTTATCTCTAGCTAAAACAAAAAAAAATTATCTAGTTTTCGATTCATCCAAAAATACCACAGTTCTAGAAAAAAAAATATTCAGTATAGTTTTAAATTATATTCAATAATTAAAATGTTAGCATCTAATAACTTAAAACAATTATATTCAATTAAACTTATTGGTTTAGATACCTACTTTCATGAAATGATCCAACTTTATGATGCCAAAAGATTTCCTAGGGTTCTACTTTTAAATGGAAAAAAAGGTATTGGAAAGTTTACTCTTGTAATGCATTTTATTAATTATGTTTTTTCAAAAAATGAAACCACACCATACAATCTTAAAGATAAACTTATCAACATTAATTCAGTTTTTTATAATTCACTTTCAAACAGAAGCACACAAGATGTTATTTTTATACAAGCTTTAGAAAATAAAAATATAAAAATTGATGAGATTAGATCCTTAAAATCTACACTTAAAAACACATCTTTATCTAACAATCCTAGGTTTACAATTATTGATGAAGTTGAATTTCTTAATACAAATTCGGTCAATGCGCTTTTAAAAACTCTTGAAGAACCTTCTAATAATAATTTTTTTATTTTAATCAACAATCAACAAGCTGATCTTATTGAAACTATTTCATCAAGATGTCTAAAAAATAATATTTTTTTAAGTTCTGTTGAGAGGACCAAAGTTATTGATCATCTTGTTAAAGATAAAGAAATTGAGAATTTTATTGAACATCAAGTCAATTTGAGTCCTGGCCTATTTCTTAAGTTTAATGAAATATATACAAAATATAAAATTAACAATAATGACAATATACTTATTAAATTAAATATATTAGTTAATGCGTACAAAAAAGAAAAAGATAAGTCTCTAATTAGTTTAACCTATTTCTTAATTGACTGTACCTTTTTTAATAAAATTAAAAACAAAGAAAATGATATAGAATTACTGTTAGATACAAAATCAAGTATTGTAAAAATTATATATGATTTTGTACAATTTAATCTTAGCATAAGTTCTGTGTTAAATTTAATAAGAATCAAATTAAACAATGTCTAAAAAAAATTTTTACATCACCACTCCAATTTATTATCCATCTGGAAACCCTCACATGGGTCATGCTTACTCAAGTATTGTTGCTGATGTTTTTGCTAGATTTAAAAGGCTTGAAGGAAAAAATGTATTTTTTTTGACAGGAACAGATGAGCACGGCTTAAAAATTCAGCGTGAAGCGGAGAGAAATAAAAAAGATGTTAAGGTTTTTTGTGATGAATTATCAAAAAAATTTAAAGACTTAGCTAAAATTTTAAACCTTTCAATAGATGATTTTATAAGAACAACAGAGGAGAGGCACCGTAATTCTGTTCAAGCTATATGGAAAAAATTATTAGAATCTGGTGATATTTATTTGTCTAAATATGCTGGATGGTATTCAGTCTCTGATGAAGCTTATTATACAGAAGATGAAATAATAACTGATAATGGAAAAAAAATATCAAAATCATCAGGTTCTGCAGTTGATTGGTTTGAAGAGGAGTCTTATTTTTTTAAACTGTCCGCATGGCAAAATAAACTTTTAGAACATTACGCAAAGAATCCAAACTTTGTTTCTCCAAAATCTAGAAATAATGAAATAGTACAATTTGTTAAAAGCGGTTTGAACGATCTTTCAGTAAGTAGAACTTCTTTTAAATGGGGCATTCCCGTTCCAAACAATGAAAACCACATTGTTTATGTTTGGCTAGACGCACTTACTAATTATATCAGTGCATTGAATTTTCCAAACACTCAAGACAATTTATATAAAAATTTTTGGCCTGCAGATATTCATGTTATAGGTAAAGATATTTTGAGATTTCATACCGTTTACTGGCCTGCTTTTTTAATGGCAGCTAAATTACCGCTACCATTAAAAATTTATGGTCACGGATGGATCCTTTCTGATGAAAAAAAAATGTCCAAATCTTTAGGTAATATTTTGGATCCTATTGAAATTATTAATAAATATGGGATTGATCAGCTACGTTATTATTTAATTAAAGAAGTCTCTTTAGGAAATGATGGTAATATTTCTATGGAAAACCTTAAAAATTGTATTAATAATGATTTAGCAAATAATTTCGGTAATTTATGTCAAAGAGTATTCAGCTTTATAGAAAAAAATTGTGCAGGTAAACTTCCAAAACCTAAAGATTTACAAAATGAAGATAATGAACTATTAAATAATTTAGTGAATAGTTTACCTAAATTAATTTCATATATGGACAAACAAGATTTGAATAATTACATTAAAGAAGTTGTAAACTTTTCATTTAACGCAAATAAATATTTTAATGATTTACAACCTTGGGCTCTTAAAAAAAATAATATCGATAGAATGAACACAATTCTTTTTACAATAGTTTCTCAAATAAAAAATATTAGTATTTTATTAAACCCAATTATTCCAATAAGTAGTGATAAAATCTTAGACATCATGAATTTGAAAAAAAATGAAAGAGAAATATCGGCTATTAATAATAAAGATATTTTTAATCATGATATTGAATTTAAAAAAACATCAATTCTTTTTAAAAAAATAGAAGATGATAATTGATTCTCATTGTCATTTAGAACATGAGCCCATGGTCTCTAATCTAAAAGATGTAATTGATCGTGCATCCAAAAATGATGTTAAATATTTTCTTAGCATTTCAACTACAAACGAAAGTTTTGATAACATTCTTAAAATTGTAAAAAATCATAGAAATGTTTATGGTACTTATGGAATCCATCCTCACGAAACTAAAAATTATCAAAACATTACCTCAAACAATATTGTTCAAAAGTCTCAATTAAGTAAAAAAATCATTGGTATTGGTGAGTCTGGTCTTGATTTTTATTACAATCATTCTGATCCCGTAGTCCAAAAAAAAATATTTATCGAACATATCAAAGCAGCACAAATATTAAATATACCTTTAGTTGTTCATACTAGATCAGCAGAATCAGCTACATTTGATATTTTAAAGGCGGAAAAAAAAAATAAGGACCTAAAAGTTTTGATTCATTGTTTCACCGGAACGAAAGCTTTTGCGCATAAATTAATTGATATAGGCTGTTATATTTCTGCTAGTGGTGTAGTAACTTTTAAGAAATCTAAAGAACTAGCCGACACCTTTCTTTCTCTACCAAACGATCGAATATTAGTCGAAACAGACTCACCATATTTGTCTCCAGAACCACTAAGAGGAAAACCAAATGAACCATCTCATATTATTCATACAGTTAATTTCTTAGCGAAGATAAAAAGTATTGACCCTTCAGTTTTTGCAAAAGAAACTTCATCAAATTTTTTTAAGCTTTTTGGAAAATTAAATTGAAAAATAAGTTTACAATCTTGGGTTGTGGTAGTTCACTCGGATCACCTTGGATAACTAATTACTGGGGAAATTGTGACAAAAATAACAAAAAAAATTTTAGAACAAGATGCTGTGCACACTTTCAATACAAAAATATATCTACTTTGATTGATACTTCGCCTGATTTGAAGGCTCAATTTAAAAATAATAATATAACTAATGTCGATGCTGTGATTTATTCTCATGAACATGCCGATCAAACCTCGGGTATATTTGAATTAAGACCTTTTTTTTGGCAGAACAAAAAAAAAATTGATATTTATGGAAGTAAAAAAACAATTAAAGATTTAAAAATAAAATATGATTATTGTTTTAAAACAAAGCTTGGATACAAAGCGATTGCTAAAGAACACGTTATAAAAGATTTTTTTTTTATTAAAAAAGGTAGAAATAAAATTAAAATTAATTCATTTGAAGTTCAACATGGTTTAATTAAAGCTACTGCTTTTATAGTTAACAAAGTTGCCTACTTAAGTGATTGTAATCACATACCAAATAAATCAAAACATCTTTTATATAATTTAAATTATCTGATAATTGATTGTTTACGGATTAAATTTCACCCCAGCCACTTTAACTTAGAGACAGCAATTTCTTTATCAAAAGAATTCAATCCTAAAAAAACAATACTAACTAATTTACATGTAGTACTTGATTATGAAAAACTTAAAAAAAAATTACCTTCCAATATTATCCCGGCTTATGACGGAATGAGTTTTAATTTTTAAGCTCTTTTTCTATAGCAGAAATAAATTTATTTGAAGATGGATTAGTTACTGATGAAAACGTATTTACCACTTTGCCATTTTTACCAATTATTATTTTATGAAAATTCCACTTTGGTATAGCCGCAGATCCATAATTTTTTTTGGCCCACAAAAAAAAGGGGTGTGCATCCACTCCAATTACATTTATTTTTTCAGTGATTGGAAAATCAATACCAAAAGTTGTTTCACAAAAATCTTTAATTTCTTTATTTGTCCCTGGTTCTTGTCTGAAGTTATTAGAAGGGACACCAACAATAATTAAATCATTTTTTTTGTATTTACTCCATAATTCTTGCAAATCTTCATATTGATTTGTAAATCCACATCTACTAGCTACGTTTACTACCAATATAACTTTTTCTTTATAGTCTGCTAAGTTAATAGCACTACCTTCTACGCTGTTAAAGGAAAAATCTGTTGCTAATTGTGAATATTGAGCATTACCCTTTGTAAAAAAACTAAACATAATTATTATTAAAGTTATTATTTTATTCATATAGCGTTATTAACGACTTTTAATAAAGCATTAAATGGTAAAAGTATACAATCAAATCTTTCTTTATATTTTTGTTGAAATAATTTTCTGAAAGGCTTGTATTTTTTTTTAAGAATAATTTTTTTACTTTTATAAAACGTGCTAATTTCACTTATATCATTCTGTAAACTTTTTATGTCTGATTTTTTTATTATATTTGAAAGTAAGCTTGCGGATGCCTGACAAAATATACATGATTCTGTCTCGTAAGACATTCTTTGAATTTTATTATTAAACGTTTCAATTTCTATTGTAATTGTATCTCCACAAATTTTATTTTTTGATGTTGCTATAAGATCTGATTTTTTTTTGATTCCATAATTGCTAGTGTCAGAAGCAATTTTAATTATTTCAGGGCTAATCATTTTTTTGTAGAATACATTAATAAAAAATATCCTGCTAATGTTGAGAGAAGAGAACCACTTAGAACGCCAATTTTTACACCATCTAAATACATTGGTGAGTTAGCAAATGCTAAATTGCCAACAAATAAACTCATTGTAAATCCTATCCCAGTTAAAATAGAAACCGCATATAATGCTAACCAATTTGAATTATTCGGTTTTTGTGCAAGATTTAATTTTACAGCTATGTAAGAAAACAAGAATACTCCTATTTGTTTTCCAAAAAATAAGCCACATAAAATACCAAGTGGTACAGGATTAAGCAGGGAGCTTAAATTAACTCCGTCTAATGACACGCCAGCATTTGCAAATGCAAAAAGGGGCATTATGCCAAAAGCAACATATGGTGCAATAGAGTGCTCTAATTTCAATAATAGCGATTTATTTTTATCAATCTTATTATGTGGAATGAGTAGGGCAAGTAGTACACCTGCTATAGTCGCGTGAATTCCTGACTGATGTGTAAATTCCCACAACAATATTCCAACAATTAAATAAGGAATAAAATTATGAATATTAAATTTATTTAATGTAACTAATACTAATATGGATGCCAACATAAGTAATAAATAATAAACATCAACATTTCCTGAATAAAAAAAAGCTATAATAACTATTGCCCCTAAGTCATCAATAATAGCTAGAGCTGTTAAAAAAATTTTTAAAGAAATAGGAACCCTTTTTCCTAATAGAGATAAAACTCCTAATGAAAATGCAATATCAGTAGCTGATGGTATTGCCCAGCCATTTAAAGTTTCTGGAGAATTTATATTGATTACTATGTAAATTGCAGCAGGAACTGCCATGCCACCAACCGCGCCAATTATAGGTAATAGTGCTTGTTTAGGATTTGATAACTCTCCCTGAACTATTTCCCTTTTAATTTCTAAAGATACTAAAAAAAAAAAAACGGCCATCAAGACATCATTTATCCAATGGATAACGCTTAATTTTAAAGAAAAATTTCCAATACCTAAACTTATATATTTTTGTAACGTATTAAAATAAACTGTATCGTAACTACTATTACTTATTATTAAAGCAACAGAAGCTGCAAATAATAGAATTAAGCCTGAAGCAGATTCTAACTTAAAAAATTCTTTAAAGGGCTTGGTAAGAACATCAATCATCTATTAATTAATATCTCCAATATATGTTCCCAAAGATAATGCTGTTTCAACCAAAGCATCACTTCTTTCAACATTTTTATATGTTGATATGGCATTACTTATTGGTACATCAATAACTTTTCTATCTTTCCAAGCGACCATTCTGTCAAATTTTTTTTGTTCTAGAAGATCTACTGCGTATACACCAAATGCGCTAGCTAAAATTCTATCATTGTGAGTAGGTGGCGCACCCCGCTGTACGTGACCTAAAGCAGTAACTCTGCATTCAATATCAGTTTTTGACATAATCTCGTTTGCAATATAGTCGCCAATTCCCCCTAGACGTTTTTGCCCATCTTTATATTCGTGTATTACTTTTTCTCCATTTTCTTTTTTAACAGCTTCAGCAACAACAATTAGTGAATGCATTAAGTTTTTTTTTTTCATTTCATTCAATTTATTAATGATTCCTTTAAATGAGTATTTTATTTCTGGTAGTAAAATTATATCTGCACCACCTGCAATTCCAGAACTTAATGCAATATGACCAGCATCTCTACCCATGACTTCCAAAATCATTGAACGACTATGACTAACAGCTGTTGAATGTAAATTGTCTAATGCTTGTGTCGCTACCTGAACTGCTGTGTCAAATCCAATTGAGCTATCTGTAGCTCCAACATCATTATCAATAGTTTTTGGTATTGCCACTATATTTAAACTTCCTTTTTTAGCTAAATCTCTTAAAATTTGCATACTTCCATCGCCTCCAATAATAATTAAACCATCTAGTTTAAGCTGATGATAACCTTCAATTATCTTCTTAGTTTGATTTATAGATTCTCCATTCTGGTCCTTTGGTATAATTGTACTTTTTTTATTTGTCGTTCCTAGAAATGTTCCACCTTGTTTTAGTAGATAACCAGAAAATGTTTCTCTTGTTAGTTCTACATAGTCAATAGGGCGCTGTAGAAATCCAGTAGTTCCATTTCTAATGCCAAATACAGTCATATTATATTTGTTTTTAGCCCTAAAAAAAATTGACCTAATTGCAGCGTTTAAACCACCACAATCACCACCACTTGTAAGGATTCCAATTTTTTTCATATAATATATTTATTTTGATATCATTAGCTTATATATCAAGAATGTTTCAATTGCCAAAAAGTCTTATTTGTCTTATAAAATCAACCAATCGGGGCGTAGCGCAGCCTGGTAGCGCATCTGGTTTGGGACCAGAGGGTCGCAGGTTCAAATCCTGCCGCCCCGACCAATTATGAAAAAAGCAAAAATTTATATACCTGTAAAAACTGCAACTCAATCAGGAAGAGGCAAACAAAAGACTTGGGTATTAGAATTTGAAACGAAAGATCCGCACACTAATTCTTTGATGGGGTGGGAATCTTCAGGTGACACACTAGAAGAAGTTAAATTAAAATTTACATCAAAAGAAAAAGCAATTGATTATGCCACATCTAACAATATTGAATTTTCAGTAATTGAACCCAAACAAAAAACTTTTGTTATCAAACCTTATGAAGAAAATTTTACTAAAAATTAATTATGTGGCGTAGTTTTTTTACAGATAAAAAATGGTTACTTTGGTCTTGGGGTGGTTTTTTATTTATAATATTATCTTTATTTTCTCAAACATGGATCGATGTAAAAATTAACCAATGGTATAAAGGCTTCTATGATCTTTTACAAAAAGCTCCTGAGAGAGATATTTCTGAGTTTTATGAAGGGATAATGATTTTTATGAAATTAGCCGTTCCGTATGTAATTATTTATACAATAACTAACTACTTCACACGTCTATGGGCTTTTAGGTGGAGAGAAGCTATGACATACTCATATATGCCATATTGGAAGGCTGCTGATGCTAAAGTAGAAGGAGCGTCCCAGCGTATTCAAGAAGATGCTATGAATTTTGCAAAGATTGTTGAAAGTTTAGGACTTCAAATTGTTAGAGCTTTAATGTTGCTCATTGCTTTTATTCCTATCCTTTGGGGTCTTTCAGGAAATGTTATAATACCCTTTTTTAAAGATATATCTGGATCTTTAGTTGTTGTATCGTTAACAGCTAGCTTAGGTGGTCTTCTTGTAAGCTGGATAGTTGGAATTAAACTTCCTGGCTTAGAATATAATAATCAAAAAGTAGAAGCTGCTTTTAGAAAAGAGTTAGTTTACGGTGAGGATGATCGAGTTAATTATGCTGGTCCTGGAACTATTTTACAGTTATTTACAGGAATTAAATTTAACTATCACAAACTATTTTTACATTATGGTTATTTTGATCTTTGGATAATAATGTACAATCAATCAATGGTTATAGTTCCTTATTTGCTTATGGGTCCTGGTTTATTTACTGGAGCCATGACTTTAGGTGTTTTAGTTCAAACGTCTAGTGCTTTTAGAGAAGTGCAATCGAGCTTTTCTCTATTCTTGCAAAATTGGACAAGAATAACTGAATTAAGGTCGATTTATATGCGTTTATCTGAGTTTGAACTTGCGATTGGATTTAATCAAAAAACAAAAGTAAGAACAAAAACTAAAAAAGTTTAGACATGGATATATATCTTAAGTTGATAGATGTAATCGTTCCTGTGTTTACTTTGATAGGTGTTGGTTATTATTTAGGTAAAAAAAATCCTACTTATGATACAAAATTTATAACTAACTTCGCAGCAAAATTTGGCTCTCCAGCTTTAGCTTTTTATGCGATTACCTCAACTGGAATAAGTTTTAATTTATTTATTAACTATTTTTTTTATACCTTATTAGCAGTTATAGGATTTTCTATAATTGGTTTGATTGCTCTTGCAGTACAGAAAAGGGACTTTATTAGTGAACTACCACCGTTAATTTTGCCTAATTGTGGCAATATGGGTCTTCCAATTTGCTTGTTTGCGTATGGAAAACTTGGTTTAGGAGTTGCCTCAGCTATTTCTGCAGTAATAATAATATCTCACTTTACTTTTGGAATTTTTTTAGCAAGTAAAAAAATTAGTTTTAAAGTTCTTTTAGAAAGCACACCTGTTTATGCAGTATTAGTTGCAGTGGCTTTTTTATATTACAATATTCAACCACCTAAATTTATTGAAAATACCGCTTTTTTGTTAGCTTATTCAACAATAGCATTAATACTAATGTCTTTGGGTATAGCTCTCACAAAACTGAAAGTTTTTTCTTTGAAAAATTCAATAATCTCTACTTTTGCAAGGTTAATTTTAGGTCCTTTAGTTGCTTTAGGATTGATTTATATTTTTGATTTAAAAGGAGTTCCAGCAGGTGTTTTGTTTATTCAGTGTTCGATGCCAAGCGCTATCCTCACATATTTAGTTGGATCAATGTATTCTTCAAAAAAAGTTGTTAACAGTATTGCCAGCACCATCGTTATGTCAACTGTCGTATCTTTTTTGACAATACCAATAATTGTATTTATAGCTCTCAGATATTTCTTTTAATTAAATTGCAAAGACATAAATGTACAGAATTATAAAATCTAAGATTAGCAATCAAGGTCTTGTAGCCACTAAAGACATCAAAAATGAAACGAAAGTTATTGAATATAAAGGTAGACTAATTACAAAAAAGGAAACTGAATCTAATAAAAAATTTGATAACGATAAACACATCTATCTTTTTAATATAAATAAAAGATACGATATGGACGGTGACTACAGACACAATACTGCACGATTGATTAATCACTCTTGTAGTCCTAACTGTGAAGTAACAGGGAAGGGTACTAAACTTTGGATTAGCTCTATTAGAGACATAAAAAAAGGAGAAGAGCTTTCCTATGATTACGGTTTTGGTTTTGATGAATATTACAAAGATTTCCCATGCAAGTGTCGTTCTTCTAATTGCTGTGGCTATATTGTCAGAGAAGGATCTAGGTGGAGAATAAAGTCTAAAAGAAAAAAACGTAAATAGTCTTTATAAGTAAGTATTACTTACTTAACTATTAAGAATAAATATTAATCACATATTCTATATCGTTGTTTTTATTGATTTTTTTTAAATATAAATAAAACAAAATAATGCGTATTATTATTATAATTAATTTGAAAAAAAACACCTGATTGAATTTTTACAAAAGAATTGATGCATTATTAGATAAAATGTCTAAAAATGTCTATATACATAGCTTTTTGAAGGTTAAATACTACATTATTAACAACATATTTGGCGGTTCTAGAAACTACAACTAGAGCCACTTCTAGAGCACTGCAGTAATGGAATATAGCGTTTAAAAGGCCGTAGATAGCTTATTTTTTTAGATTAACTTCATTTGAGTACAACTGAGCCGTGAGCTATGCTTTAAAAC
>Ga0307986_10002801_pt1 | contig 12395 bp, 24 predicted proteins | sample EllFjometageno82_FD_203170 | JGI IMG/M metagenome (GOLD analysis project Ga0307986, IMG submission 203170) | Marine microbial communities from Ellis Fjord, Antarctic Ocean - #82 | ecosystem: Environmental > Aquatic > Marine > Unclassified | place: Southern Ocean | collected 2014-10-09
TAAAATTATGTTTCTTAAAATATACAATGTACATTATATGAAACATATTTCATGAATTATCAAAACATGGGTTATAAACCATGCAAAACATTCCGAAAATACTTCTTGACATCTGGTCTCACTTTTGTTATAATAAGGGTATGGAAAAAACTAATAGATGGACTGATAAACAAGTCAAAGACCTAAAAACGCATTACGGCAAGATGGAACTCATGGATATAGCAGCTAAGCTAGGAAAAACACCATCAGCCATCACCAGTAAAGTTCACTATTTGAGGAAACGAGGCTTTACTTTCAACACAACTAGACGATGAAAAGACAAGAAAGCACACCAAATTATAACTTCGACAGAGTATTACGCAACTTTCGTAATAAAACAAAGCGCGATGGTAAACTAGAAAAACTCAAAGAGAAACAGTATTACGAGAAGCCCGCACAGAAGAAGCAAAGAGTTAAGAACGCAGCAAAGCGGAGAGAAGCAAAGAGAAATCGTGAGGAGATGTTGAGACCTCAAAGAGGCTTCGTATCGAAGTCCCGTAAAAGATGATTATCTACTCATATAATAAACTTTTTTACGTTAGATAAAACCTTCACAGAACTTCCCGCCGATGACATCCTCATAAATATACATTGCTATTTTGTTAAATGTATGGTATAATATATTCATAATTGATAATAACACTGCTAACCGATATTCATTCAATTCAACAAAACCTAATAAAAGAGTACTGCCTGAGAGACGGCTCTTCCTTAGAAGAGACTTCTCGAGAGCTAGTATCTCATTATTATTGTTGTGGCTAATGCGATTAAAGCAACTAATTAATCCACGATTCAAACTTTACTTAAGTGGGTATACTAAGCAGTGTAAGCTATTTACTACACTTCCGTTAAAAAACCAACTGGATATTCTTCCATAACTTCCCCAAACCAAAATTATTTTTAAACTATTAACTGTTACTGACTGTATTTGATTGGTACTATACCTCTGCAAACTGCGTACAATTTGCCCCTAGCTATAGAAATTTGACTGCCTCATTGCAGTTTTAGATGAGCATAGGGTAGAATAACCCCGCTACGGTTTAGTTAAGATAGTGGTAGACCCTTCAGGACTTGAACCTGAAACCTACAGCTTAGAAGGCTGTTGCTCTATCCAGTTGAGCTAAGAGTCCAATATCACTAGATTGTATCGTCATTGTTGAAGAATAGAAAGTATATACCAGCCATAACAAAGGCATAAAATAATATATCGTATAACATTAGTGCAAATCATCCCTATAGTTCATAAACTCGTCAACTGATAAAGGTTCACTAGAGTCTATCCATTCGTTATTAATTGATTCTTCTTGTATTTCTGAGCCTACTACTTCGTAATCTCTATCTAGCAGTTTATCTTCTGCTTCTTGCTCGTTCTGAGCTACAATTACTACTTCTTCCAAGACATAAATTGTCTTTTCAATCATGCCGTGGTACTTCTTAGGTACTTCCATCTATTCCTCCAATAGTATCGTGAAGATACTTTATTACTTGCTTTGGGGCTTTCTCTAAGCCCATAAGCTTACTACTGTCTATCTCGAATAACTCAGCTAATCCTAGAATTAACTGCTCTTTTGTAACTGGTGTTTCACCAGCTTTTGTCCTGTATACTTGCTTTTGGTATACACCTTCTCTACTTAGTTTACCTATTATAGATTTTACACTCTTGTTTAGATCTTCGGCTAACATATCTACTGTGTATCTACAAGGGTTTTTGACATACGCTGTTATCATATGCTCTACTTGTTTGTCTGTGTAATTTGCTGCCACTCTAACCTCTCCCACTAGTAGTACAGATTTAAGCCGAGTTTTAGTACTCTGCCACTGTTCAATGTTATACTTAGGTTACCGCCACTGCTCGCTACTAAAGTGGTCTTACCACTAGCCGATGGGCCGATCTCCATATCTGGGTTTACTATAAAGTGCAGTAAGCCATCTTCCTCATACATATTTATAGAGTTTTCTTTTCCTATTAACTCTGATGTAATTCCTGTTTTCCTTTCCATTATTTGTCCTCTGGTGTTAAGTCGAAGTCTGCATCAAAATCGATATCTACTCCAAACTCTGATTTAAATTCTACTAGCTTGTTGTCTAGTGCTTGTTTGTGAATCTTCTCCACTTCTTGAAATAGTTCTGCTACTTCACTAAAATTGCCTTCCAACTGCCCTTGTAGGTATTCTATATCGCTGTCTATAAAATCGTTTTCTGTTTCTATTTCAGCTATCCTGTTCTCTATCATCTCTAGCCTGTCTACTCCCCTATCACCCATGCGATCGGGGAACTTAATAATATTATCCTTTGGCATCGAATTCCCTCTTAGGCATACAAAAATCTATGTCTAACATGCCTGGCTCAAAGCCCTTCTGTCTAGCTTCTGAACACATCATTTCATCAACGCGTTCTTTAAATTCTTCAGCACTAGCAGCTCTGATTACTACATCTTCTTCTTTAGTGAAATGCTTATGCACTCTACCAATCCAAAGCACTCTACCTACTTCCTTGCCATCTATCGTAGTCTGACCTGATACGGGGTTAGTGGCTACTATTGCTCTTTTTACTTCATCAAAAGTCATTATACTGACTCCTTCGCATTTTTCTTATCGAATTCTTCCTGCGTGAAAAAGTCTATCTTAATACCACGCCTTACTAATTCGTTTAGAAACTTAATTCTGTGTTTTGGCTTAGTTCTAGGACTGTTAATTGCTGTGAATAGCTCGTCCTTTGCTGTACTTTTAAGCCAATAGTTTTGCCACTTCTTGCTTTTGGCTCCTGCTGTGTTCATCTTCTGCCCACGCACTCTGTTAATAATTCTCTCACTTGGTTTAAATTTAGCTGGCATTACGCACCTCCTTGTAGGTTTAGCTCTTGTTGGTCTGTGAATTTATTTCTGAACTTAGCCTTAAAGTCGGCTACTGTTTCAAATCCTTTAGTTTCGCTGTTCCAGATGTTACCTTTCTCTAGACCCGCGTTGTTAGTTTTAGTACTTAGTTGTTCTACTATGTACTCATAGCATGAGTCGTTTATAGCTTCATAATTGATGCCATACTCAAAGTTAATGCTATTGTATGTCCACTTGATAGCTTCTAGCACTAGTGTCTCAGTAATATCCCATGCATCGCATATGTAGTCTAAATTCACTTCATTGCCATAGCAAGTTTTATCAAAGGCATTGTAATACTGTAAAGCATCGCGTATCTCCTCTGTAGTAACAACTATAAATGCTACTGCGTTGTTATTTTCTTCCCATTGGGATAATTCTCTCCACATAATTCTACTCCTTATCTGCATGTGTCCATGCTTTTTTTGTTAATTTTTGTCTTGTATCGCCATCCATAAACTTATGTTTTTGGTTGGCTACGTTTTCGGGGTATACCCTACGCCATTCTATAGGCTTACTTAAATCTACTGGCTCTATCTTAGCGTCATGAAATCCATAGCCTATTGTAGGCTTAGTTTTACTACTTAGTTTATCTACTATGCAATTCCATACTTGTCGTCTTCGCGTCAGTGATTGTTGCTGGCGTTGCTTGTGGTTAGTCATTACTTACCACGCCCTGCCATTTTCTTCTCTACTTTGCGCGGAGTAGGCATTACTACTTTGACTGTGCCAACTTGAGGTTCTATCTCAACTGTGGCTTTAGCCGTGCTGAACATAGTGCCATCTGAATAACCTACCATAATTCTGCGTGTGATTTCGTTACGAGCCCACTTGCCTTCGCAGTTCTGTACACTGCGGATTGTATCTAATTCTTTGTCTGTTTTGCTTAAAAATGTTAAGTTCATATTACTACTCCTGTTCGTTGCCCTTATGTTTAATCTTCTTAGAATACTTAGTCCTGTCTGCAAATGTACGAGCATGGGCAAAATATCGTGCGAATTTGGCAACAGGGTTTGGATTTTTCCTCTTAGTATTCTTCTTTCTTTTTTTCATATGTATATTATATCAGGCTTGACAGGGATTGTCAAGAACTATTTTATGCTGTCTGAACGATGGGCATAAAAAACCCAGCACATTGGCTGGGTTGAAAAATGATTTTTTGCTTTGATGTGAGAGCTTACGCATTATCTCCTCATCTGTTGTTTTGCTACTGGCTACGTGCGGAAGCACTTATGTAGCGACTGTTTTCCCGAGCCGTAAGGCAAGGCGTCAACAACTTCTTTACTCTTTAGCTACGAACGATTGCAATCGCGCATATCTATTAAGATTTCCTCACTTTGCTACTTCCCTTACAACTCTCAGTCTGTATAGGTATTTAATTTCGCATGCCGAGACAGAGGCGAGGATTACACTTCCGTGAGTTAGTTTCTCCTTTAGGTTATAGTTTTGCCGACTAACAAGTTGGTCTTATCGCGAGAGATGATTCCCGAAGGTTCATATCGACTTATCGCTAAGTTAGTTTCCCTACTGGACTTCAGCCTAGTAGTTCACAAGGGCTCTACGCTCTAGGGCATAGTAAGTCACAGGAATCTTGGAAGGTTATTCCGCCAAGCCGCTATCTCACCGAAGCAAGACCTCATCTCCTGAATGTCCCTTTACGCGGTACAAGACGATAGAGTTTCTTTACTTTATATCAGCGTCCCTCTACAAGCCATACTGATAGTTTTCATACTTAGAATTGCTACTCCTCCGAAGATTAGTAGCTTACCTGACTGCCCGCTGCAACTCCGAAGAGCCAGTGGGGCTTACTGCTAAGCTGAGAGGATTCCCCTCACGAGATATTATAGTGTATCTACGCCTCAATCACTGTTATTGCTGTCGCTATCAACCTGCGCCCCTCCTTATAGCCATTCGGGGGGAAAATGGTTCTGAATATCGTTCAGATCACGCCCTATCAATATTTATACTCTGTGTAGGGCTAGAGTCAAAAGGCTGATGGTTGAGAATATTTCTGTTCACCATCACTTAGGAACTTATCCCGAATATATGCGGGTCTCGGTTTACCTCTGATTTAGGAACTTGTTTCTTGCTGTAGAGATGCTGGCCGAAGCTCAGATTTCTACTTGCGTTGTTGAAAGTTCGTTCCTTTGTTCTCTTTCTGATATATATATTATATCAATTTTTAACTGCCAAGTCAAGAACTATTTTTGGAATGCTGTGAATAACTTAATCGTTCTCGTTTCAGCACTCTAGAAACAATTCGTGATTATCGTGCTATCGTGAGATACCGATAGCACAATCACTTGGGGGTTCTTAGTCGATTGAGTCGACAAGTCTTTGTAAGTCTGCTTTACTAGCTTTTACAAGAGTAGGTAGTTCAATACCATAGTGGCTCTGTAGCGATGCAACCAATTCTTGTTTTCTTACTACAGGCTCGCCTGTTTTAGTAACTTTGGGTTGAGCTACATAGACACCTTCTCTTGAGAGTTTAGCTATAACGCTTCTGACTGATTTACCCATCTGTCCTGCTAGCATGTCGACTGTCTCTCTTGAAGGGTTAGCTTCGTAAGCGGCTGTCATCTGTGCTACCATTTCGTCTGTGTAGTTTTTAGGTCTGATTGCAGTATCTGCCATGTTATTTCTCCTTTGAAAATGTATGTTGTTTATTTAATTTATAAGTATATTATAAAGAGTTTTTTGTCGCTTGTCAATAGATTTCTTAATCTATCTTCAGCAATCCCTTCTTAGAGTCCGAAGCCGTATACTATTACGATTAGGACGAATAAGAATGTTATAGGGTGTGTCGCTATTACTTTAGCATATTTGCGAAAGTGTACTTGTCTGAGTTTGCACTCGTTGTTGTATTTGTTTATGTCGAATCTATTTCTCTTTTTCATACTTATATTATATAGGGCTAACTGTTATAAGTCAAGATATAGCTTACGCGGATTTATCATAAACACACGCTAGCGAATTCTCGGGGGCGGGACGCGAAATGACGCCACTTCGTGGCAAAAGTCGACAAATCAGCAAAATTGTACGCAAATCGCCCCAAATCCTTCCCAAACCCCGCATAAGATTTGTCTTGACACGCGCAACCCCGCTATGGTATAATATCCAGGGTGGGAAAGGGGATAACTTAGTTTTTGCACTCGCGAATCGGCGCAGCCTGCCGCGTACCTTAAGATTTAGTACTGAGTTTTCGCACTGGCGCAGGCTCGCTACGCCAACAGGTCTGTATTCCTGTCACTCGCCTACTGGTTTTGGGTTATGGCGGGGTTAATTCTCTGTTTTGGCTTATAAATTTGGGTTTTCGCATTGTTACTTCTGTGTTAGACGCGTTCCGATTTGATTAATTTGTGTTTTCTTACGCGTACCCCTTGACATGCGTCCCCGTTTATGTTATAATCGGCGCCGAGCGAGCTTTCGCCCATAAAAAAACCCCGCGCTGGCGATTGCTCAGGCGGGGTTGCTTTATTTTGGTACTATACTAAGTCGCTGACGAATTTGATAGTTTCGATGTTGCTTCTTTCTAGACTTTTGACGATTTTGGCGTCTACACCTTTAGCCATTAATGTTGCTATAAGTGCTTTCTTAGTGATGCGGGGTGCTTTCGGGGCAGTTGTTTCTTTTTCCATTTCTTTCTCCTTTGTATAACATATATTATATAGAGCCAATCCCTGTTTGTCAATAGGTTTAATGAAATTAATTAAATTAAATAAACAGTTGACATGCACCCGTTTCTGTGGTATAATATATTGTCGAGAGACTACTCCCGCATCGGCGCTGCGCGCTTACTTAACTTTCGCACTTAGTTTTTCAACTTCATATTCGCACTTAGGCGCAGAGCGCATGATTTCCACTTTTTCACTTTCGCACTTAGGCGCAGCGCGCGTGGCTGAATGAGAATGATAATGAGAATGATAATGATTCGTATTCAGCCGAACAGCAAAATTTTCCCGATTTTTGGGAAAGTCAAGGGGCTTCCCCAAATGAGAATGATTCTCATTCAGGAAAAGAATTACCCTAAACGCTATTTAGCGTTTAGGATATCCAAAACCAATTGGAGGTTGCCAACGTTCGTACGCTCTAGCGACGTGACGTTAAACTCTCCACCAGTTGGGGTTGGTGTAGCCATGATCTCAGCGATCAAAGCTTTTTTAGTAGGTTTTTTATTTTCCATAAGTATCTCCTTATTTAGAGGTGCTCCTCAGCACCATTTTGATTAAGCTCTTTTTCTTGCTTGCAGGAATCGGAGCATTGTTGATTCTTTTGATTAGGTCTGCTTTTGTCTCTTTCATATATCTATTATACCAATAAACGGGGCTGATGTCAACCCCTTTATGAAATTAATTCCAAAATCCCTGTGCCACCATTCTATTATATTGTCGCCTAGCTTTGCCATCATCTAGCATATTAACCTCGGAGAACATTCTCCTTTCATGGTTTACCTCAGATAACCAAATCTTATAGCTCGGCTCTTTCTCAAACAGCTCTAGCTGTTTTGGGTTTTGAATGTGGCGTCTTGCCACGTTTTTCCAGTCTATCATATTGCACCGCCTACAAAATACCCAATGCATAATCCTAAGATAAATAAACATGTATATTGGTATGCTCGAATGTTGCTTTTTAGTTCTTCTCTAGTTTTCATAATGACCTCCTCGGTCTTTTTTAGTTTATATGACTATTTTAGCATTAAATAGTCATGGTGTAAAGTGTTTATTCCTAATTCTTTTTTTAATTCATATCTGATTGTAGCGTTATCATCAAACATAATTTTATCTGAACCTTTGTATTGCTTCAGATTAAATAATCTTTTTAGCTTTGCAATTTTCATTTCTGCATCGGCTCTGTGATCGCCCTCTTTTCTGCTAAGAATCGTTTTTGCCTTGATTCCGTGAAAAGTCAAAAAATCAAAATCTGCTTTGCTTAAAACCCTAGCTGTGCAAATCCAAACATTCGCGTTAATTTTCATTAGCGATTTCATGTATTTTGCTAGAGGTAAAATTGAATCTTTAAAGATATTCTCTCTAGTAGAATCCTCAATCCATTTAGCAAGATTTATTTTGCCCTCGGCAGTACCAGTGAATCTATGGCTAGAATCAATAGTCGTTCCATCGAGGTCAAATATATATATCGGTTTTTTCATAATGTCTCCTTTGTTTAACATGAATATATTATATCAATATTAAGCCAATTTGTCAAGCTTTTTTATGCAAATAAATATAAATAAAAAGGTTGACAGCAGGGGAAAAATCGTGCTATAATGGGCTGACGTCCTTAAAAAACGGTTCGCCAGCAAAATTTTCCCGATTTTTTGCCTATTTTGCAAGGCTTATTTTTCGGCGCAAAATCGAGACCGTCAGTCTATTGTAGCATACCTATTTAGAAAATGCAAAAAAATACCCATAATAAATATGGGTATTTTGCTTGCTTTCTTGCTCTGTCTAGTGTAGGGATTTAGCCTTTCTAGGTGGGGCTTTAAAGATAGAGCCATCTTTCTTTCTTATCCAATGCTTGGGCATAGGTGCAGGATTTCGTTGATAATGTCTAAACCCTAAAGCTAAATATTTCTTTAGCTTTGCAAGTCCCCCCTTGACCATGAACCATTCAGAGCCACCATTTGACCCCACCCCTGTATCAGTAGGATTCTGCCCCTGCCATTTCCTGTTATACCCTAATTCGCTTAGGTAGTATTGGATTTGCCATTCTATAGAATAGGCATCATGTTTGCTGTCTATCTCTATAGTGTGTAACACCTGCAACCTATGATCTAAGCCAAACTCTTTTTGTATTGACCCCTCTATATCATAGCGTCTATGATGTACGTTGTTAGCCACGCCCACCTTGTGAAAAGGTTTCTTGTTACATTTCATTATATATAATGTAGTCATTATGCACCTACCCCGATTCTAATTAACATTAAGCCGTTAAGCGTTAGCCCTGTGATGTTGCCTATAGTATAGACCATATCACGCTGAACCCATGCCCTGTATTGATAGCATAGCAGACCGCAACATATACCTAATGGTAAAGACCAATGAGGGAATGAGCCTGAGAAGTGAGAGGGTAACAATGCACCCTGTACGATAACAAGACCAACAAAGCCAACCTTGTCTTCGAATTTCATGGCTGTTTTAGTCTCAATCTTTGAAACGATAACCTCTTTATCAGAGGTTAGGCGAGAGCTTTTTAAGGCTCTCAGTTGGGTAATAGTCTGTGTCATTATTTCGCCCCTCCTACAAGTATATCCTTGATTAGTAATAGGTTTTGGATGTTGGTTCGCTCTAGCGAAACAACGTCAAACTCTCCCCCTGTTACAGTTGGTGTTTCCATGATCATTTTGATCACGACCTTTTTGCTAAGGCGTTTCGCTTTAGGCTTGTTTATTAATGTTGTCATAGTATCTCCTAGACATTTGATCAAGTGCTTTATTGCCTTTGATGTAATCATTATACGCTCATTAGCCTGAGAGTCAACCCCTTATATAGATTTAAATTGCATATAGTATATAGTTTTTATATCTAAATAGTATATATAAATGCAGGGGGGCGGTTAATAGACCTTGACATTCTCTATCTGGCTGCGCTCCCCTCCACGTACGCAACTTAAGGTTTTGAAGAAATACATTAACGCAGCGACCGGTATCATAATGATACACCCGAAAAATATTTCTTGACACCGAACTTAATTTTTGATATAATACTAGCATGAGTAAAGAAATAGCAACCAAGATGAGTCCTGAAGGACTAGAGATCGCAAACAGTTATCTAGAGCATGGAAGTATTCCTGCTGTAGCGAGTAAGCTGCGTGTGAGTCAACATGAGGTAACCGATATCCTGAACAAGCGGGAGATCAAACAGTATATAGATGCGGTCTATCTAGATACGGGCTACAGAAATAGATTTAAATTAGCCGAAACCTTAGACATGCTCATTGAAAAGAAACTTGAGGAATCTGAAGAGACTCAGATGTATACTAACAAAGATATGGCAGATTTAGTCCAGATGGCTCACAAAATGCGAATGGAAGAAATTAAAGCCCAGACAGAAATGGAGAAAGCAAAGGCTATGACAGTCAAGACGCAAGTAAACATTCAAGATAACTCTGGAATGCCTTTTGGCCAAGGAAACTACGGCGAGCTGATAAAAAAATTAATGAAAGACCAATAAAGAATATATGTGGAAGAAAATAGATAAAATACTGAAGTCCGGAAGGATGGATAAGGTAATGAAAAAACAATGGGAAAAGGAAGTAAACAAAGACCCGGTAATAAAGCAGCGTACGACGCTAACTGGAAAAAAATTTTTAGGAAAAAAATGAAAGTAATTATATACGGCAAGGACAACTGCCCCTACTGCGAGATGGCTGTAAAGCTAGCAGAAAAGAAAGGATACGACACAACCTACAGAAAACTAGGAAGAGACTTTGATGGAGTAGAGATGGCTGAGCAATTTCCTAATGCAAGAACATTTCCTCAAGTTATAGTGGACGACGAGAAAATAGGAGGCTACACAGAATTTGCCGACTACTGTTCGGTACCTGACAATGGAAATATTCAATCTAATTAAAGACGTAGGAGCCCCTATAGCGGGGGCACTACTCATGGGTGTATTTATATTCATAATCATTCGACAGATTATGGACAATCTTGTAAAAGAGATTAATACAGTTAAAGGAATGTCAGGAATGCTTATCACCCGTGGAAGAGTAATGAACAATGACATAATAAGAATTGATACTAGCGTATCAGCAGCACTTGGACTTGCACCAGATTTGCAAAGAATAGCTCGTGCTGAAAATTTTGTCGAAGATGGAACAATCGACGCAAGAAGGGACTAATGATATCAAGTTGGATAAATAGATTCTTGGAGTGGTCTTTTCAAAGAACCGCAGACAAGTTAAATAAGAGAAGATAGTGGAAATAGCACAACTCATTTCAGAATTCGGTTTCCCTGTAGTTATGGCAGTTGGTATGGGGTACTTCGTGTACTTTGTTTACCAGACCATAATGCTTAAAGTAAATCCTGCTATAACGGATATGAAAACAACAATAATCAGACTTATAGACCAGATGAGGTTACTAGACCAAGATATGATTCGTTTACAAGAAAAAGTAAACACGGCTCTTGCCATGCAGGAGAATGAGAAACAAAATGAAAGGAATAATTCCCGTACTACTACTAATAGCGATAAACGTTGACGCTACAGAAATAGTACATAAATTCGGTTCACCATCGTTTAGTGGGATTAATCAATCCGCACACTATCTAACAATTGATGAGCAAGAAAGAACACGTAAAGATGCTCTGGCACAAAAAGCACAAGATGCTATTGAGAAAGCGCAGAGAGAAGCAGATAACACAACACTTGCTAAGTTCCTAAGAAACTTAGAATCCAGAATATACTCAACACTTGCGAAAGACATATCAGAATCCCTATTTAACTACGGTGTAGAAGCTACAGTGGAAAATCCTGTGTACGGAGAAATCTGGCTAGAAGGAAATAGATTAGTATGGATGAATGATGGTATAAGTATAACACTAACCGTAGAAGAATGGTTTGATGGCGTAATGATTTCATCAACTGTAATAGTTATACCTATAGGGGACTTCGGAGGCTGTTTCAATGACTGTGGCTAAAACTAGATTACATTGGTGGCCTGTAGCCGTGATTGGAGTACTACTCCTAAATGGCTGTGCTTCCTTCGGTTTACCAGAAGAGCATGCAAACTGTATGGAAGGACTTACATGTATTAAAGGACCTCAGATAGAGCGTTCTTCCTCAAATCAACTTCTAGAGCTACCTTACCCTAATAGAAAAACTGTAGTAGCGGTGTACGCTTTCGGAGATCTCACAGGTCAAAGAAAGGGCGGAGATATAGCTAGTTTTAGTACTGCTGTTACGCAAGGTGCTCAACATATTCTAATTGAAGCACTAAGAGATGCTGGTAGAGGAAACTGGTTCGCAGTTGTAGAAAGAAGTGGATTAGATCACTTAACAAAAGAAAGACAACTTGTAAAAAACACTTACGAGACTTATAATAAAGATGGAGATGGTAAAACCCCTCTCAAGCCACTACTATACGCAGGAATGCTTATCGAAGGTGGTATAGTTTCATATGACACAAATTTAAGAACAGGCGGGAATGGAGCTCGATACCTAGGAATAGGCATGAAGAACCAATACCGCGAGGACAAAGTAACCGTTGTCCTAAGAGCTGTACTAGTGCAAACTGGTGAAGTACTCTTAAACGTAACGGCTACCAAAACTGTATTATCTACTGGCGGTGGAGCAGACTTATTCCGATTTATAGAAATGGGAACTGAGCTTGTCGAAGTCGAAAGTGGGTATTCAGAGAACGAGGCTGTTGGACACGCCACAAGGTCTGCTATTGAAGCGGCTGTATATGGTTTAGTTGTTCAAGGACTCGAAAAGGAAGTTTGGGACTTTAATTACCCAAGCTTAGAGGAAAAATAATGAA
>Ga0307986_10002802_pt1 | contig 12394 bp, 11 predicted proteins | sample EllFjometageno82_FD_203170 | JGI IMG/M metagenome (GOLD analysis project Ga0307986, IMG submission 203170) | Marine microbial communities from Ellis Fjord, Antarctic Ocean - #82 | ecosystem: Environmental > Aquatic > Marine > Unclassified | place: Southern Ocean | collected 2014-10-09
TATTTTGGTAATCAATCCATCTCCATCCATGAGATGCTACTTCATATCCTGCATCTTTTATAGCTTTGCATATTTCAGGATTTTTTTCTAAAGCCATACCTACTCCAAAAACTGTTATTGGAATTTTCTTTTCTTGGAATAATTTATGCAATCTCCAGAATCCTGCTCGAGAGCCATACTCGTAAAGAGACTCCATATTTACATGTCTTCCTTTTATAGGTTTGGCTCCTATAATTTCGGATAGAAAAATTTCTGAATTTTTATCACCATTTAAAACGCAATTTTCTGCTCCTTCTTCATAATTTAAAACTATTTGAACAGCTATACGAGCATTATTAGGCCATACAATTTTTACTCCTTTAGAACCATATCCAATCATGTCTCGAGTATTTTTTTTAGGCATAAAAAATTATAAATTAATTTTAGTGAGTTAACAATTTATTAATTTGAAATAGACTGTCCTTTGATACCATCAAGTAGATTTAAACATTTTTTAAGCTCATCAAGAACTATAAATTCATCAATTTTATGCGCTTGTTCAATCGAGCCGGGTCCACAAACAACAGTACTTATTCCTATTTCTTGAAACAGTCCTGCTTCGGTTCCAAAAGAAACAACTTCTCTTGTGTTGTCACCAGTAAGATTTGAAACTAATTCACAAGCATTTGATTTTTTTTCTCTATCAAATCCTGTAACTTCACCAATAATTTTTTTTGTAATGGAAGAGTTTGGAAAAACTTTTGTCATATCAGGTAAAAGTACTTCATTTGCATATTTATCTAATTCCGAATTTAAGAACACGCCATCTTTTTTAACAACTGGTCTTGTTTCCCAATTAACATGACATTTATCAGCTATCACATTATGTGCTATACCACCAAAAATTCCTCCAATTGAAAGCGTAGAATGTGGTGGATCAAAAATTGAGTCTTTAGGAGATCTTTCTTTAAGTTTTTCTCTTAACTCAATTAATTTATTTACATATCTAGAAGCATACTCAACAGCGCTAACACCTTTATGTGGAGCAGAACTGTGTCCAGCTAAACCTTCAAAATAAGTTGTGTATTCATAGCAACCTTTATGGGCATCGATGATTTTCATATTAGTTGGTTCACCTATGATACAAATTCCATCCTTAACTCCTCTTTTTTTTAATTCTTCAATTAGAATTGGAGCTCCTATACATGCAGTTTCTTCATCAAAGGTATAAGAAAAATGAATGTCTCTATCTAAATTTGCTTTTGAATAAATTGGTGCAAATGCAAGCGTACAAGCAATGAAGCCCTTCATATCACATGCACCTCTACCGAAAAGTTTATCATTCTTTATCGTTGCTACAAATGGATCTGTGCTCCATCCTTTTGAAACTGGAACTACATCTGTATGTCCAGATAAAATTATCGGTTTTTTATCACTAGGGTGTTTAGCCTTTAATGTTGCAAAAAGATTAACTCTTTTTTTTTCATCATCAAAAGTCTTAAAGGATGTTGCACCTAGTTTTTTTAAAATTTCATCACAGTAGTTAATTAATGAGCTATTATCTTCTCCAGATATTGTTTTAAAAGCAATTAAATCAGTTAAAATTTTAACTGAATTATTAAATAATTGATCTGAACTATTTTCTGTACTCATAAATAAGTTCCATTATATATTAAATACATGAAAGAACAAATAACCTATGATATTTTTGATAAAGTAGACATTAGAGTGGGAACTATAATATCTGTAAAAAAAAATGAAAAAGCAAGGAAACCATCGTTAGTAATTGAGGTAGATTTTGGAAAAGAAATTGGAATCAAACAATCTTCTGCACAAATAACTCATTATTACAGCGAAGAGAATTTAAAAGGAAAACAGGTTATTGGTATCTGTAACTTTCCTGAAAAAAATATTGCAGGTGTTGTTTCACAGGTTCTTATTTTAGGATCAATTGATAAAGAAGGAAAAGTTATATTAGTTCACCCATCTCAAGAATCTGAGAATGGTCTTCCAATAGCTTAATCTTTATGCACCCAGAGTTATTTTTGTTAATTGGAATTTCTTGTTCCCTAGGTTTCACACCAGGACCAAATAATGCTGTAGCTTCTTTTTCAGGTTTTAATTTTGGTATCAAAAAAACAATACCCTCAATTTTAGGAGTCTGGCTGGGTTATACAACCTTAGTCATCTTGATTAATTTTGTATTGATATCAACTTTTATGAAATACCCACTAATCCAAGAGATAATTAGAATCCTAGGGACTCTCTTCTTGCTTTATTTAGCTTATAAAATTTCATTTTCTTCATTATCCAAAGAAGATAAAAAAATTAATCCTGTGAAATTTATTGATACATTTATATTTCAATTTTTAAATCCTAAAGGTGTAATGGCAGCAATTACTTTAATTTCAAATTTTGTAATTGAAGATGATTATTTAAACAGTTCTTTAACCGTTATAGCAGTTTGCTCCTTAACAGCCCTTACAAGTATTACTACATGGGCTTTTTTTGGTAAATTTTTAAGGAATTTTGCTACAAATAATAATTTTATTAAACGATTTAATTATGCTATGTCATTGCTACTTATTGTTTGTATAATAGGGTTCTACATCTAAAACTAAATGAAACCAGGAAATAAAAATTCTTATAAATCTTTAAAATCTATTAATATTAATAATAGAGAATATAAATATTATTCTTTAGTTGAAGCAGAAAAAAATGGTTTAGATGGAATTTCAAAACTTCCAAGATCACTTAAAGTTTTATTAGAAAATTTATTAAGATATGAAGATGATTTGTCAGTTACTAAAAGTCAGATAGAAGCAATTAAAGAATGGTTAAAGACAAAAAAATCATCAACCGAAATAGCTTACAGACCCGCTAGAGTTTTATTACAAGACTACACAGGAATTCCAGCAGTTGCTGATCTTGCTGCTATGAGAGAGGCTGTTAAAGAAAAAAATAAAGACCCAAATACTATCAATCCATTGTCTGCTGTTGACCTTGTTATAGATCATTCAGTACAAGTAGATAAATCAGCAAACGCAGACTCATTTGAAAAAAATGTAGAAATTGAATTTAAAAGAAATGGAGAAAGGTATTCTTTTTTAAAATGGGGCCAACAAGCATTTAATAATTTTAGAATAGTTCCTCCTGGTACAGGAATTTGTCACCAAGTTAATTTAGAATATCTATCAAAAGTTGTTTGGTCAGAAAAATTTAAAGATGAAGACTATCTATTTCCTGACACATTAGTTGGTACAGACAGTCATACTACTATGGTTAATGGATTATCTGTTCTTGGTTGGGGTGTGGGTGGAATTGAAGCTGAAGCTGGAATGTTAGGTCAACCAATTTCAATGCTAATACCTGAAGTGATTGGCTTTGAGGTAACTAATAGAATGCCAGAAGGTACAACAGCTACAGACTTAGTCTTAACTGTTGTAAAAATGTTAAGAGATAAAAGTGTTGTTGGAAAATTTGTTGAGTTTTATGGTGAAGGTTTAAGAAACTTAACACTTGCTGATAGAGCAACTATTGCAAATATGGCCCCAGAATATGGAGCAACATGTGGTTTTTTTCCAATTGATGATGAGACATTAAAATATTTAAGATTTTCAGGAAGAGATGAAAACACAGTAAACTTAGTTGAAAAATATGCAAAAGAACAAGGTTTGTGGGCTAGCGATGGAATTGAATTTACTGATACATTGTCATTAGATATGTCTACAATTGTACCAACTATTTCAGGACCTAAAAGACCTCAAGACAAAGTTTTATTAACAGATGCATCTACAGGATTTAAAAAAGTTCTTAAAGACGCAACAAAAAGAAAAGAAAAAAACTTCTCAAAAGTTTCTGGAAAAAATTATGAAATCAAAGATGGATCAATATTAATTGCTGCAATCACCTCATGCACAAATACGTCTAACCCAAATGTTTTAATTGGTGCGGGTTTATTAGCTAAAAAAGCTGTAGAGCTTGGTTTAGAAACTAAACCTTGGGTAAAAACATCGTTAGCACCAGGATCACAAGTAGTAACCGATTATTTGGCAAAAGCAGGGCTAAATGTATTTCTAGATAAGTTAGGTTTTAATTTAGTAGGATATGGTTGCACAACTTGCATTGGAAACTCAGGACCATTACCCGACGAAATAGTTAACGCTATAGAAAAAGAAAATATATATGCTGTATCAGTATTATCTGGTAATAGAAATTTTGAAGGAAGAATATCTCCTCATATTAAAGCTAATTACTTAGCCTCACCTCCACTGGTTGTAGCTTACGCTCTTGCAGGACATATGGAATTTGATTTATACAAAGAGCCATTAGGCAAAAGCAAAGAAGGTAAGGATATTTTCTTAAAAGATATTTGGCCGTCAAATAAGGAGATTGAAAACACTTTAAGAAAAGCTTTGAATGCGGAAATGTTTATTAAAAGATATTCAAATATTTCAGAAGGACCTAAACAATGGCAAAAAATTAAAACTGAAAATACAAGTATTTACAATTGGGATTCAAGCTCAACTTATGTGAAAAAACCACCTTTCTTTGAAAATTTATCTGATAAACCTGAGGGCTTTAAACCGATTAAAGATGCGAGACCACTTTTAATTTTAGGCGACATGGTAACAACTGATCATATATCTCCAGCAGGAAATATACAAAAAGAAAGTCCTACGGGTGAATACTTTATGGAACACCAAATACTTCCAAAAGATTATAATTCTTATGGATCTAGAAGAGGAAACCATGAAGTTATGATGAGAGGAACATTTGCAAATATTAGAATAAAAAATGAAATGGCTCCTGGTACGGAGGGTGGGTTTACAAAATTATATCCAGAAGAAAAAGTAATGCCTGTTTATAGTGCTGTAGAAGAATATAAAAAAAGAGGGATTGATCTAGTGGTAATTGGAGGAAAAGAATATGGTACTGGCTCATCTAGAGATTGGGCAGCAAAAGGAACTAAACTATTAGGGGTAAAAGTTGTAATAGCAGAAAGTTTTGAAAGAATTCATAGATCAAATTTAATTGGAATGGGTGTATTACCACTTCAATTCACAGAGGGAAATAATAGAATAAACTTAAATTTGATAGGATCAGAATTAATTACAGTTCTTGAAATTCAAGAAGGTGTTAACCCTTCAGACCATGTCCAAGTTGAGATAAAATATGCATCTGGAGACATTAAAAAAATTAAAACTCTTTGCAGAATTGATACCAAAAATGAATTAGAATATTATAAAAATGGTGGTATTCTTCAGTATGTATTAAGGAACATGATTTAAAATGGACGAAGAGATTACTATAATAGACTCGAATACTAGAAACGAAAAAATTAAAAATTTTTTTATAAAAAATAAAAAAAAATTAATTATAATTATTTCAGTTTTAATTGTTATATTAATTGGATATTTTTCTTTAGAAGAAATAAAAAAGATAAATAAAATAAAATTAGCGAGTCAATACAATTCATCAATCATTGATTATAAAATTGAAAACAAAAAAAAAACAATTGATGAATTGACTAATATTATAAATAGGAAAGATAAAACCTACTCTCCATTAGCTCTTTATTTTTTAATAGATAATAATTTAGTTGAAGAAAAAGAAAAAGTTAATGAATTATTTAATATTTTAATTAATGATACAGATTTAGAGTTAGAAATTAAAAATTTAATTATTTATAAAAAAGGACTTTTTAATGCTGACGATGTTGAGGAGAATGAGTTGATAAAAATACTGAGCCCAATTACAAATTCAGATAGTGTATGGAAATCACATGCTTTATATTTACTTGCTGAATATTTTTATTCAAAAAATGAAAAAGAAAAAGCAAAAGAATTTTTTAATCAAATTGTGGTTATGTTAAATAGCAATCCGGATATTACACTTGAGGCACAAAAAAGACTTAACAGAGATCTAGGTGAATAATATTTTAAAAACCTTATTAATTTTTTTTTTAATTACGGGATGCTCATTACACAAAAGTTCAAATTTTTGGACATCGACAAAAAAAATTCAAAAAGAAAAAACAGCAACTGCCGATCTAGTAGAAGAGTGTAAAACAAAATTTTTTATTAAAAAATGTAAATTAGTAAAAAAAGAGGAAATTGAAACAGATGGTCAAGTAAAAGAGTGTAAAACAAAATTTTTTATAAAAAGATGTGAAGTTGTTGAGGGAGCAAAAGAAATTTTTGCAGAAGAAAAAGTCATAACTTCAGAATTTAATCCAAATAAAAAAATCAGCCTTTACGGCAAACCAATTAATAAGAGTTTTTTTAATAATTATGACAATAATAATGGATGGATTAATTATGATGGAAATCTTAAAAAAATTTCAAAACTTAAATTTTCTAAAATAGATAATTTTGATCAATATAACCCAGTAATAATATTTGATAAAGAAAATGTAATTTTTTTTGACAACAAGGGTTCAATAATAAAATTCGATAATAATTCTAAATTAGTTTGGAAAAAAAATTATTATAAAAAATATGAAAAAAAATTAAATCCAGTATTATTGTTTGCTAACAATAAAAATACTCTTATTGTTGCTGATAATATTTCCAAATATTATGCTCTAGATATTAATAGTGGAAAATTATTGTGGCAAAAAAATAATTTAGCTCCATTTAATTCACAAGTTAAAATTTATAAAGATAAGTTTTTTGTAATTGACTTACAAAATACTTTAAGATGTTTTTCGATTAAGGATGGATCTGAAATTTGGAATGTAGAAACAGATAACTCTCTTATAAGGTCACAAAAAAAATTATCTATGGTTATCATCAATGAAAAAATTTATTTTAACAATTCTCAAGGAGACATTAGTGCTGTAGATATAAACAAAGGTGAGTTGTTATGGCAAAGACCCACACAAAGTAGTTTACTCGTAGATGATGGTTTTTTTCTTAAGAATTCAGATTTAATTGCTGATTTAGATTCATTATATTTTTCTAATAATAAAAATCAATTTTTTTCAATTGATATGAATACAGGATCCTTAAATTGGGAAAAAAAGATAAACTCTAATATAAGACCAACACTCGTAAATGACTATTTATTCACAGTTTCTTTGGAAGGATATTTAATTATTCTTGAAAAAAAATCTGGAAACTTGATTAGAAGCACCAATGTCTTTAAAAATTTTAACTTTTTTTTTGATGAAGTAGAGCAAACGGCTAAAATAAAACCTGCTGGATTCATTATGGGTACCAATAATATATATTTAACAACTAGTAATGGAAGGCTTATAGTTATTGATATTGTTACAGGAGTTGCAACTTCAGTTTTAAAGATAGATAAGAGTAGAATATCAAGACCATTCATTCTAAATCAAATTTTATTTATAATAAAAGATAATTCAATTATTAAACTGAATTAAATGTTTCTAAAGTTATTAGAGAAACTTGGTCGAAAAAAAATTGTTTTAGACCGTGGACCTTCACATATAAAATTTAATGAAGCAAAACCGTGGATGAATAGATACTATGTACTATTAAGACATAGACCAAAATGGTTTCCATTTAATATCCTGATACATGAAATGCTTGCAGACGATCATGGTTATGGAGTGCATAATCACACATTTCCTTACGTAACAATCATTCTAAGAGGGGGATATTGGGAAACTTTAAAAAATGGAAAATTTTGGAGAGCGCCAGGATACATTGGTTTTAGATCTGCAAATAATTTACATCGCGTAGATTTAAAAAAAGGAACAAAACCGTTAACAGTATTTATTTCTGGTCCCTTTGGATTAAGAAAAGGATCAAGATCTGAATATGGAATTGACTTTAAAAAGAAAATATGAAGCTTAAAAAATTATTTTTAATTCACTGCAAAGCAAAAAAATTAGAAATAAACAATAATCAAATCATAACCATAGAAACTATAAATAAATTTTATCAAGATAATTTTAATTATAGTTTTTTTACAAATTTATTTTCAAAAAAAAAAAACATACCAGGTTTTTATTTACAGGGGGGTGTAGGAGTTGGAAAAACTATGATTTTAAATTTTTTTTATAAAAATTTTAATCAAACTAAATATAGACTACACTTTAATGAATTCATGATTAATTTTCATGATTTTATTTTTCAAAACAAGAATAGTAAAAAAGGAAATATTATTGATAAATTTGTTATTAAGTTAAAAAGAAAATACAAATTGATTTATTTTGATGAATTTCAGGTCACTAATATTGTTGATGCAATGATATTAGGAAGTTTATTTAAGAAAATTTTTGATGAAAATATAAGAGTTATTTTTTCATCAAATATAAAAATAGATGATTTATATAAAGATGGTCTTCAAAGAGAACAATTTATTCCATTTATAAAAATCATGAAAAAAAAGTGTTATGAGCAAACACTGACTATAAAAGAAGATTATCGTAGATCTCAAAATAAAAATAATGATAGATATTTTTATCCCTTAAATGAAATAACTAGTTTTAAAGTTAATAAGTTATTTAGAAAACTTACCAAGAATAAGACTAGGCAGATAAAGATTTTATCAATTAAGGGAAGAAAATTTAATATTAAAAACTATTATGAAGGAATTGCTAGATTTGATTTTAATGATTTGTGTAATAAGAATATAGGATCAGAGGACTACATCAAAATAGCTGATGTGTGTAAATGTATTTTGATTGAAAACTTACCTAATTTTGATGATAACAATTTAAATCTACAACAACGATTTATTACCTTGATAGATATTATTTATGAAAAAAAAGTAAGCTTAATTATTACTGGTGTTTTAAATTTAACTAAATTAACTTCATCCAAAAGCTTGTCAGAACCCTTTAAGAGAACCCTTAGCAGATTACATGAACTTACCTCAAGTTCAAATATTTAAATGATACAGAAATTTCTTAATCTTGAGATTAAAACAAATGGACTTCGTTTGTATGAGTTTACCGATGAAATTATAAATTGGATTACATTACATAAATTTAAAAATGGTCTTTTAAATATAAGCATTCAACATACGAGTGCATCTTTAATAGTTCAGGAAAATGCAGACTCAGATGTCCAAACTGATTTAATTAATTATTTTGATAAGTTGGTACCTATGAACAATAATCTTTATATTCATGCAGCAGAAGGCAAGGATGATATGCCAGCTCACATTAAATCTGCCTTAACTAACAATCAAATTTCATTGAGTATCAAAGAAAGTAAACTTTTACTAGGCACCTGGCAGGGTATTTATCTTTTCGAACACAGAATTAACCACCAAGATAGAATTGTTATTTTACACTACCTTGGTAATTAATTTTTTTTAATTTGTTGAAAAGCATCTAAAGCAGCATTCCTAGCAGTCGCATGATCTACCATTGGTTTTGGGTAGTCTGTACCAATGACAATTTTAATCTGTTCTTGATATTTTTTTTCTAATTCCCATGGTTTATATAAAAATTTGTTTGGCATATTTAAAAGCTCTGGTACCCATTTTTTTGTATAAACTCCATCTTTATCAAATTTTTCACCCTGTAAAATTGGATTAAAAATTCTGAAATAAGGAGCTGCATCAGCACCACAACCAGCGACCCATTGCCATTGTGCAACATTACTTGCTTGATTATAATCTACTAGACAATTTTTAAAATGTTTTTCACCTTCTATCCAATGAATTCTTAAGTGTTTAACCAGAAAGGAGGCCACAATCATTCTTACTCTATTATGCATCCATCCTGTTTCATAAAGCTCTCTCATGCCAGCATCAACAATAGGGTATCCTGTCATTCCTTTTTTCCAACTATTTAAGAACTTTTCATTTTTAACCCATGGAAAATTATCAAAATCTTTTCTAAGGTTGCCTTTAAGCATTTGTGGAAAGTAATTTATTAAACTGTGAGAAAACTCTCTCCATCCTAACTCATTTATATATTTTCTATACCCTATTTTCTTAACTTTAATATCTTGGCACTTTTTCCAAATTGTTTCCACGTGTAATTGCCCAAATTTTAAAAAGGGAGATAGTTTTGATGTTCCATTAATACCTGGAATATCTCTTGCATCTCCATAATTTTCAATTTTATTTTTTATTAATTCATCTAAATATTTTTTTGCCTCTTGCTCAGAAGGGTTCCAATATTTTTCAAACTTCTTATACCAATTTTTTTTAGGTAAAATTTCTTCTGGAGTAATTGATTTTTTAAAAATATTTATTTTTTTATCTTTTGGTATAATTTTAAAATTTTTAGGTGCAGTTTTAGAAATATAAAACTGTTCTGTCTTTTTCCAAAAAGGCGTGAATACTTTATAAGGTGTACCATCGTCTTTAGTCATGTCTTGAAATTCTACTAAAATATTTCCCTTAAAATACTTGTAGTCAATTTCATTTTTAATAAATAAGTCACGTATTTTTTTTCCTTTATTAATGACATCAGGCTCATAAATTTTACTCCAATAGATAGCAACATCATCTTTTTTTTTAATATTAGAAAATATCTCTAGTTCATCACCAGACTGTATCTCTAATGAAATATTGAATTTTTTTAAATCTAAATTAAAAGCCTCCAAAGATTTGGATAGCCACCACTTTTGAGCCTCTCTTTTTTTATCAAAGTTTTTTGAGTTATATATATAGAGTGCACTTACAAATTCATGATTTTGACTTGCGTAAGCTAAAGCTTCATTTTTTTCAATTCTCAAGTCTTCTCGAATCCAAACGATTGCTTTTTTTGTCATATAAATTAGATTTTTTTTAAACCATCATCTAATAATTTTTTATACATTACTTCATCAGTAAGACCTTCACAGCCAAATAATAAAACTTTGGATTTAGAATTTAAAGTTAATTTATTGAGATATTTTTTATTTTTGAAAAGGCCAATTAGTGCAATAATGCCTGGTACAGCGCACTCTCCTGCAATTATCTTTTCATTAGATAATTTAGCTTTTGCTAGCAATGCTACTACCGTAGATATCTCGTCATCAGTTATTGTTAGACTATAATTTGATGAATCTTTTAGTATTTCCCAGGCAACTGTAGAAACATCACCACATGACATACCACCCATTATTGTCTCATTAATAATATCGACTGATGTTGCCTCATTATTTTCTAAACTTTTGAATACACAATTTGCATTCTCAGGTTCAATAATAATAAATTTTGGAATATTTTTTGAATATTTTGCAAAACCAGCAATTATAGCTGCAGCCATTCCACCAACACCAGCTTGTAAAAACACATGAGTAAAGGGATCTTTTTTATTTTGATCCATAATTTCCTTAACCATAATTGTATAGCCAGCCATAATTAATTTTGGAACGTTTTTATATCCTTCCCAAGAAACATCCTGAACTATTTCCCAGTTATTTTTTTTTGATTGTTTGATACATTCTTTCAAAGATGCATCATAATTTCCTTTAACTTTAATAACCTCAGCTCCTAATTTTATCATTGCTTCAGCTCTTGCTTCACTCACAAATTCACTAATAAAAATTTTACATTTTAAACCAAGTCTTTTAGCTCCCCATGCTACTGACCTTCCATGATTACCAGCTGTAGCAGTTGAAACTATTATTTTACCTTTTTCATTTGCAATTTTATTCACTGCAAAGGCTCCACCAAGTGCTTTAAATGACTTTAGATCAAATCTCTTATCTTCATCTTTATAATAAATTTCTTTAAAACCAAGCTCTTCATTTAACTTACTCAGTTCATATAAAGGTGTGGGGGTGTAAGTTTCCCATTTAGAAATAGATTGAATAGCCTCATCTATAAATTTTTCAGGAAGTGAAGTTAATATTTTTTCTTTATTAAATTGAAAATTTTTATTTTCTAATAAGGATGGTATGGACCATTGGGCTTTTTCTATGATTGCTTTCATTCAATTTAACAATCAAGTGTGTTATTTTTTTCCCAGCTAGTAACTTCAGCTCTTTTATCAAATTTTTGATTTTGGTCAAAATTTTCAATTTCAGATTTTTTTAATTTTAAATAACTATTGATAGTATCATTACCAAATGCTTCTTTAATTTCCTTACTATTTTGTAATTGATCTAAGGCGTCTTCAATTGTATTAGGTAATTTTTTAAGGTCTGGGTAATTTTTATAATCAGTATACATGTTGCAGGATAAAGGTTCACCAGGATCTATTTTATTATTTATCCCATGTAAGCCTGCAGCAATTATGCCTGCTTGAAGCAAGTAAGGATTTACTGCTCCATCCATTAATCTTAATTCAAATCTACCTTTATCGGGCACTCTTATCATGTGAGTTCTATTATTTCCTGTATAAGATATACTACTAGGCGACCATGTGGCACCTGATTTTGTTGGTGGTGCATTTATTCTTCTATAGCTATTAATTGTTGGGTTAAAAAAAGCAGTTAAGGGTTGAGTAAGCTTCATAATTCCACCTAAAAAATTATAAGCTAATCTGCTTAAA
>Ga0307986_10002804_pt1 | contig 12388 bp, 12 predicted proteins | sample EllFjometageno82_FD_203170 | JGI IMG/M metagenome (GOLD analysis project Ga0307986, IMG submission 203170) | Marine microbial communities from Ellis Fjord, Antarctic Ocean - #82 | ecosystem: Environmental > Aquatic > Marine > Unclassified | place: Southern Ocean | collected 2014-10-09
CTGTTGAGATAACATTTATAATTTTTATTTTTTTTCTGTATCAGAAAGATTTTTTTTAACTTCAGATGGTTCTGTTTTAATTTCTGCAGTTTCTTTTAAATTTTCTGATTTACTCTCGGAGTCTTTTTCTTTGGCAACAGGATTTCCATCAAGAGCTTCTCTTACTGCTGTAGCTTGATCTCTGATTGTTTTTTCAATTTCTTCAGCAGCTTTTGGGTTCTGTTCTAAAAAGATTTTAGCATTTTCTCTTCCTTGACCTATTTTTTCACCTTTGTAAGCATACCAAGCGCCTGCTTTTTCTACGATGCCAGCTTTAACACCAAGGTCTACAAGTTCACCTGTTTTACTAATTCCTTTTCCATACATAAGGTCAAATTCAACAACCTTAAATGGAGGTGCTACTTTATTTTTAACTATTTTAACTCTAGTTGAGTTTCCAATAATTTCATCTTTATCTTTTATTGCACCTATTCTTCTAATGTCCATTCTTACTGATGAATAGAATTTTAAAGCATTACCACCTGATGTAGTTTCAGGATTTCCAAACATGACACCAATTTTCATTCTTATTTGATTTATGAAAATAACCATTGTGTTAGATTTAGAAACAGAGCCAGTTATTTTTCTTAATGCCTGACTCATTAACCTTGATTGAAGGCCAACATGGTGATCTCCCATTTCACCTTCTAATTCAGCTTTTGGTGTAAGAGCAGCAACTGAGTCAATAACAATCACTGATATTGATCCTGATTTAATTAACGTATCTGCTATTTCTAATGCTTGTTCGCCTGTATCTGGTTGACTGATTAACAGCTCTGCAGTTTTCACTCCTAATTTTTTTGCATAAATTGGGTCGAGTGCGTGCTCAGCGTCAACAAAAGCACATATTCCACCTTTTTTTTGTGCTTCAGCTAATACTTGAAGTGCTAAAGTTGTTTTTCCTGATGATTCTGGTCCATAAACTTCTATAATTCTACCTTTTGGCAAACCTCCAATACCAAGAGCTAAATCTAAACTTAGAGAACCTGTTGATACAGACTCAATATCTAGTGCTTGTTGTTGGCCAAGTTTCATTACTGAACCTTTACCGAAATTTTGATCTATTTGGCTGATAGCGGCTTCTAAGGCCTTATTTTTTTCTTTTAGTTCCTGCTCTTTTTTACTGTCTGATTTTACTACTTTTAAGTTATTTTTTATCATTTTTTATCCTTTTATTTGATCGAATCGTTGTATTTAATGTACACACTTTGTTCTTTTTTTACAAGAACTAAAAATTAAGCTCACAAAATGTGAAATTTTAGGATTTTTTTAAATTTTCTAGTGTTAGTTCACCAATTACAGCTAAAAGCTCAAATTTAGATATAGCAAAATTTCGTTCTGCTATTGCGTTGCTTATTTTTGCATTCAAAAGCAAGCTTCTAGATTGAATAACCTCAAGAGTTGTCCGTGTATTTCCAGAGTCATACTCTAGTGTAATTCCCTCATTTGCAATTTCTGCTGCCTTAACTTGTGCTCTGGTAGCTTTTAAAACACTTTCAGATGATTGGTAAGCTGACCATGAGTTTGCTGTATCTGTTTTTACTTCATTAGCCGTATCTTGTAAAATTAGGCTATTTTGTTTTTTTTTAAATATTGCTTTTTTAAATGAGGAGTAATTTTTACCTCCTTTAAAAATTGGAATAGTTACTGTTGCTTTAAAGGAACCTTGGTCTGTTTTGTCAACTGATGAACTGAAATCTTTGCTTTGGGACTGTGTGTAATTGACTGACGCAGAAGGAGAAAATTTAGATTTTTCGATATTTACATTTTTTTCTGATATTTCATAATCTAGTTTAGCAAGAAGTAATTTAGGGTTATTTTTTTCAGAGAAACTTAAGGCTGTATTTAAGCTTGATGGAAAATTTAAACTGACATTTTTTTTTAAGTTGTCTTTAGTTAATTCTTCAGGTGCAGGCAATCTAATTATTCTTTCAAAGTTACTTTTAGCTGTTAAAAGTTCTGTTTCTGCTGCAATAAATTTTGCATTTGCTCCAGCAAGAGATGATTCAGACTGGGCTAAATCAGTTAAAGTAATTTCACCTTTTTGTACACGCGAACTATCCGTTTCGACTTGTCTTTCAAATAAATCAACATTAGCTATGTTAAATTGAGTATTCTCAGATTTATAAATTAAATCATAATAAGCAATGGCAGATTTTAATAAAATTTGTTGCTCTGTGTTCTTGAGTTTGAGTGCTGCTTGTTCTGACTCTAATTTAGATTTTTTTACTGAATTATAACCTTGAAAGCCTTGAAAAATTTTTTGATCAACCGAAACAGATTGTGTTTCAGAGTTGTTACTAGTTTTGGGAAGTGTGCCTCCTGCTTGACTGGTTCTGTTAGAGTTTTGTTGGCTACTTTGGCTGCTTAAAATAGAAATGCTAGGTAAAAATTCACTTTTTGAAATATTTATATTTTCTTTAATGGCCTTATAGTTTTCTCTTTCAGCATTTAAAATTGGGTTATTTTTATAGGCGCTTTCTAAATAAGTTAAAAATTCCGCAGCAAAAATTACGTTTGCATTAAAAATAAGGAATGTAAAAATGATAATGAACTTCATATTAATTAAATTTAATTTTATTAAATCTGTGTTGTTTGTCTAAATAAAGAACTGTATGAGCTTTGTCTGATAAATCTTTAAGCATCTGCATGGTTATTCTCTCATAATACATGATAAATTTACGTATCTGCAGTGGTGACATAGTTTTTTTACCACTAGAAGCTAATTGAAGTTTTTTTTCTTGTAAGAGTCGCCACTTATAAACGCAATCAAAACTAGGTACCTTTAAAAAAATTAATATATCAATTTTTTTAAAAATTTTTTTATATGAGTTTTTTAGTTCATTGTTTACTGTTGATCTCCATTTTAGGTCTAGATCTTGTTTTTTTTCTAAAATATTAATTGATTTTAATAAACTTTTACTTTTTTGTGGTCTAGCACCCACGCACCAGCCTTCAAAAATAATTATCTTAGGCTGCTTCTTTACTTTCTGCCAGTATTTTTTTGGAAAACGATCGTCTCTTGATTTGTCAAAACGTGGAATAAGCATCGGGCTAAATTTTTTTTTGGTTAAGTTAATAAATATTTTATTTATTAGATTGGTATCGTGCGTTCCTGGAACTCCACGTGTTTTAAATAATTTATTTACTTTTTTTCCAAGACTGATTCTTTCACTTAAAGTTTTATAGAAATCATCAATCGAAAAAAAAACTACACTTAAGTTATATTTAATTTCAAGTATTAATTTTAAAATTTGAGTTATGGTACTTTTTCCAGCACCCTGTCCTCCTGCCATTCCTATGATTTTAATTTTTTTATTTTTTTTATAATCTTGATAAATTTTTTCGCAAACGGGTAAATAGAAATTATTTAATTGATCAATTTTATTATGAAAAGGCCTGTTCTGAATTTCTTGAGTAGACAAAAAATGCAAATATTTTTTTTCTAAGATGCTTGAAGATCTATATTCTGACATCTTAGGCTTTTCTTAAAGCTCGCTCTAAAAATTCTAATCTGTCTTGTCCCCAAAATAATTCATTATTAAAAATATAAGTTGGCGCTCCAAAAACATTTTTCTGGACAGCCTCTTCAGTATTGTCAGTGTAAATTTTTGAAACCTTTTCTGATTTAGCTAGTGAAGATAGTTCGTTGAAATCTATTTTAAATTGTTTGCTAATTAATTCAATATTATTTTCGTCTGAAACATCCTTTTCTTCAACCCATAGTTTTTTTAAAAGTTCATGTCCAAAAAATATTTTAAAACCAAGTAAGTTTGCGGCTATCGTATATTTTGCGGGAATATGTGGGTCAATTGGAGGAAAAAATTTTGGTTTAATATTAATTTTAATATCTAGAAATTCACTCCACCTTTTCAATTCATCTAGTCTATATTTTTGTCTTTGCAGTGATCTTTGTGGAACAGGCACGCCTCCGGTTTTAGAAAATATACCTCCTACTAAATCACATGGCTTTTCAACTATTTCTGCATTATATTTTTTAGCAATTGCTTGAAATTTTTCTGATCCAAGAAAAGTAAATGGAGATGCTAGACTATAAAAGTATTCAATTTTCATAATTATTTTTGGATTAAATCTTTTTTTATTGTTTTATCAAATATTTATAAAAGTATATATTGTTAAACTTATCCACAAATAATCTAGATATAGATTAAATGTTCACGTTTTGATTCACTTTTGATTCTAATCTGGACTCATTTTACAACCACTCAGTGTGTATAATTCTCTATCTTAGCAATATCAAGTTTACTATTTTCAAGTTCTTTTTCACTTTCTCTAAAAGAGACAATAAAAATTAATATATTAAATAGAACAGTCAGTATTTGAAAAAGTAAAAAATCATAATTTATAAAAATCCCTACACAGTAAAGTGAGGTTAGTAAAACGAGTGATAGAAAAAAAAGTCGGTATTTAAATACAGCCATTATAGAAAAAGAGTGAATAATCAGTTTGAATAATGACATTTGCGTCGGTCCAAAATATCTCATTCCTCTTATTGAATTAATTTCATTGTAATTTTTTATATTTGATTTAAATGAACCAGAATAGCTACTCCATAAGCTCGCTTTGTTAGACAGTGTTATTAAGTCAGGCTTTGTCAGGCAGCTATAATTTCCAAAATTAATAAGTTTTCCAGTCGTTAAAAAAGTCAGATATTTATGAAGCCTATAAAGCATTTGAAACAAAGGGCCTTCTGATCTTTTAATACGTTTCGCTACCACAGATTTGTTAGGTTCAAGCATAATTTTATCTACTAATAATTTTATTTCTTCAGGTCTGTCTTCGCCGTCGCCATCCATTAGAATAAGGTAATCAAAGTCTAGACTCTTAGATAAATATTTTATGCCAAAAGCATTGCACCTAGCGTGACCTTTATTTTTACTCATATGAATAATTTTTATTGAATTGACTTTAGGTGGAATTGTAATTTTTGGATTTGTTATTGTTGAGCAATCATTGACTATAACGCATTCAAACTGAGCTCCTTTTATATTTTTTATACTCTCGCCAATATTATTCAGAAGTTCTGCTAGAGATTTCCAGTCGTTGTAAATAGGGATTAATATTATAAATTTTTTCATCTTCTTCCAATCATACAGATTCCTTGAGTTTTAATACTTCCAAAATCTCCAGGACAAACTGATTTCAAGATGTCTGCATTACCGACATAGATTACGCCACCATTTAACTTTAAGTCTTTTATTTCTGGTTCTAAGTTATTAAACCATTGAGGCCTAGATTGAAGGTGATAAGATAAATTTCCAGCTACCCACTCGTCTCCAACTATAATTGCTATATTGTTAACAAAATTTTTATTCCACCTAGTCTGTACTAAATCAGCAATTTCTTTACCAGGATAATCTGTTCTTTTATCGTCTTTTGAAATTGAAATATATAAATAAGCTGCCGGTGAAAGAATAAAAATAAATAAAAAACCAAAAATAAATCTTTTTAAAAAATTTAAATTAATACTAGTTTTAAGATGGTAAATAAAAAATAGACCAAAAAATAAATAAAAGGGTGTCATCCACATCGTGCGAATATTGGCAGCAAATACTAAAGAAGTTACAAGCATTAATAGAATCGGTACAAAGGTAATAAAGATTAGAAAGATTGATTTTTCATCATTTCTATTAAGTTTGAATTTAAAGTTTTTAAGAATTAAACTTAGAAGTATAAAAAAAGGCAGAAGAGTAACTATTTGTTTGAAAATAAATTTTAATGGATAAATAAAATGATTTAAAAGAATGCCATTTTCAAGGCTCGTTCTTTTCAGTCCATAAGTCATAGTTTTGTAGTCGTTATCTACTAGCCACATCAAATGGGGACTCAAGACTAATAAAAAAACTATAATTGGAATAAAATATTTGAAATTAAACTTTTTATTTTTTTTTATATGGTAAATAAAAAATAAATTTATACCAATTAGTAAGTAGATAAATAAATATTTAGATAAAACACCCAACCCAGCGAATAGTCCTAAGAATATCCAGTTATGAACTTTATCATCTTTAAAACTTTGCCAGCCATAGTAAGCGGTCAAAGACCAAAAGGGAATTTGACATACATTAACGTTAAACTCTGGGGTGGTAAAATTATAAAAGTAAATGCCTTCAAGCAAAAAGACTGAAATTAATGCATAAGTTTCACTTTTTAAAAATTCTTTTGCTAACTTGAAAATAGCAACAAATGAAAAAATAATAAATATTTGGCTCAATAAATAATAAGCCCAATCTTGATTACCAAATAATTGATAAAAAATTTCTGGAAAAAATACACTAAGTGGTGGATGTTTATCCCAACCCCAATCTAAATTGGTGCCCCAAGCTAAAGCCTCAATTACATCTAGGGGTAAATTTTTATTTGAAAAAAAAGGCACAAGAGTCCAGATCAGCAAATGTGCTAGAAGGAATAGATTAAATATAAAAAGAATATTTTTTTTTTTGATCATTCTGCAACAAATTAATACAATTTAAAGTCTATTGACACGCATAATTTCAAACATATACTCCACTTTTTTTTAAATATGACAAAAAAACTGGCAAAAAAAATAATAACTAAAGTTACAAAGAAATCTAGTAAAAAGGGTTATGCGCCGAGCGATAAAGAAAAATATATGTGCGCTAAACATAAAGAATTTTTTACGGGAGAATTATTGCGTTGGAAAAAAGATATAGTAAAATCAAATGCTTTGACTAATATTTTAAACTCTTCAGATGATAGTGTTTCGTCAGCTGATGTGGTTGATCAAGCTTCTTCCTACACAGATAAATCGGTTGAAATGAAAGCGTTAGCTAGAAGCCGAAAACTCATTGAAAAAATTGATTCAGCTTTACGTAGGGTTAAAGATGATACTTACGGATATTGTGAGGAAACATCTGAGCCTATAGGATTAAAAAGACTTATGGCAAGACCAATTGCTACTCTTTCAATCGAATCTCAAGAAAGACATGAGCGTGATGAAAAAATTTATATTGATGATTAAATGCTAGGAACTTTTTCGCCTTTTTCGAAAAGATCATATCCTTTTTGAACCGCTTCTCTTTTTGAAATCAATTCATACCATCTAGTTAAGTTTTTATATTTTTTCAATCCGATGTCATGCCATTCATGCCTTGAAATCCATGGAAAAGTGGCAATGTCGGCTATAGAATAAAAACTTCCCGCTAAGTACTCTGTCTTTTTCAATCTCTCATCTAGTTCTTCGTAGATTCGTGTGCAAACCTTAAAATATCTTTCTTCGCCAAATTGACTTTTACCTGGATTGTAATGATGAAATTGGTGATGTTGGCCAAGCATTGGTCCCACGTATGACATTTGAGCCATTAACCATTGGTTAATAATTGTTCTCTTGTCTTGGTCGTAAAATTTTCCACTGTTTTCACCTAAATAAATTAAGATAGCTCCAGACTCGAAAATACTGATATTGTTGTCATGATCTTTAATAACGGGTATTTTACTAAAAGGACTTATTTTTTTAAACTCAGTTGCAAATTGTTCGTCTTTAAAAATATTTATTTTAGTTATTTTATAATCACACTTTATTTCCTCAAGCATAATAGAAATTTTTTTACCATTAGGAGTGTCTGCAGTGAAGAGCTCAATCACCTTTTAAACCTAATCTGTCATGAATAGATTTTGAAGCAGTAGTAAATTCAAATCTATAAGTTTCGTTAGGTCTGGCTCTTTTAAAGCAAGCTCTTGCAGCTAAAGCAGATTCGTGAAAACCTGAGAGAATAAGTTTTAATTTTCCAGGATAAGTGCAGATGTCTCCTGTAGCAAATATTCCTTCTTTGTTTGTTTGAAAACTTTTTGTGTCTACTGGAATAGTTTTATTACTTATATTTAAGCCCCAATCTGCAATAGGGCCTAACTTCATAATAAGTCCAAAAAAACTTAAGATGTAATCACTTTTAATTTTTTCTAACTTTCCATCCTCATGCTCAATTTCAATTCCTGTCATGATTTTATCACCTTCAATAGCCTTCAAATTATAAGGCGTTTTTACTATTATTTTTCCTTCTTTTTCTTTCTTTTTTATTTCACTTAGGGTGTGTGCAGCACCTCTAAACTCATTTCTTCTATGAATTAGAGTAACTTTATTTGATTTTGAGAGTTCTAGCGCCCAATCTAAAGCTGAGTCACCGCCACCAAATATAGATATGTTTTTATTCTTAAATAAATCTTTATTAGTTACTGAGTAAAATATTTGTTTCCCTTCAAATTTTTCTGCTTCTTTTAAAGTAAGTTTCCTGGGCTCAAAGGAACCTACTCCTCCAGCTATAATAATATTAGGTGCAGAAAAAAGGCTCCCGGTATTCGTTTTTACAACCCAAAATTTATTTTCTTGTTTAATTTCTTCAACTCTTTGTCCTAAATGAAAATTAGTTTTAAATGGTTCTATTTGTTTTAATAAACCTTTTGTCAACTCTTCTCCTGTGCATTCTGGTATTCCTGGAATATCGTAAATAGGTTTATCTGGATAAAGCTCAATACATTGACCTCCTGCTCGATCTAAATTATCGATCACTTCAGATTGAAGTCCAATAATTCCAAGTTGGTGGACAGCGAACAATCCAGTTGGTCCTGCTCCTATTACAATGGCATCTGTTTTTATCATTAGGCTTGTTTTATGGGTGTTATCACTTCAAGACCATCCAATTCATTTGAAACAGTAATTTGACAACTTAATCTGCTATTTTTTTTTGGTTCGTATGCCATGTCAATCATATCTAGCTCTGCTGCATGAGGTTTTTCAATTTTATTAAACCAATTTTCTGGTACATAAACATGGCAAGTTGCACAAGCCATTGAACCTCCACAATCAGCATCGATACCTTCTATATTGTTTTGTATGGCTCCTTCCATGACTGATAGTCCAGTTGCAACTTCTACTGTACTTTTTTTACCATCATGTGAAATATAAGTAATTTTAGGCATTTATCTGAATATAGGTATTAAAAAAAATAGGACAAGGGTCTAAAGTTACGCGTTTTTAAAGACTTAAAACTAATTATAGCTTAGACCTTAATTGATAATAGCGCTGTTTTTGTTAGATTTTTTGTTTTTTATGGATAATAATTAAGTTATTAAAAATTAAAAAAAAAGAGTTAAATTGTCAAAATATAATGAAATCTATAATTCATCTATAAAAGATAAAGAAGGATTTTGGAAAAAAGTTTCTGAAGATATTTTTTGGTATGAAAAACCAACGAAAATTCTAAATACTGAGAACCCTCCTTTCTATAAATGGTTTGAAGATGGTGTGACAAATACTTGTTATAATGCACTAGATTATCATATCGATAAAGGTCGAGGAGAAAAAATTGCAATAATTTACGATAGTCCAATTACAAACACACAAAAAAAAATTACTTACTACGAACTAAGAGAAAAAGTCGCTTTGTTTGCTGGTGCATTAAAAAAACAAGGTGTTAATAAAAAAGACAGGGTTATTATTTATATGCCTATGATTCCTGAGGCAGTAATTGCTATGCTGGCTTGTGGAAGAATTGGTGCAGTACACTCTGTTGTTTTTGGAGGTTTTGCTGCAAACGAACTCGCGAGTAGAATAGATGACTCTAAAGCAAAATTAATTGTTTCTGCTTCTTGCGGTTATGAACCTGGGCGAACGGTTGAATACAAACCTCTTTTAGATAAAGCTATAGTATTAGCAAAACATAAACCAAGTAAGTGTATAATTTTTCAGAGAGAAAAATTTAAAGCAAATCTTGACAGTACTGTAGATATTTCTTGGGAAGATTCATTAAAAGATGTTAGTCCAGCAGATTGTGAAAAGATGAAAGGTAGTGACTACGCTTATATTCTTTACACATCAGGAACGACCGGATTGCCAAAAGGAATTGTGAGAGATATTGCTGGTCATATAGTAGCTTTGAAATGGACGATGAAGAATATCTATAACATTGATCAGGATGATGTTTGGTGGTCTGCAAGTGATATAGGTTGGATTGTAGGGCACTCTTATATTGTCTATGCACCTCTGTTCTATGGGTGCACAACAGTTTTGTTTGAAGGTAAGCCTGTAGGAACACCTGATGCAGGGGTTTTTTGGAGAGTTATTTCTGAGCATAAAGTTAAATCTCTTTTTACAGCTCCTACCGCTATAAGAGCTATAAAGAAAGAAGATCCTAATGGAGAATTTTTTAAAAAATATGATTTAAGTAAATTTGAAAAATTATTTCTTGCTGGAGAGAGAGCTGATCCTGATACAATTAAATGGTTTGAAAAACTTTCAAACACTCCAGTCATAGATCATTGGTGGCAAACTGAAACGAGTTGGGCGATAACAGCTGATTGTACAGGCATTGAATCTTTTCCTATTAAATATGGCTCAGCCTTTAAGCCGGTACCTGGCTATGACGTAAAAGTATTAAATTCTGATAGAAAAGAAGTTAAGCCAGGTGTGATGGGTGATATAGTTATTAAACTTCCCTTGCCTCCTGGAACTTTCCCTACTCTTTGGAAGGCAGATGATAGATATGTAATAAACTATATGTCGACTTATCCTGGTTATTATCAAACTTATGATGCGGGACATATCGACGAAGATGGTTATGTTTGGATTATGTCACGAACAGATGATGTGATTAATGTTGCGGGACACAGATTGTCTACTGGTGCGATAGAAGAGGTGTTAGCCGAACACCAAGATGTGGCTGAATGTGCTGTACTAGGAATAGCAGATAAACTTAAAGGTCAAATTCCAATTGGCTTGCTTGCCTTAAAAGCAGGGGTTTCTAAAGATAAAAAAGAAATTACTGATGAATGTGTAAAAATGGTTAGAGATAAAGTTGGACCAGTTGCAGCTTTTAAAATAGCAATTATTGTAAAAAGACTTCCTAAAACAAGATCGGGAAAAATTTTGAGAGGAACGGTTAGAAAGATTGCTGATAATGAACCTTATAAAATGCCTGCTACTATTGATGATCCGATGATTTTAGAAGAGATAAAAGAAGATTTAATTGAAAATAATATATTAAAAGTCTAAAGGCTGACCTGAGCCTTCTATATTAACTTTTCCATCAGACATTACTATTTTACCATTAACAATTGTTGCTACTGGAAAACCCTTTACAGTTAGATTGTTAAATGGTGTCCATCCACATTTACTTGCAATCATTTCGTCTTTGATTGTTTGAACTTTATTCATATCAACTATTGTTAAGTCAGCATCAAAATTTTCTTTGATATAGCCCTTGTTTTTAATGCCAAAAATTTTACAGGGATTCTCGCACATTAACTTTATCAACTGTTCTAAACTTAATTTTTTATTGTTAATATGATTTAACATAACGGGTAGAATGGTTTGTACACCAGGCATGCCTGAAGGAGAGGCAGGATATTTTTTCTTTTTATCTTCTTTGGAATGCGGTGCGTGGTCGGAACCTAAAACATCAACAACAGAATTTCGAACTGCTGTCCATAATCTATCGTAATGTTCTTTTTTTCTAATAGGTGGATTCATTTGAGCAAAAGTTCCTAACTTATCGTAACAATCTGGTGCATATAAAGTTAAGTGCTGAGGTGTTATTTCAAAAGTCACATTTTTTTTATGCATTGCTAAAAAATCAACTTCATCTTTTGTGGTAACATGTAATACGTGAATTTGTTTATTGTATCGTTCTGCTATTTTAACAACTCTACGTGTGGATGAAATAGCACACTCTGTGTTCCTCCATTCTGGATGAGAATGAACATCTCCTTCTTTTATAAATCTTTTTCTTAAATTTAATATTTCTTCATCTTCAGAATGGATAGAAACTATTCTATCACTTTGAGAAATTACTTTTTCAATGTCTGCTTCCTTATCAACTAATAGTTTGCCAGTTGAAGAACCCGCAAAAAGCTTAACACCACAACAACCTTTTAAACCTTTTAATTTTGAAAGTTGGTTAACATTTTCAGGAGTGGCCCCAAAATAAAAAGCATAATTACAATGCATTCTATTTTTTGCTAGATTTAGTTTTTTATCAAACTCTACTAAATTAGAAGTTGGCGGATTAGTGTTTGGCATCTCAAATACAGATGTAACTCCACCAAGTACTGCTGATCTACTTCCGCTTTCTAAATCTTCTCTGTCTGTTGAGCCGGGTTCTCTAAAATGTGTTTGAGTGTCGATTATCCCAGGTAAAACTAATTTATCTGAGGCATCAAATGTTTTGGAGTCATTTGCTTCAACTTTTCCAATTTTTTTAATTTTATTCCCGACTAAAGCAATGTCTACCTTCTCTAATTTACTATTAACATAGCAAGATCCGTTTTTAACAATAAGGCTATAATTTTCAGACATGAATACTTAAATATATTA
>Ga0307986_10002805_pt1 | contig 12385 bp, 17 predicted proteins | sample EllFjometageno82_FD_203170 | JGI IMG/M metagenome (GOLD analysis project Ga0307986, IMG submission 203170) | Marine microbial communities from Ellis Fjord, Antarctic Ocean - #82 | ecosystem: Environmental > Aquatic > Marine > Unclassified | place: Southern Ocean | collected 2014-10-09
TAATGATCGATCCTACAGCATCTGAGGTAGCCTCCTTACTTCCTGGGGAGACAATTGTGTCTCCATCTAAAAAAAATAATCCTTTTTTTGGAAAAGATGATTCTACAAAATTTATATAATCAGAATTGTGAGTTATTTCTAAAAGTGATTTATCAAATTTTGAAGGTTTTTTCCAAATTAAATCTTTATTATCTAACCTTTTAAAATTATCAATAACTGCTGTAACTCTATCTATTTTTTCTGGATGTCCATCACCAGTATCATGATTTTGATAAGTATCAGAAGTTATTAAACCAGTCTTCATTTAAGAGAAATACTCTTGATAAATAGTTTCTTGTTCTACTTTTGTCATCTCTTTATTTTTTTTACAAATTCATTTCGATGTTCGCTATTTTCAAAAGTAAAAAAAAATGTATTTTTAGAATAATAAATAGCTTTTAATTCATCATCCATGTCACTTAGTTCTTTGGAAATATGTGTTTTAATGTAAATCATTAAAAGTAATTTCTAAGAATTTCAGTATATATTTTAGTCAATTTTTTTAAATCTGGAATAGATACTGCTTCATCTATTTTATGCATTGTTTTACCTACAAGGCCAAATTCCAAGCATGGGGCAATTTTTTTAATAAATCTTGCATCTGAAGTCCCACCTGTTGTGGATAGTTGAGGTTTAATTTTTGTAATTTTTTTTATAACATCTTGAATCATGTAAGTAGTTTTATTAGGCTTAGTTAAAAAAGCTTCACCTGATACACGATATTCTATTTTAAAATTAGATTTATTTTTTTTAGTAATATCTTTAAAAATTTTATTTAATCTTTTTTTTAAGTCAGAAGATGAGTGTTTATTGTTAAACCTTATATTAAAAGTTGCACTTGCAAGATTTGGTATAATGTTATCAGCAGTATTATCGATATTGATTTTGGTTATCTCTAAATTTGTTGGTTGAAAATCTTTTGTCCCTTTATCAAATTTTATTTTTTTTATTTTATCTAATATTTTGATCATTGAAGTTGATGGATTGTTAGCACGATGAGGATACGCAACATGGCCTTGAGTTCCAATTATAGTTAATTCCGCATTAATACTTCCTCTTCTACCAATTTTAATCATCTCACCAAGTTTGTTTGGATTAGTAGGCTCTCCAACTAAACAAAAATCTATTTTTTCCTTTTTCTTTTTCAAGTAATCAACTACTTTCTTAGTACCATTAATAGCAACACCCTCTTCATCACCTGTAATTAATAAGCTAATAGAACCCTTGAATTTTTTATTACCTTCTACAAAATTATTTACTGCAACAACCCAACTTGCTATTGCACTTTTCATGTCATTAGCACCCCTTCCAATTAGATGGTTTTTTTTAATAGCAGGACTAAATGGTTTCACAGTCCAATCTTTCAAATTTCCTGGAGGTACCACATCTAAGTGGCCTGCGAACATAAAATTAGGTTGTTGACTACCTAATCTTGCATATAAATTTTTAACTGGCTTTGAGTTTTTGTCTTTAAATTCTAAAACTTTACACTTAAAGCCAATTGCAGTTAGTTTATTGGCTAAGAATTTAATTACACCCACATCAAGTGGTGTAATACTTGGAAATCTTATTAGCTCTTTTGCTAATGTAATTTCATTATAAGTTGGCATTTAGTCTCTCAATAGATCGTTAATAGAAGTTTTAGCTCTAGTTTTTTCATCAACTTGTTTTATTATAACTGCACAATATAAAGCAGGGCCCTCACCATCTTTACTTGGTAAACTACCAGGGACTATTACTGAGTAAGGAGGAATTTTTCCATAGATTACTTCACTGGTCTCTCTGTAAACAATTTTTGTAGATTGACCAATAAACACACCCATAGATAAAACTGATCCTTCACCTACGATTACTCCTTCAACTATTTCAGAACGAGCTCCAACAAAACAGTTATCCTCAACAATCGTTGGATTAGCTTGCATTGGTTCTAATACCCCACCAATTCCAGCGCCACCAGATATGTGACAGTTCTTACCTATTTGTGCGCAGGACCCAACTGATGCCCAAGTATCGACCATAGTTCCTTCATCTACATAAGCTCCAATGTTTACAAATGAAGGCATCAAGACAACATTTTTTCCAATGAAAGATCCGTGTCTAACTACTCCATTGGGTACCATTCTAAATCCAGCTTTTTTATGCTCTTCTCTTCCCCAGCCTGCAGTTTTTCCTCTAACTTTATCCCACCATGTAGCGTATGGACCTGTAAGAGTTTGCATTTCGTTAGTTTTGAAACTTAAAAGGATTGCTTTTTTAATCCACTGATGAACTACCCATTCATTATCTTTTTTTTCAGCAACTCTTAAAGCACCCCTGTCAACAAGTTCAATTGTTTCTTTAATTGCATTTAATATTGACTGGTCTGATTGACTATTAATTGAATCTTTATTGTCCCAAGCTGTATTGATAATGTTTTCAAATTCTTTCATAGTTTTAACTTATTTTTTGTAGGTTAGTTTTATTGTGATTTTAATATATTAATTTCTTGAAGAAAAGAAGGCAAGATCTTAATCTTATAATCAATATAGTGTTTATCAGCATCTTTTTTTGCAAAAGCCTCATCATTCTCAAGCCAACAAGTTTTCATTCCTAGGTTCTTAGCTTGTTCTAAATTATGAGCAATATCTTCAATCAATATCGATTTTGTTGGATCTAAATCGAATTTTTCTACTATTTTTTTGTAAGGTTCGATTTTTGGTTTTGGGATAAAGTTGGCATCAACAATATCAAATGCTCCATCAAACAAGCCATCTATACCCAGTTGTTTAGTTACGTTTTCAACATGAGCATGAGAACCATTTGTAAAAATATATTTCTTTTCCTTAATTTTAATTAATTCTTCTCTTAATGTTTTATCTTTTGGAAGCCAGCTAATATCTATATCATGAACAAATTCAAGAAATTCATGTGGGTCAATTTTATCATGATTCATTAACCCTGATAATGTTGTTCCATATTCGTAGAAGTATTCTTTTTGAATTTTTCTTGCTTTAATTAAATCCACATTAAATTTTTTTGAAATAAAGGAAGACATTTTTTTGTCGACCTCTGAAAAAACTTTTGTTTGACCACTATAAAGAGTGTTATCAAGGTCAAATAGCCAGTATTTTATATTAAGTAAATTTTTCATTCTCTAATTAATGTTCCAGAACCTTTATCTGATAATAGCTCAAAAAGAATTGAGTGATTTTTTCTTCCATCAATTATCACTACCCCTTTTACACCATTACTTGCAACATTTAGACAATTATTAATTTTAGGTATCATGCCACCAGATATAACCTCTTGATCAATTAATTCTTTGGCTTTTTGAGAGTTAATTTCAGGTATTAGTTTTTTTTTACTATCTAATACACCCTCTACATCGCTAATAATCATTAATCTTCTAGCTTTTAATTCAATTGCAATCGAGCCTGCTGCAGTGTCAGCATTAATATTAAAAGTCTGATTATCTTTATTTAACCCAAGAGGAGCAATCACTGGCACTTCATTCAATTTTACAATTTCGTTTAAGAAATCCTTATTAATTTTAGTGGGTGTTCCTACAAAACCAAGGTCTTTATTTTCTTGTGTGACAGTAATTATATTATTTTCTTTTGTGGTAATCCTTTTGGCCTTGCAGGACAAATCACTTAAAGATCCTACAATTTTCTTGTTGAATTCAATCAACACATCCTCAACTATATTGATGGTATCTTTATCAGTAACTCTTAGCCCATTAATAAAATTACTTTTAATATTAACCTCAGAAAGCTTGCTATTAATTCTTTTTCCACCACCGTGAACAATTATAGGATTAAAGCCAAGCTTGTTTAAAACAACAACATCTTTAATAAAAATTTCAAATAATTTTGGATCAACTAAAACACTACCACCACACTTAATAACAATAAATTCATCATTATACTTTTCTAAGTATTTTATTACCTCTCTAACTGTTGGGCCGTCTTTAGGTAAAATGTTTATTAATTCTTCTTCTTTTAACGATGACATTTAAGCTGTTTTAATAGTCATTTTTCTTTGAACAATGTATTGTTGAATCATTGTGAAGATATTGTTGAAGCTCCAATAGATAACAAGACCTGCAGGAAACGGTGCAAGGATTACAGTTAGAAAAACTGGAAAGAACATAAAAATTTTAGCCTGTATTGGATCTGGCGGCGTTGGGTTAAGCTTTTGCTGTATGAACATAGTGATACCCATAATGATAGGCCATGCACCTATTAATAAGAAAGAGGGTGGATTCCAAGGAAGTAAACCAAAAATGTTAAATAAAGATGTTGGGTCTCTATCACTCAAGTCGTGTATCCATCCATAAAATGGCATATGTCTCATTTCAATAGTTACAAATAAAACTTTATATAAAGCAAAGAAAACTGGAATCTGAACCAGTATAGGTAGACAACCACTCATAGGGTTAACCTTTTCTTTTTTATAAAGAGCCATCATTGCTTGTTGTAATTTCATTTTATCATCTTTATGAATTTCTTTTAATCTGGCCATTTCTGGAGCTAATAACTTCATCTTTCCCATCGACTTAAAACTAAAGTTGGCAAGAGGAAAGAAAGCTAATCTAATACAAACTGTAACTGCGATAATCGCTAAACCGTAATTGCCAAGCAATTTAAAGAAATAGTCCAGTACAAAAAATAAAGGCTTAGTTATAAAATACATAAACCCCCAATCAATCGCTAAATCAAATTTATTAATATTTAGGCTTTCAGCATAACCGTCAATGACATTTACTCTTTTAGCTGCAACTATAATTTGAATTTTTTCTTCAATAGAACTATTTGCTTTAACCTCAATACCTTTTGTGGATATGTAGTTAGCTCTGAATTTATTTTTATAGTCAAAAGTTGTTTTAAACTCTTTACCTTTAGGTGGTATAACCGATGTAACCCAAAACTTATCCGAAATAGCAACAAATCCTTCTTGCGCAGTTTGAGTAAATTTCTTTTCCTGAATATCATCATAATCTTCTTCAATTAACTGGTCATCAAGTACAGATAGAAATCCCTCATGTAAAATATAAAAACCAGATATTTCTGGTAATTTATTTCTAATTATTTGTCCGTAGGAATAAAAATTATAAGACTTATCTGATGAATTGATTATTTTTTCTTTTACAGTAAATAAGAATTGATCATCTAAACTTATATACTTTTCAAATGTAATGCCTTGAGAGTTACCCCATGTTAATTTTATAGGACTATTATTAGTTAATCTTTTATTTCCAGAAACCTTCCAAACTGTAGAAGCATCAGGTATGTCTATATTTTTGTTAGTGCTTACAAACCCACTTTCGATTAAGTAACCACCTTCAACACTTCTTGGGCTCAATAGAGTTATTTTATCACTTCCATTAAGTTCAACATTATATTCTTTGAAAGTTAAATCATCTATTGCCGCACCTTTTAAAGAAATAGATCCAACAATACTACTATTTTCAAATTGAATTCTTTCATTTTCTTTTAAAGCATCTTCTCTTGAAAGTTTTGTAAAGTTTTCATCCTTATCTAAGCTGGGAGTATCAGTATTATTTTCAATTTTGTTTTTTTCAGTTAAATTTTGTTTAATAAGTTGGGGATCTGGTTCAAAAAAAAGGGAATATAAGATTATAACAGCTGCTGATAATGATATGGCTGCTATTACATTTCTGGTATCCATTATTTTTTAGCCTTTAAGTCTTTGTTTACTGGATCAAACCCTTCACCACCACCCAATATTTTTATAGGGTGACATGAAAAAATTCTTTTTATACTTTTTGAGATACCTATAATAGGTCCATACACTCTTAGACATTCAATTGCATACTCGGAACAAGTTGGAAGATATCTACAGGTAGGAGTTAAGTAGGGGCTAATAACCATTTTGTAAAATTTGATTAGGCTAATTAAAATGTTTGATATAATTTTCATTACTTAATCTTTTTAATATCTTGAAATAAGGTGTCTTTTATTAACGTATATTCATTGTTTAGCATAGTTATTTTCGCAATCACAAGGTAAGAATAGTTAAAGTTTATTGATACATTTTTTATAGCTTCATTTATAATATTTCTTAATCTTCTTTTAACTTTATTTCTCTTTACAGCGCCACGAATCAGTTTTTTTTTAGCAACAAAGCTAATATTAAGTTTTTTATTATTTTTACCTTCAAGAGGACCAAAAAAGAGAGTAATGTATTTGTTTGAGAATTTTTTCTTCTTAAGTAGATTTTTAAAATCTTCGTTTTTAGAAAGAGCAACAATTTTGCTTTTCATTTAGTATAGCTTATTTACCTTTTGGTTTTTTTTGAGTAGATGACACTGTAAGATTTTTTCGCCCCTTATCACGTCTTCTCTTAAGAAGTTTTTTTCCACCTTTAGTTGCCATCTTTGATCTGAAACCATGCTTTTTAAGACGTTTTCCAACTTTTGGCTGATATGTTCTTTTCATAGGATTTATCTAATTCTTATTAAATTTCGCTCTTTATAGTAATTATATGTATAAATAGCAAATAGAAGATTTTACAATAGCATCATTTAATTATGGAAAAATCAAAAAAAGTTAAGATAACTTTAGGTTTATTTTATCTTCTAGTTGTTTCATCATTTTTATACTTTTTTTTATCAAAATTCACCTTTGAAGAATTAACGAGCTACGAATTTATCAAAAATAATAGAGATTATTTTTTTGATCTAAAGCAAGCTAATTTATTTTTACTTTCTTTGATATTTTTAATATGCACAATTCTTTGGGTAGTAATGGCTGGATTTGCTTTGCCTGTTGCACTCCTAGCAGGGTTTATTTTTGGAAAGTGGCTTGGAGTTTTTCTTTTAATCGTTGGTATGTCAATTGGAGCAACAATTTTTTATATTATAGGTAATTATTTTTTTAAAGAAGTGATTAAAGAAAAGTTTTTAAATAAATTTAGAAACTTGGAAAAGAAATTTAAAAAATCAGAATTTATGTATCTTCTAATTTATAGATTTATAGGAGGAATTCCTTTTGTTCTATCAAATGTATTGCCCTGCATTTTCAATGTTAGAGTAAGTAATTTTTTTTGGTCAACATTTATAGGACTAACACCACAATTATTTTTAATTGTATCAATTGGAAATGGACTTGAAAAAATTATAGAACAAAATTTAGAAGCCCCAAGAATTGCAGATCTAATATATTCACCAGATATATACATCCCAATATTAGCTTTTATGGTACTAATGATAATCACAATTCTAGCTAGAAAAATATTCTATAAAAAATAATCTGGTGCCCCCATCAAGAATCGAACTTGAAATTTATCCTTACCATGGACATGTTATACCATTTAACTATAGGGGCTATTTTGGCATTTATTGAACTATTTTTATAATAAATCATTTTTTTCAAAATATTGCCTTAATTTTTTTCATATAATGATTTATATCTATCTGAGAAAATTTATGGGAATTCATTACGATTATAAATCTACTAAAGGTAACAAGCTTATGGAAAAGCAAGCTAAGAGAGAAAAAAAGCTTGCTGAAAAAAGAGCTAAGCGTGAAGCAAAAGAAGGTCCAAAAATAGAAGAGGAGCCTGATAAAGTTTTAGATGCTTCTAAACCTATCACTTTAGATTTTTTAACTAATCCAGATAAAAAATGAATGATAAAGAAAAAAAAGAAAGACTAAGTTTAGCACTTAAAAAAAACCTTAAAAAAAGAAAAATTTTTCAAAAAAAAAATAAAAAAAAGTGAATAATGTCAATACTTTCAGATAAAACTATAAGAAAACTTGCAATAGAAGAGGCAATGATTTCTCCCTTTGTAGATAAACAAGTTAGAGGTGGTAAGATTTCTTATGGCCTTAGTTCATTTGGATATGATGCAAGAGTAGCAGATGAATTTAAAATATTTCATAATGTAAATTCCTCAATTGTTGACCCAAAAAAATTTACGTCTGATAACTTTGTGACAAAAAAAAGCTCTGAATATATTATCATACCTCCAAATTCTTTTGCTCTTGGAACAACGGTAGAAGTTTTTAAAATTCCAAGGGATATTATGTGTATTGTTGTTGGAAAAAGTACTTATGCGAGAACTGGAATTATAGTAAATGTAACACCAATTGAATCAGAGTTTCATGGTACAGTTACTCTGGAATTTTCAAACACCACTCCACTTCCTGCAAAGATATATTCAAATGAAGGGGTTGCACAATTTCTTTTTCTTCAAGGAGATCAATCCCCGGAAATCTCATATGCTGATCGTAAGGGAAAATATATGGGTCAAACTGGGGTCACTTTACCAAAAGTATAATCATGGAAAGATTGGAAGTTTTCGGAGCAATAAAGCTTAAAGGACAAATCATAATTTCGGGTTCTAAGAATGCATCATTACCAATTCTAGCAGCTACACTATTATCTAACAAAAAAATTTCATTAATTAATTTACCTAAAGTAAAAGATATTGAAACAATGTTGTCTTTACTAAAATCTCTAGGGTCCATAGTTGAAAATAATAAAAAAAAAATAATAATTAAGAATAATAAGCAAAATAAAACTCACGCAGTCTATAGCTTAGTTAAAACTATGAGGGCAGGAATACTAGTTTTAGGACCATTACTTGCAAAATTCGGTAAAGCAAAAGTGTCTTTACCAGGAGGATGTGCAATTGGAACTAGGCCTGTTGATATTCATTTAGAAGCACTATCAAAACTTGGTGTTAAATATAAAATTATTCAAGGCTACGTTCATGCAAATGCTCCAAATGGTTTAATTGGTGCAAATATAAAATTTCCAAAGATATCAGTAGGTGCTACAGAAAACTTAGTTATAGCAGCATGCTTAGCCAAAGGAAAAACAATATTATCAAACTGTGCGATTGAACCTGAAATAAAAGATCTTATTAATTTTCTAATTAAAATGGGCTGTAAAATTAAATGGACAGCAAAGAGAACTGTAGTGGTTGAAGGTGTAAACACTACTAATGAATTAAGTTACAAAATAATGCCTGATAGAATTGAAGCTGGAACATATCTAATAGCGGCCACTTTAACAGAAGGAAAATTAAGAATAACTGGAATTGATCCAAAAATTATTAGTACAGAGATTAATATTTTAAAAAAAATTGGAGCAAAAATAATTCAAAAAAAAAATGAAATCTTTATTCAGGGTGGTAAAAAAATTAAAAATATCAGTATCAAAACATCACCATATCCAGGTTTTCCAACCGATCTACAGGCTCAAATGATGGTATTGCTATGTAAGGCTAATAAAAAGTCCTATATTAGAGAAGAGATATTTGAAAATAGATTTATGCATGTTGCTGAATTAAATCGAATGGGTGCAAAAATATCAATAAATGGAAACAAAGCTACAATAAAAGGGAATATTAAGTTTGAAGCTGCAGAATTGATGGCAACAGATTTAAGAGCATCAGTTTCCTTAATTCTCGCAGCACTTGCATCAAATGGGAAATCAATAATCAATAGAATTTACCATCTTGATAGAGGGTACGAAAATATAGAAAAAAAATTAAAAAAAGTAGGTGCTAAAATTAAAAGAGTTAATTAATGGAAAATAAATATTTATCAAAAATTATTGCAAATGATTATGAAGGTTTACAAATGATTTCAGCGTGCTGTGCTGGAGCAGAAGTAAAGGTAGAGGGTATTAAGTATCTTCAAAAAAACAAGATATTTTTGCTGTCATTAAAAAGATCTAAAGTTGAAACAGAAAACAAAGATAAAAAAGTAAATAGCATATGTAAATTTGAATTTGTAGATGGAGTTAAATCTAAAAATATAAAACAAGGAGCACCTGAACAAAAACTTAAATTGTTCACAATAGATCATTTTAAAAAAGATGAAAAATTTGAGATAACCTTAATCTTTGATAATAATGCATATATAACCTTATCAACAGAAATAATTGAAGTAACTTTAGACGATCTATATAAAATTGATCAATGATTAAAATACTAAATAGTAAAAAAAAAAATTTTGATACCGTTTTAGAAAAATTGTTAATGAAAAGAAAAGTTAAAGTTAAATTAACGTCTTTTTCAGTTATTAAAATTATTAAAGACGTAAAAAAAAATGGTGATAAAGCTGTCTTAAAATATGAAAAAAAATTTAATAAAAATAATCTTATTGTTCCAAATCCAAAAAAAATAAGTAAATCAATTAAATCACTTGATACAAAGGTAAAAAAAGCAATCGACCTTGCTTATAAAAGAATTTATAAATTTCACTCATTGCAAGGGTTTAAAAATATTTCATACACTGATAAATTGCAAAATAAGCTGGAATATAAATATATTCCAATTGAATCAGTAGCAATTTATGTTCCTGGTTCAACAGCCTCATATCCATCTAGTGTTTTAATGAATGCAATTCCAGCACTTGTTGCAGGTGTTAAAAGAATTGTGATGATTAATCCTGGTCAAAAAGGCAAACAAAATCCAGCTGTATTATATGCAGCTAGAAAATGTAAAATTAAAGAAATATATTCAATAGGCGGTCCATCAGCAATAGCAGCAGTTGCTTATGGCACAAAAAAAATAAAAAAAGTTGATAAAATTATAGGACCAGGAAATTCTTATGTAGTAGCAGCTAAAAAAGAAGTTTTTGGAGATGTTGGAATTGAGGGAATGATAGCAGGTCCATCAGAAGTTACAATTGTTTGTGATAAACATTCGAACCCAGAATGGATTGCAAGTGATCTTATAGGCCAAGCAGAACATGACAACCTTGCACAATGTATCTTGATTTCTAAGGATAAAAGCCTTCTGTCAAAAGTTAATAAAGAAATTAAAGATCAGCTAAAAGATCTACCAAGAGCTGAGATAGCAAAAAATAGTATTTTAAGTAATGGAATCTTGATGCATATTATGCTAGATCAAAAGATTATTGATGTCGTGAATAAAATTGCACCAGAGCATCTGGAACTTAATATTAAGAATTATAAAAATATAGTTGGAAAAATTAAAAATGCAGGATCTATTTGTTTGGGTAAATATGCAGTGATGGCAATGACAGATTATAATATTGGACCTAACCATGTATTGCCTACCAATTCATCAGCACGATATTCAAGTGGAGTAAGTGTTAATGAATTTTACAAAAGAATTTCATACATAAACTTATCAAAAAAAGGGATTGAAACCCTTGGTCCATCAGTTATAACACTTGCAAACTATGAAGGTTTAGTAGGACACGCTAGATCAGTAGAAAAACGAATTAGGAGAAAATAAATTTGTCAAAACAAGAAATGCTGTCTTTCTCAGGAATTGTTGAGGATTTATTACCAAATGCAATGTTCAGGGTTAAATTAGAAAACGGGCACATTGTTACAGCGCATGCTGCAGGTAAATTACGTAAGAACAGAATTAGAGTACTCCAAGGTGATAAGGTTCAAGTAGAGATGACGCCTTACGATTTGACCAAAGGTCGTATCACTTTTAGAGGTTAATACGGGGCCCTGTAGCTCAGTTGGTAGAGCATCGGATTGAAAATCCGTGTGTCACTGGTTCGAGTCCAGTTGGGGCCACCACTATTCATAAAAAAATCCTTCTTATTTAAATGTTGAATATTGTTATGAATTGTCTAAAAGACTGCAAATGATTATAAATATTACATATAGAGCAACTTCAAAAAGTACTCACAGAGTTTGTTTCCATAGCCTGTAGGCTATTTATTTATAATATAATTTTAATCCACACAAAAATAATATAAAAACAAAGAATGCCTGGGTGGTGTAACGGTTAGCACGAAAGTTTGTGGAACTTTAGGTTTGAGTTCGATTCTCAGCCCGGGTACCAAAAAAGATGAATAAAGAAAATAAATTAATTCCTGGGTTACCCTCAGGGTTTGAAGATAGATGGAGTAAGAAATTAATTCTCAAGAAAAAGTTAATTAATATTATTGAGAATAATTTTATAAAGTTTGGTTTTGAACCACTTGAAACTCCATCATTTGAAATTACTGAAAATATAGGATCATTTCTGGCAGATGATGACAGTAATCCTATGTCTGATGTATTTTCATTTAAGGATAGTGAAAAAAGTATTACCCTTCGATATGATCTATCAAGTCCGTTAGCCAGATTTGTTGCACAAAATAATCAAGAATTACCACTACCTTATAAAAGATATGCAATTCAAAACGTATTTAGAAATGAAAAAGCAGGCAATGCTAGGTATCGTGAGTTCACTCAAGCAGATTGTGATATTGTAGGTAACGTTAACCCAGCGCAGGCAAATGCAGAACTATGTAATTTAATTGCAAGCACACTCCTTTCTTGTGGATTAAAAAAAGATCAGTTTGTAATTAACATTAGTAATAGAAAAATTGTTCAAGGGTTAATTGAAGATCTTAAAA
>Ga0307986_10002807_pt1 | contig 12380 bp, 16 predicted proteins | sample EllFjometageno82_FD_203170 | JGI IMG/M metagenome (GOLD analysis project Ga0307986, IMG submission 203170) | Marine microbial communities from Ellis Fjord, Antarctic Ocean - #82 | ecosystem: Environmental > Aquatic > Marine > Unclassified | place: Southern Ocean | collected 2014-10-09
AATTTTTATTAATTTTCCAAATCCAGTATAGGTTTCTAATGCGATTACTTTGCAGCGAATTCTGCCTAATCTGATATTCTGTTAAGCAAGCAGAATAACAATATGCATCGCCTACTTTTTTTAGTAATTGACACTTATAATAATAATCTTCACAAATTTTTGTATTAGAAAATTTTATTTTACTTGCTATCGATCTTTTAACAATCATTGTACTAGTTGCTATAGAAGTATTTTTAACAAAAGAATCAAAGTTAAATTTACCAGGTACCAAGATAATTTTTTTTATAGGTTTGTTAATTTTAAAAGTTTTGTAATTAGTATATGTAAAAAAATAATTATTTTTTTGCATAAAATCAGTTTGTAGGCTCAATTTATTTTTTCCCCACAGATCATCAGAGTCAATATAAGCCACATAATATGATTTAGATTTTTTGATTGCTAAGTTTCTGCAATATGCAGCCCCTTTATTTTTCTTTGAGTAAAAAATTTTAATTTTTTTAAATTTTTTATATTTAGATAAAATGCTTTTTGTTATTTTGTCAGAATTATCATCAACTATAATTAGTTCCCAATTTTTATATGTTTGATTTAGAACGGAATTAATTGTTGCCTTTATAGTTTTTGAACTATTATAATTTGGTAAAATTATAGATACTTTTAACTCTTTTTTTTTGAGTAGTTTCACTTAAAATATTCGATTAAAATATTGTGATAAATTTTTGTTAATTTTTTTAAATCAGACAAAGAAACGCACTCATCTACTTTATGCATAGTTTTGTTAACTAAGCCAAATTCAAAACAGGGAGCTATTTTTTTTATAAATCTTGCATCTGAAGTTCCACCGGTTGTTGAAAAAACTGGATTTATTTTTGTAATTTTTCTTATTATTTTTTTTGCCATTTGAGTAGTTGAACCAGGCTGAGTTAAAAAAGAGTCTCCCGAAGTTAAAAAATTAACTTTATATTTTGTTTTATTTTTTTTACAAGTTGATCTAATGACTTTAGTTAGCATTTTTTTTAAACTTAAAGATGTGTGAAAATTATTGTACCTAATATTAAATCGTGTTCTTGCCCTAGCCGGAATTACATTATGAGCTTGGTTATCTACATTTATAGATGTAAATTCTAAATTCGAAGGTTGAAAATGTTTATTGCCTTTATCTAGAGTTTTTTCTTTAAGTTTTTTACATATTTCAATTAAGCTAGTAATTGGGTTTTTTGATAAATGTGGATAAGCGATATGACCTTGAGCACCCTCAATCTCTAGCACACATGATAAGCTACCTCTTCTTCCAATCTTGATCATTTCTCCTAACTTATTTGGGTTTGTTGGCTCTCCAACAATACAAAAATCTATCTTTTCTTTTTTTTTGATTAAATAATCAACTACTTTTTTGGTACCGTTAACAGCTTGAGCTTCTTCATCTCCAGTGATTAAAAAACTAATAGATCCGTCAATTTTTTTATTTTTTTCTAAAAAACTGCTAACGGCAGCTATAAAACAAGCGATAGAACTCTTCATGTCATTAGCTCCTCTACCAATTAAATGATTATTTCTAACCTTTGGTTTAAAAGGATTGACCGTCCAATCATTTATATTACCAGGAGGGACAACGTCTGTATGACCGGCGTAACATAAGTTTGGTTGTTTTTTCCCTAGCCTCGCGTAAAGATTTTTAATTAGTGGATTTTTTTTATCTTTAAATTCTAAAATTTTACAATTGAATCCTAATTGTTGTAGTTTTTTAGATATATATTTTATAGCACCAGCGTCTACAGGTGTTACACTCGGAAAACTTATGAGGTCTTTTGATAATTGAAGTTCATTAAAATTTTTCATTATTCTCTTAGCAGATCATTAATTGATGTCTTACTTCGAGTTTTTTCATCAACTTGTTTAATTATAACAGCACAACTTAGTGAAGGTGCAGCGGGATTCTTTTTATCTGGTAAAGATCCCGGAACAACCACTGAATACGGTGGAATTTTGCCATAATTAATATCTCCAGTTTGTCTGTTAACAATTTTGGTAGATTGACCAATACACATCCCCATACTAATTACAGATCCTTCACCAACGATTAATCCTTCAACAATTTCAGACATCGCACCCAGAAAAACATTATCCTCAATAATAGTTGGTAATGCCTGAGCCGGTTCCAAAACTCCTCCAACACCAGAACCTGCTGAGATATGACAATTTTTACCTATTTGACAGCAGCTACCTGCTCTTGAAAAAGTATCCATCATTGTACCTTCGTCTATATATGCTCCAATATTTATAAAACATGGCATTAAAACAGCGTTTTTTCCGACAAAAGATCCTTTTCTTACTGGAGAATTAGGCACCATCCTAAAACCTGCTTTAACATGGTCTTCCTTAGTCCATCCAGATGTTTTACCTTTTATCAAGTGAGATTTGTCATACCAGCTACTATAAGGACCGCTTAAAACTTCCATATCGTAAATTCTAAAACTAAGCATGATTGCTTTTTTTATATGCTGATGCGTAACCCACACACCATCAATTTTTTCGGCCACTCTTGCTACGCCTGAATCTAAGTCATTTATAGTTTGATTGATTGCATCAATTATTTTTTCATCTGAATTTTTGTTTATTTCTTCTTTTTTTCCCCAAGCCTCATTTATTATTTTTTCTAAATCACTTTTGTTCATTTATTCTCCTTAAAAATTCTGACAGGTTATCGATTTTATAGTCTATAAAACTTTCATTAGAAAATTCAGCTGCCCAAGGCTCATTATTTTTAATCCAAGCAGTTTTCATTCCTAGTTCATTAGCAGGTTTTAAATTTCTAGCTATATCTTCAATGAATATACAATATTTAGGGTCTATTCTATATTTTTCGATAATTTTTTTATATGGCACAATTGAAGGTTTTGGCACAAAATTAGCATCCACTATATCAAACACACCATTAAAAAGATTTTGAATGCCAATTCTTTTGGTAACATTTGCAGCATGAGCCTTTGATCCATTAGTAAATATAAATTTTTTACCTTTGAGTTTAGTTAATTCGTTTTGAAGTTTTGTATTCTCTTTTAAAAATTCTAAATCTACATCATGAACAAATTCTAAAAATTCCTGAGCATCAATTTTATGATTTTTAATCATTCCATTAAGTGTTGTATTATATTCATGAAAGTAATTTTTTTGAATTTTTTTAGCCTCTTCTACTGTTACGTTGAGCTTGTCAGATATAAAAGATGTCATTTTTTTATCTACTTGATCAAATACTTTTGTGTCACCTGAGTATAAAGTGTTATCAAGATCAAAAAGCCAGTACTTTATTTGTTTCAATTTTTTCATTTTCTTATAAGTGTTCCAGCACCTTCATCAGAAAAAATTTCATATAAAATAGAGTGAAGTTTTCTACCGTCAATAATAACAACACCTTTCACTCCATTTTCAATAGCATCAATTGAATTTAAAAGTTTTGGTATCATTCCACCTTCTACTATTTTTTTATCAATCAAGTCTTTTGCTTCTGCAGGCTTAATTTCACTAATTAGTTTTTTATCTTTGTTGTAAACACCTGCAACATCAGTCATTAGCAACAATCTTCTAGATTTTAAACTTTTTGCTATTGCTGCTGCTGCCGTATCTGCGTTAATATTATATTTTTCTCCCTCTTCGTCCTTACCCATTGGAGAAATTACAGGTATTTTTTTTTGATCTAAAATATTTTGAATCTTTTCATATAAAACTTTTTTTGGCTTTCCTACAAACCCAAGATCCTTACTTTCTTGTTCTACTAAAAAAATATTGTTATTGTTGACATTCAACCCATCTGCGCTACATTTTTTTTTTTTTAATTTTTCTATAATCTCAAGATTAAAATTTACCAAAGCTTTTTCAACTACACCCATAGTTTGCTTATCAGTAACTCTTAAGCCTTTAATAAATTGGCTTTCAATATTTAATTTTGCGAGTTCAATTTTTATTCTAGGACCCCCTCCATGAACAATAATCACAGTTATTCCTAACTTATAAAGAACAGCTATATCCTCTATAAATTTATTGAATAAATCAGGATCTATTAAAACTTTTCCTCCACACTTAATTACTATTCTTTCTTTTTTATATTTATTTACGTATTTAGGAACCTGAGAAATATTAGGCGCATTTTCTGGCCAAAAATTTTTTAAATTTTCTAGGTTTTCTTCTCTTGGACCCATTTAATTTGTCTTAACTGTTGTTCTTTTCATTATGAACCATTGTTGAGCAATTGTTAGAATGTTGTTGACGGTCCAGTAAACGACTAAGCCTGAAGGGAAAGATGCTAGTATCACCGTTAAGAATATTGGAAAAAACATAAATATTTTAGCTTGTATAGGGTCTGTTGGAGCGGGATTTAATTTTTGTTGAACAAACATCGTAAGGCCCATTAAAATTGGCCAAATACCTATTATTAAAAAACTAGGTGGCGTAAAGGGTAGTAGGCCAAAAAGATTGAATATTGTAGTAGGATCTGAAGCAGATAAATCTTTTATCCAACCAAAAAAAGGCTGATGTCTCATTTCTAAAGAAATAAAAAGCATTTTATAAATTGCAAAGAAAAATGGGATTTGTATTAAAACTGGCAAACAACCAGAAGCAGGATTAATCTGTTCTTTCTTGTAAAGTGACATCATAGCCTGTTGAAGCTTAGTCTTATCATCTTTGTGAATGTCTTTAAGCCTTGCCATCTCTGGCTGCAATGCTTTCATTTTTGCCATTGATTTAAAAGAGTAACTAGCAAGAGGAAAAAAAACTAACCTGATCATTAAAGTAATAAGAACGATCGCTATCCCAAAGTTTCCTGTTAGTTTAAATAAATAGTCAACTGCAAAAAACAAAGGTTTTGTAAAAAAATAAAACCAGCCCCAATCAATAATCAAATCTAGTTTCTCTATATTTTCTTTTTTCGCATATGCGTCAATAGTTTGGACTTCCTTAGCAGCTACAAAAATTTTAATTTCATTATTTGCTTTCGAAGAAGGCGCTATAACTTTTGGACTGTTTAACAAATTTTTGGCCTGATTCAGGAACTAAAGCAGTCATCCAATATTTATCTGTAATACCTATCCATCCCTTATCTGCCTCTCGAACTATTTTCTTCTCCTCTATGTCGTCATAATCGTCTTCTTTAAGTTCTTCATCTAAAACAGCGATAAAACCTTCGTGTAGAATATAAAAACCTTTTAAGTCCTCAGGTATATTTTTTCTTGTTAGCTGTGCGTAAGGATATAACTCAACTTGTTCCGAGGAATTATTTTTTACCTCTTGATTTATTTTAAAAAGATAATTGTCGTCTATTTCTATTCTTTTTCTGAATATAAGATTTGAACCATTGTTCCATTCTAAAATAACAGGATTATTTACAGATAAAACTTTGTTACCCACAACGCTCCAAACACTTTTGTTTGTTGGAACTTTAATTTTATTTCCTATGCTTGCCCAGCCTGATTCAGCAAAATAACTATTTTTTGTATTATTAGGATTTAAAAATTGTACAATATTTTTTGATTTAATATTTACTTTATAATTCTTAAAAGATAAATCATCTATGATTGCTCCCACAAGCGAAATTGAGCCCTTTATTTTTTTATTTTCTAAAAAAATTCTATTTGTTTTTTTTAAAGAGTCTTCTCTTGAAATATTTACTTTAGCAATCGTCTCTTCGATGCTAGGGACAATGCCATTGTTAGTTACTTTATTTTCTGAAAGAGATCTTGAAACTTTTTGATTTTGCGTGTCAATAGGTTGAGGAGAGTCAACAAAAGCTGACCAGAAGAGCAGTACGGACATAGATAACGCAATAGCTATAAATACGTTTTTATTTTCCATTTAATCCAATTCCTTTGACTTATAATTTTTTACAGGAACTAAATCTATTCCTTCTGCACCACCTAAAATTTTTATGGGATGACAACGCATAATTCTTTTTAAACTATATGTACTACCTTTTATCAAACCATGTTCCTTAAGTGATATGCTGCAGTACTCTGAACAAGTAGGGAGAAATCTACATCTGACACCAAGGAGAGGCGAAATAAAAAAATTATAGAACTTTATAAATAACAAAATTATATAAACTAAAATATTTGAGATTTTAGACTCAAAACGTTTTAAAGCTTTTTTGCATGGTTGAGAATAGAATTTTATGGTCTTTTTCATAAGCTTTTGATTTTCCAAAAACTATATAAGTATAATTAGTATTAATTGCACCTTTTATTTTTAAAAGCTTGCATACTATAGCTCTTAATTTACGTCTTATTCTGTTTCTTGTCACAGCATTACCAATTTTTTTTTTCATAACAAAACTAATATGTAATAAATTTTTATTCTTGTTTGGAATAAAATTTTTTGCAGCAAAAATTGAAAAAAAATCGGAGTGGTGTTTCTTTTCTCTTAAAGCTAATTTGAAGTGATTATTTTTTTTAAGGCTTTCTAGCTTAATCATTAAAAATTAAGTTGAGATAGTTTTTCGTCCTTTAGCTCTTCTCCTGGCAATTAATTGTCTGCCAGCTTTAGTAGCCATTCTGGCTCTAAATCCGTGTCTCCTTTTCCTCACTAAATTGCTAGGCTGATAAGTTCTTTTCATAAATAATTAAAGTTATATAATCTAATTAACTTGTATTGTACATGTAAAAAATGAGCAAAAAAATGAAACTATTTTTAGGAATTTCTTATTTACTTATTCTACTTACATTTTTGTATTTTGTTTTTTTAACAATCGAAGTTAGCAGACTAAATGATTTTTTATACTATAAGGAACTTCAAGTAAATTTAGATAGTTTTGTTGCAAACAAGCTTTATATAAATCTACTATTATTCTTTGTATTTTCTGTAGTGTGGGTTGCATTACTTGGATTTGGTTCCCCACTTTTAATAATTTCAGGAATTTTCTTTGGCAAGTGGATTGGAACTTTTATATCAGTTGTTTCTGTCTCTGTTGGTGCTTTAATACTATATATAATTACTAATTTTTTTTTTAAAGAATTAATCAATAAATTATTACAAAAAAAATTTTCAAAATATATTAACCTTTTTACAAAAAACGAATTTTACTATTTTTTTATTTTTAGGCTAGCAGGAGGATTAGGCCTCCCATTCCCTTTGCAAAACACTTTGCCTGTAATTTTTAACATGAAAAAAATAAATTATTTTTTTGCGAGTGTGTTGGGGTTTATACCTGGCATGTTCATTATGGTGTCAGTTGGATCTGGAATTAATAAATATGTAAAAGAATCTGATAATTTTAGTTTCAGTAACCTAATCCTAAGTAAAGATATTTATTTACCTATAATTTTATTTATAATTTTAGCTCTGATATCTTTGGTAATCAAAAAAAAATTTTTTAATGTTAGAGATAAATAAAAATAATTTATCTGAAGACCCAAGTCCTTATCTTCAGCAACATAAAAAAAATCCAGTCAATTGGCAAGCATGGTCAAAAGAAGTATTAAACTATGCTAAGAAAAAAAAAATTCCAATTCTTCTCAGTGTTGGCTATGCAAGTTGTCATTGGTGTCATGTTATGGCACACGAAAGTTTTGAAGACAAAGAGACAGCTATTCTTATGAATAAATATTTTTTAAATATAAAAGTAGATCGAGAAGAAAGACCTGATATTGATTATATTTTTCAAAGTTCTTTTCAGCTTTTTAATCAGTCAAGTGGAGGATGGCCATTAACTATGTTTCTTGATGAAAATGCCATACCTTTTATGGCGGGAACCTATTTTCCTAAAACACCCTCTCATGGTTTGCCATCCTTCAAAGAAGTTATTTTAAAAGTTGGAAAAACTTATAGTCAGCAAAGAGAAGAGATCACTAAACAATCGCCAATTATATCTAAAAGTTTAGAATTAAGAAAATCTTCTGTTTTAAATAAAGATTTGGAAAATATTTTACAAAGTATTATTGTTAATCTTGATAAAGAGAAAGGAGGCTATAAAGGTGCTCCTAAATTTCCATTATATAATATTTACGATACACTTTTATATTTTTTTACCAAAACAAAAAATTTAAACTATATAGAACCTGTTGAATTAATTTTAAAACAACTTTGCTCACAAGGAATATATGATCACGTAGAAGGTGGAGTTTCAAGATATACAGTAGATGAGAATTGGCTAATCCCACACTTTGAAAAAATGCTTTATGATAACGCTCAATTTGTTCTTTTAATATCTAAATTTCTTAAGATAAATAGAAACGATTATTTTGAAAAAAAAATGATTCAAACAATTGAGTTTATAAATAAAAGCTTCTTGAATCCCAAAATTAATTTATTAGGCTCAGCTTATGACGCCGATAGCGAGGGTGAAGAAGGAAAATATTACGTTTTTAATTACAGTGAATTAAAAGACATTAAAGATATTGAGAAATATTTTGATATTGAGCCGGATGGAAACTGGGAAAATAAAATAATTTTAAAAGAAATTATTACCCCGCCAGAGTCAATAGTTATCAAACTTAAAAATTTAAGAAAAAAGAAGAATAAGCCTTTTTTTGATGACAAAATTCAACTTGATCTAAATTGTCTTTGGATAAGCGCTTTAATTTCTGCGGAAAAAATACTTCCAAAAAATAATTACCTGCAAATAGCAGAAACGTTTTATAACAATATAGAAAAATTTTTTTTTAAGAAGAACAAGCTCTATCACACCAATTCGAAAACCTCTGTTTTTTTAGAGGATTATGCTTACGCTATAGCGATGCTGTTAGATCTATCGGACCAGACTTTAAAACCTAATTACTTATTTAAAGCCAAAGATTTATGCTCTAAAACCATAGAGCTTTTTTATATAAAAGAAAAATCCATATTTCAAAAAAATATAATTTCTAATAATGAACTTTTCCATAATCCAATAGATATTAGTGATAACAACATTCCAAATGGTAATTCTATTATGCTATTAAATTTTTCCAGATTGGGAATGAAAAATGAAGCTAAAGAATTATCCCACAGTTTAAATAGGTATTTAAATATTTATAAAACACTAATGACGAGCAGCTTAAAATCAATTGATTATTTAAACATGATAGAATCTAACAAAACTTGCACAGATAACGGTTGTATTATTTGAATCTAAATTAAAATGAAAAAAACAGATCAAGATATCTTTTATTGGGTTTTATGGTTGATATTAGTAATTTTATGGAATTTTGGCTATCCTGACGCCGAACCAATTTACGATGTTCTAGTCGCTCTTATGCTATCGATCTTTTTTATTTTAATTAAAAAATAAAATAAACATGTTTTCTATAGGCTGAATTGAAGAGTCGATCTTCCCCCTGCCAAGGTAATGCTCACGTACGAAGTGAGCTATATGGGTTTCTCATTATTCATAAGAGGCTTGCATAATTTCGATCTACAAAGTAAAATTGAAAAAAAATGCAGGAGTTAAAATGGGTATTCATTACGACTATAAATCTACGAGAAATGAAAAAGCGATGAAAAAAGAAGCTAAAAAGAAAGCTCGTATTGAGGAAAAAAGAGCACGAAAAATTAACGATCCTCTAAATAGTGATGAAAAAATAATGCACGATATAGATAAACCCATCACTCTTGAAGATCTAACAAATCCTAATAAAGACTAATTAAAACAACAATGAGAAGAGTGTGCGAACAAAAAGATGCTCAGCTTATTAAGCGAGAAATAGCTCTAAAAATAAATTTAAAAAAAAGAAAAAGATTTAAAGACAAAATTAAAAAAAATGACAGTGCTATCAGATAGATGGATAAAAAAAATGGCTGAAGAAAAAGCTATGATTAAGCCATTCATTTCAAAACAAATAAGAAAAGGAAAGATATCTTTCGGATTATCATCCTATGGCTATGATGCAAGAGTCTCAAATGAGTTTAAAATTTTTACGAATGTGAACTCAGGCATAGTTGACCCTAAGGTTTTTAAGAAAGATAGCTTTGTCACTAAAATTGGCAAAGAATGTATTATACCTCCAAATTCTTTCGCTTTAGCCAGAACAATGGAATATTTTAAAATACCTGAAGATGTCCTTGTTATATGTCTTGGCAAATCGACATATGCGAGATGCGGGATAATAGTTAATGTTACTCCACTTGAACCTGGCTGGGAGGGCCATGTAACCTTAGAATTTTCTAACACAACTCCTTTACCAGCTAAAATATATGCAAATGAAGGTATTGCTCAATTTGTTTTCATAAAAGGCAATGAGAAGCCACAGATAACTTATGCAAATAGAAAAGGTAAATACATGAAGCAAAAAGGTGTTACCTTGCCAAAAATTTAAGTTCAATTTTATTGATGCAAAAACTCACCATCAAAGGAAAAAAAAAATTATCAGGATCTATAAATATTTCAGGATCTAAAAACGCCACACTACCCATTCTGGCAGCTACATTACTTACTGATAAAGCCATTACATTAACAAACATACCTTTAGTTCAGGATGTTTACACAATGATAAATCTATTAAAATTTATTGGACTAAATATAGAAATATCAAAAAAATTGAATACTCTTAAGATATCGAGGAGCAAAAAATTCAAAACTATAGCTCCTTACAATCTCCTCAAAACTATGAGAGCAGGCATTTTAGTTTTAGGACCTTTATTAGCTAAATATAAAAAAGCAAAAGTTTCTCTTCCTGGAGGTTGTGCAATTGGGACAAGACCTGTTAATTTACATTTATTTGCGTTAGAAAAACTTGGGGCTAAAATTAAAATAAAAAATGGCTACATATACGCTTCCGCTAAAAACGGTTTAAAAGGAAATATAATTAACTTTCCTTCTATTTCTGTTGGAGCGACAGAAAATGCTATTCTAGCAGCAGTAAACGCAACAGGCAGAACAACAATATCTAATTGTGCAATTGAGCCAGAAATTCAAGACATGATAGTTTTTTTAAAAAAAATAGGATGTGATATTAATTTTATTAACAAAAGAAAAATTGTAATAGTTGGAACTAAAAAATTTAAAATTGCAAGTCACGAAGTAATTTTTGATAGAATTGAGCTAGGTACATATTTAATTGCAGCAGCTTTAATTGGAAAAAAAATTATTTTATTAAAAATAAATCCTAATATTATTGAGACAGAAATAAAATTATTAAAAAAAATGGGTGTTAAGATGAAGATAGATAAAAATAAAATTACCGTCTTTGAATCAGACAAAATAAATAGTGTTAACATTAAAACAGAACCCTATCCTGGCTTTCCGACAGATTTACAGGCACAAATTATGGTTTTGATGTTAAGAGCCACAGGCACATCAAAAATAACTGAAAATATATTTGAGAATAGATTTATGCACGTTCCAGAGCTTAGAAGGATGGGTGCAAAAATAAGTACAAAAAAAAATATAGCACTTATTACAGGACCAACGAATTTATCAGGAGCTGAAGTTATGGCAACAGATCTTAGGGCGTCAGTTAGCTTAGTATTAGCTGCTTTAACTGCAGACAATAAGACAACAATTAATAGAGTTTACCATTTAGATCGCGGTTACGAAAATTTAGAAAAAAAATTAAAAAAATGTAAAGCAAATATTAAAAGATTTTAAGATGAAAGTTACAAATTTAAAATTATTAGCGACATCAGATGAAGACTTGAGGATTGTAGCAGCCCACTTACAAGACGCAATTGTATCAATACAAGATATTGCAAATTTAAAGAAAAATAGAATTTTTTTAATTCAATTAAATAGGTTTATGTGGGAAGATGTTGAAAAAGGTGTCTTTAGAAAAAATAAAAGAATAAGAACAATATTAAAATTTGACAATGTTATTTGTGCTTTATCAAAGAACATTAATACAAAAAAAGATAAAAATTTTTTAGATTTTTTAACTATTGAAAGCAGTTTATTGCCCGATAAAAGTTATGAAATTAAATTAATTTTTTCAGGAGATGCGGTGATTAAAATAAAAGTAGAGGTAATTGATGTAACATTAGACGATCAAGGTTCTCCATGGGAAAGCAAAACAAAACCGAAACATAAATTTTTATAATGTTAAAATTAATTAAATCTAATCAAAAAAACTTCTTAGCAAAACTAAAAATCATTTTGCAAAAAAGAAAGCTCGAAGATCCTAAAGTTGATAAAAAAGTAAAAAAAATAATACAAGACATAAAAAAAAATAAAGATTCAGCTTTAATCAAATATGAAAAAAAATATTCAAAAATAAAAAATATTTCACTAACAAAAATTAAATTTTCAAATTTAGAAAAAAAAAAAATAATTAAAAAATTAGATAAACAAACAAAAATTGCAATTGACCTAGCTTTTGATAGAATATTAAGTTTCCATAAGAGGCAAAAGTTATTTACTTATTCTTTTACAGATAAATTTAAAAACTCATTTTCTTATAAATTAAGTGCAATAAATAGAGTTG
>Ga0307986_10002808_pt1 | contig 12378 bp, 12 predicted proteins | sample EllFjometageno82_FD_203170 | JGI IMG/M metagenome (GOLD analysis project Ga0307986, IMG submission 203170) | Marine microbial communities from Ellis Fjord, Antarctic Ocean - #82 | ecosystem: Environmental > Aquatic > Marine > Unclassified | place: Southern Ocean | collected 2014-10-09
TTTAAATATTTCTCCTGATCGTTCTATTATAATTTTAGATTCAATAATGTTTTCAAATTCTTTAACCTTAAAACCTTTTTTCTTAAAAAGATTTAATAAAGCTTCAGAGTATTTTTTTGATTTCATTAGGTAAATTCTCTATTTCGATACTACTCTCTTTTCCTGACTTAAGATCTCTCAAAGTTGGTTTTCCTGACTTTATTTCATCTTCCCCATATAAGATTACAGCTGGTGATCCAATTTTATTTGCGTATTGCATTTGTTTTTTTAAATTACCTTCTCCTGGATAAACTTCGGAACTTATATTTACTTCTCTAAGACTTTTTAAAATTTTTATATAATCTTTAATATTTTCTTTGCTAAAAACGCAGATCACTACAGGTTTATTTGATTTTATATTAAATTTTTTTTTTTGCATTAATGCATAGACCAATCTATCTATTCCAATCGAAATTCCAGTTGCAGGACAATCTAAATTTCCAAAATTACTTACAAGATTATCGTATCTTCCTCCTCCTCCAATAGATCCGAATTGAATTGTTTTTCCTTTGGAGTTTTTTACTTCAAAATTAAGATTAACTTCAAAAATTGGTCCGGTATAATACTCTAGCCCTCTGATAACCGACGGGTCATATTGATAGTTAGTAAAATCGTATGCTTCAAATATTTTTATAATTTCAAGAACATCACCTGTATTGGGTTTTGTTTCTTTAATTCTCTTTTCAATCCTTTTTATTTGCTCTTCGTTAAGGTCAGCACCATTTGTGAAGTCTCCAGATTTATCTTCTCTACCTTTGCCTAAAATTTTTTTAACTTCTTCCCAACCAAGTCTGTCTATTTTATCAAGAGCACGCAATGTAACAGCGGATTGTTCGTCTGATAGGATATTTAGCTCGTCAAAAAGTTCTTTAGTAAATTTCCTTGATGAAATTTTAACAATATAATCATCTTTAGTTAAACCACATTTTTCTAAAATTTCCGAAATAAGAATGCACAATTCAGCGTCTGCTTGTAAATTTTTTGTCCCTATGTAATCTGCATCAAATTGCAGAAACTCTCTAAATCTTCCTGGACCTGGTTTTTCGTTTCGCCAAACTGTTCCTAGTTGGTATCTTTTAAAGGGCTTGGGAATTTCTAAATAGTTTTTTGCAATATATCGAGCTAGTGGTGCGGTTAAATCATAACGCAGTGAAAGCCAATTTTTTTCGTCTTTAAAAGAAAAAACTCCTTGATCTGGTCGTTCTTTGTCAGGCAAAAATTTTCCTATACTATCTGTGTACTCAAAACTTGGTGTTTCAAGATATTGAAACCCATACTTAATCATAACTTCTTTAATGTTAGAAATTATAAAATCACGGGTTAATAATTCCTTCTCCTGTCTATCTACAAAACCTAAAGGTAATTCTTTTGAAGGTTTAAATTTTTTTTCTTTTTTCATTTTTTTGGTACAGCTGGGTGGGCTCGAACCACCGACCCCTAGTTCCACAAACTAGTGCTCTAACCAACTGAGCTACAGCTGCATACTTTTATTTTTATCTTAGTTTTAGTTAAATTTATATATGTAAGTGATTATAAGCTAAGCAATAACCTAGCATGTGCTCTGTGGGTGTGTTTTCTTGACGTCGAATTTTTTTTTTTTAATATCATAACTAGTTTTAGCAAAATTTGTCTTATTTTCAACTATTGAATTAATGGGATTGAAACTAATTAAATTTTCTACCCCACTAATCTACGATTTAGGAAATGTTTAGGCTTTCTGCAATTTAACTGCTGAAGGACCTTTGTCTCCATTCTCAACTTCGAAAGTTAACTCATCACCTTCGTTCAAGCTACCTATGCCTGAATCTGCTACAGCTGAAGAATGAACGAACACGTCTTTTTCTTTATCTTCTCTTTCAATGAAACCGTACCCTTTAGTACCATTGAACCACTTAACTTTACCTTTTAGTGTACTCATATTGTTTTACTTATCCTTATTTATTATTAAAATTACTAGTAAACATTTACTAGATGGGCATCTTTAATAGATTTGGCTTTGATATGTCAAGATATGTTTGGCTACTTAAAGCAATTAATCTACTAATTGTCTTTTATACAACAGTTATTGTCGTAACGAGAGCAAGCAAAAATGCAATTAAACCGTAATAAAGATATTGATTCTTGCTAAACCCTCTTCTTGCTTTTTCAAAATACGATTCTTTGTATCCTAGTCCGCTATCGTTAAGATTCGCTGAAGTTGCAAACCCTCTTTCTCTACCTATTTTTAGAAACCTAACTTTCCTATGATCATAAACTTCGTCTCTCGAAAGGTTTTCAAAATATCTTAAATTTTTTATAATTGAGTGTTTAATTTCTTGAGCCATGATGTCTCGGTTACGATGGGCACCACCTAAGGGCTCTTTAATTATCTCGTCAATTATTCCAAGCTCTAATAAATCTTTTGCTGTTAATTTCATGGCTTCAGCCGCCTGCAATGATTTACTTGAGTCTCTCCATAAAATGGAAGCGCATCCTTCTGGTGAGATTACAGAATAAATTGAATTCTCTAACATAATCACTTTGTTAGATGATGCTAAGGCAATTGCACCACCAGATCCACCTTCTCCTATAACAATAGAAATGTTTGGAACTTTAAGTGACATTGAACACTCAATTGAAGTTGCGATAGCTGCTGCTTGACCTCTTTGTTCTGCTCCAATACCCGGGTAGGCCCCAGGCGTATCGATGAAAGTTATAATTGGTATTTGAAATCGATTTGCTAATTGCATTAAACGAATACACTTTCTATACCCTTCAGGTCGCATCATTCCAAAATTTCTTTCAATTCGACTTGTAAGATCTTCTCCTTTTTCTTGCCCGATGACTAATACTGACTTATTATCAATAAGACCGAAACCAGCTATAACTGCTTTATCATCTGAAAAAAGTCTATCGCCTGATAAAGTTGTAAAACTTGAAAATATTTTTTTAATATAAAAATTTGCTCTCGGGCGATCTTCGTGTCTAGCAACTAAAGTTCTTTGCCAGCTATTTAAGGTAGCATAAGTTATTTTTAATTTTTCATTAATTTGTTCTTCTGTTTTTATAATTTTTTGAGTATCTACTTCTGAAATCCCTTCAGATCCAAATGGACTTTTTAGACTTTCTAAATCTGTTTCTAATGTTTTAATTTCTTTTTCGAATTCTAGATAATTTTTTTTCATAATACTTTTATAATTTTATCATATTTCTCTTTTTAATAGAATTCAATTAAGTCTTTAAAATGGCTTAAGTGTAATAATTTTTTTAATTAATTGACTTTAGTCAAAGGTTAGGTCAAATTTAAAATGTTAAAAATCGTACTATTATAAGGTCAAAAAAATTATTTAAAAAAAATCTCTTTAGCTCTAAAACTAATAGGGTAATAGATTGATGTGTATGGATAGAATTCAAAAAGGAAATTTATCAATAAACTCTGTTTTACTTGAGTTTATTAATCAAGAAGTCATTCCAGGTACTGGTATCGATACAGAAGATTTTTGGAAAAAATTTGATTTTGCAGTTCACGAACTTGCTCCTGTCAACAAAGCTTTAATAGAGAAAAGAGAGAGTATTCAAAAACTAATCGACGAATGGCACCTTGTTAACAAAGATAAAGAATTAAATAAAGATGAGTATATTAAATTTCTTAAATCAATAAACTATATTGTTGAAGAAAAAGAAGATTTTCAGGTTTTAACTCAAAATGTTGATGAAGAAATAGCAAAGATTGCAGGCCCTCAGTTGGTAGTGCCAATAGATAACGCAAGATATGCTTTGAATGCGGCAAATGCTCGTTGGGGCAGCTTATATGATGCGCTTTATGGCACGGATGTTATTCCAGATACTGACGGAACAACAAAAAGTGGGGTTTACAATCCTGAACGAGGACAAAAAGTTATTGAATATGCCAAAAACTTTTTAGATAAAACTTTCCCTCTAAATAATGATAAATGGAAAAATATTTCAAAAATTTCAATTGCCAGTCTTAGTCTAAAAAATAAAAATCAATTAGTTGGTTATAATGGAACTAAAGATAGTCCTTCTTCACTTCTACTTAGAAATAATAATTTACATGTTGATATTATTATTGATGCCAAAAGTAAAATTGGTAGCACTGATAAAGCAAACATTAGTGATGTTATAATGGAGTCTGCTATTTCGACCATTGTAGACAATGAAGACTCCGTCGCAGCAGTCGATGCGAACGATAAGGTTAGATGCTATAGAAACTGGCTCGGTATTATGAAAGGTAATTTACAAACCGAAATGGAAAAGAATGGAAAAAAATTTATAAGAAAATTAAATTTAAATAGAACATATGAAGGAATTGATGGTAAAAAATTAAAACTACATGGTAGAGCATTATTATTAAATCGAAATGTTGGTCACTTAATGACCAATCCTTCAATTATTTTAAAAGATGGATCAGAAATTCCTGAAGGTATAATGGATTCTTTCATTAGTGTTTTATGTGCAAAACACGATTTTAAAAATAAAATAAATTCAAGAACAGGATCTGTTTATATTGTTAAGCCTAAAATGCACGGACCTGAAGAAGTCGCTTTTACTAATACAATTTTTAGTAAGGTTGAAGATGCTTTGGGGTTAAAAAAAAATACAATCAAAATTGGTATTATGGATGAGGAACGAAGAACAACGGTCAATTTAAAAGAGTGCATCCGTGCAGTTAAAGAAAGAATAGTTTTTATTAATACTGGGTTTTTAGATCGAACAGGTGACGAAATGCATACATCATTTGAAGCCGGACCTATGATTTTTAAAGGTGATATGAAAAAATCTGTTTGGTTAAATACTTACGAGGATTGGAATGTTGATATTGGATTAGCTTGCGGTCTTTCTGGAAAAGCTCAAATAGGTAAAGGTATGTGGGCTATGCCAGATCGTATGGCGGATATGATGACTCAAAAAATCGGACACCCCTCAGCAGGAGCAAATTGTGCTTGGGTACCTTCACCAACAGCTGCAACTCTTCATTCAACACATTACCACCAAGTAGATGTTTTTAAAAAACATAAAGAAATCAAGTCAAGAGCTAGAGCAAAAGTAGAAAATATTTTATCAATTCCTATAGCTAACAGACCTAATTGGTCAGTAAAAGATATTAATAAGGAGCTAGAAAATAATGCTCAAGGTATTTTAGGTTATGTTGTGAGATGGATAGACCAAGGTGTTGGCTGTTCTAAAGTACCAGATTTTAATAACGTTGGTTTGATGGAAGATAGAGCAACACTTAGGATATCTTCTCAGCATATGGCAAATTGGTTACATCATAATATTTGCAGTAAAAATCAAGTTATGGAAGTTATGAAAAAAATGGCCATCATTGTGGACAAACAGAATAGTAAGGATAAAAAGTATGAACCTATGTCAGGCAACTTTGAGGAATCTATTGCTTTTGTGGCGGCTTGCGATCTAGTGTTTAAAGGACGTGTGCAGCCATCCGGTTATACAGAGCCGTTACTTCATAAACGTAGGCTAGAGAAAAAAAATTAAAGATTCATAAAAGTTTTAATTCCATCAAGAATATACTGGATGCTTAATCCGGCTAAAATAATTGCCACGATTCTTGAAAATACACTAATAATTCTTTTATTAATTATTTTTTCGGATTTTGCTGCAATAAATAAAATAATAAAAGTTACTAGCGTGGCAGCAATCAAAGCGAACATTCCAATAGCCTGATTGGTAAAATCATTTCCTGTTGCTGTTACCGATACGATAACTGAGGTAATTGCTGCTGGTCCTGCGAGCAGAGGTGTTGCTAGTGGAAAAATACTCAGTTTGTCAGACGTAAAATTTGTACTCTCTTCCTTTCTCTGATGTCGTTTATCAAAGAGCATTTCTAACGCAATAATAAATAAAATAATTCCCCCTGCAATGGTAAATGCAGGAAAAGATATTTTTAGATAAGCTAAAATACTATTACCTAATAGTCCAAAAAATAACAAAATAAGTGTTGCTATAAATGTTCCATGAAGAGCTGTTTTGATTTTTTCTTTTACATCAAGATGTTTTGTTACTACCAAAAATATAGGTGTATTGCCAATAGGGTCAATGACGATAAAATAAAATATAAAAGTTTTAAAAAAAAGCTCAATCATAAAAAATTAATTATTCACTAGTAACGGGAACTCTATTTTTAAACGCTGAATATAAAGTGCCGTCATCTAATTGTTCAATTTCACCACCAACCGGTAGACCTTGTGCCAATTTTGTTATTGTTATCTTGTCATTTTTAATTGCATCTTCAATGTAGTGTGCAGTTGTTTGCCCCTCAATTGTAGCACTGGTTGCAATAATAACTTCTTTGAGACTATTTTTTTTAACTCTTCTTACCAAAGAATCTATTAATAAATTTTTTTGCTCATAATTTTCATTTGAACTCAAGGTACCTCCAAGAATATGAAAATGTCCTTTATAAATATTTGAAGATTCTATGGCCCACATATCTGCTAAATTTTCTACCACACAAATTTTATCAAAAGTATTTTGACCTTCACATACACATACTTGATCTATTATTTTAAGATTTCCACAATTCAAACATCTAACAATGCTTTTATAAACTTTAGCCAATGATTGAGCCAAGGGTTTAACCATGCTTTCTTTATTGTTAATTAATTTCAAGATTATTCTTTTTGCTGATTTTGGACCTAAACCAGGTAATTTAGCAAAGAGTTTGATTAGTTCATCTATAGCAGGAATATGATTGTCCATTTAAAAAGGGAATTTAAGATCGAAAGGTAAATTCATTCCTCCAGTTGCTTTTGCAAGTTCCTCGGAAGATTTTTTTTTTAATCTTTCTTTTGCGTTGTTATAAGCTGCTATAATTAAGTCGTTTATAATTTCAGTGGTTTCTTTTTTTGCTTCCTCACTAATGTTAATGGCTTTAATTTCATAATCACCAGTTAAAACAACTTTCACTAAATTTCCTCCTGCTTCTCCTTCCACTTCAATATTTTTAATAATATCTTGAGCGTCCTTCATTTTGGCTTGCATTTCTTTTGCTTTTGAAAGCATGTCTGTAAAATCAGGCATCATTGTCCTCCGAAACATCAATAAGTTTTGCATCTGGAAAAGCAGACATAAAATTTTTTACGGCCTCACTGCTCATTTCTTGAGCTAGTTTATTTTTTTTATTAGTAAGATTTCTATCATACACAGTCTCTTCTCCTTGCTCCTTACTAAGAGAAATAATCCACCGTTCACCTGTCCACATTAATAATTTCTCTGTTAAAATTTTAATAAAATTTTTATTAAGTTTTTCATTAAAAGTAATATTCATTTTACCAGGTGAAAAACTTACTAGTTTTACATTTCTCTCTAAATCATATTTAAGCTCTGCTTCTTTCTCTTTGTAGGCTACTTGGATTAAATCTTCGAAAGTTTTAATTGTTAAAGAATTTATAGGTTCGAATTTAACTTCAGGACTTTTTGCAAGATTAGTCTTTATTTGATCCGTATTTTTAAGTTGATTTTTATAAACACTTGTAATTTTATTGTCATCTTGCTCATCGCTATTTGGCTTAGACATTTTTTTTAATTCCAAAGACTCACTGCTGAGAGATAGAGCTGAGGTACCTTCCGCAGATTTTTGATCAATATTTTTAAGATGCATTAATTGCATAACATACATTTCTAAAGTTAAATTTTCATTACCTATAATTCTTAAATCATCCATAGTTTTAATAGTGAGTTGCCAAAAAATTCCTAGATCTTGAGAGTCTAAATTTTTAGAGTATTCATTTATGAGATCAATCTCAGATTCTGAAATCATTAAATCTTTTTCGATGGGTCCTAAATTTATTCTTCTATTGAATAGATAAAGAATCTCTAAAATATCGTTTAGAAAATTTTTTGCATCTAAGCCATTATTGATTAGTTCTTTTAAATGCTCGATTGCTTCTATTTGGTTGCCAGATAATATTTCTTTGAAAAGCAAAATTAGTTTGCTTCTATCCGCAAGACCCAACATTTGCCTTACATCTTGATCTTGAATTTCTATATTGTTAATACTTTGGCTAATTAAAGCTCGATCTAGCAAAGAGATAGCGTCACGAACTGATCCTTCTGATGCTCTTGCTATTAGCTGCAAAGCGCTATCAGAAATACTTCCATTTTCTTTTTTTGCTATATTTGTAAGATGTAAAAATAACTTTTCTAAATTAACTCTTTTTAAGTCGAACCTTTGACATCTAGAAAGAATAGTTACAGGAATTTTTCTAACTTCTGTTGTTGCTAAAATAAATTTTAATCGCGGGGGTGGCTCTTCTAAAGTTTTTAACAATCCATTAAATGCTTGTTTTGATAGCATATGCACCTCATCGATAATAAAAATTTTAAACTTAGCACTTGTTGGGCTATATTTAGCGTTCTCAATTAATTCTCGAATATCATCAATACCTGTTTTTGATGCGGCATCCATTTCTAAAATATCCATATGATTAGAGTTTACTATTTCAGCACAATGACAGTATTCATCTGCTTTACATTTTTCTCCCTCATCAAATTTTTTAACACAGTTTAAAGCTTTAGCGATTAATCTAGCGGTAGTAGTTTTGCCCACTCCTCTTATTCCAGTTAATAAATAAGCATTAGGAGTCTTGCCGAGTTTGATCGCGTTAGTAATAGTTTGTGCCATTACTTCTTGACCAATAAGATCTTTAAATTCTTGAGGTCTGTGTTTTAGAGCTAAAATTTTATTATTTGTCATTATATTTAAAGAGGCAGGCAACAACCTGAAAAATTTTCACTGCGGCTGCTTCCTTTCAGACCTGACCGGGTTTATGAAACATCCACCTGATGCCAACCTCAAATTGATTATATCAAGATCAATTTGATTACCACAAGACTAGATTAAAGATTTTGTGGACTATTTTTGCCTAAATTTGGAAGCTTCATAAACGCCTAAGATATCTAAGCTCTCAGTATGAAACCCAAGCTCTTCTAGGCTCTTTTGAACCATTTTTTGCTCAATATGACCTTCCAAGTCCAAATAAAAGTTAGTTTGGTCAAAAGTATTTTTCACTGAAAAGCTTTCCAGTTTAGTTAAATTAATCTGATTGGTAGCAAAACCTCCTAAAGATTTATACAAAGCTGATGGTTCACTCTTTAGTCTAAAAATACAAGTTGTTATATATTTTTTATTTTTATTATATTCGGGTTGTTTAATATTTTTTCCCATCACCAAGAAGCGCGTTACATTACCTGTTTCATCTTCAATATTTTTTTTTAATATTTTTAAACCATATGTCTGAGCTGCTAGTTCAGAAGCTATAGCTGCTATGAATTTGTCTTTACTTTTGGATAAATCTTTTGCTGAACCAGCGGTATCTGCAGAAATAATAGTTTTAAAATTATTTTTTTTTATAATTTCCTGGCACTGCCCAATAGCTTGGGCATGACTTCTTACATATTTAATATCTTTTAGTTCCGCGTCTTGTTTGCACAATAAACAATGTTCAACTTTTTGAAAATGTTCTGTGTAAATTTGTAATTTATATTTTGGTAATAAATAATGTATATCAGCGACTCTACCTGCTAATGAATTTTCAAGTGGTATAATTGCTTTAAATTTTTCGTCGTCAAAAGCTGTTTTGAAAGTTTCTTCAAAAGTAGCGCAATTTTTAATTTCTGCCCCTTTAAAAATTTCTTCACACGCGATATGAGAGTAAGCACCTTCTTCACCTTGAAAAGCTATTTTAATTTTTGTCATTTAATTTTTCCATTATTTTTTTTATCGCTTCCAAATCTGCCTCAGTATCAACGCTCAAAGGATATGAGTTAATATATCCTACGTCAATTTTCATTTTATTTTCAAGTGCCCGCATTTGTTCAAGCTTTCTTTTTATTTCAAGCTTACTTCGCTCTAAACTTACATATCTTATCAAAGCTTTGTTAGTAAAGGCATAAATTCCTACATGATGATAGGTGAATTTATTTAAAGGTTTGTTAAAGGTCCTAAAAAAATCTATTGCTTTGGCAAACGATTTATTTTTAATTTCGCTTTCAGTGAGTACTTTTACAACATTTGGATCTTTTTCTTCATGGTCGTTTTGAATACGGGAAGCCAAAGTTCCAATATCACATAGATTTTTCTTCATGTGTTCTACTAAGTCTTTTATTATATTAGAATCAAAATTTGGCATATCTCCTTGAAAATTAATTATAATTTCTGGTTTAGAATTCAATTGTTTTTCAAAAACTTCAAATACTCGATCTGTCCCTGTTTCGTGTTTGTTGCTTGTGAGTACGGCTTGACCGTCATGTTTTTTAATTAGTTCTAAAACTTCTTGATCGGGTGTTGCTACGATAACTTGACCAACATTTGAATTTTTAGCAATATCGTGAACGTGAAGAATCATTTCTTTATTGTTAATAAGCTTTAATGGCTTATTGGGTAGCCTTTCGGCATTAAGTCTTGATGGTATTACTATTGCAATGTTGTTCATATTTATGCGTCCCTAGGACGCAAATAAAATAACTAAATTTTGAGTTTTTTTTAATAAAGCCGTGTTATACGTAAAAAGTAAATACCAAATTTATGGATAGTTTTGAATTAAATAAAATCATAGCAGCTGTTCTTATGACTGCTTTAATTGTAATAGGCATCAATAAGTTTGCTGACTCGGTTTTTCACGTAGAAAAACCACGACAATCAGCCTACAAAATTGAGGGGGTGGAATTGGCATCATCAGATGGAACAACAACTAAGGTTAAAGAAGTGGTTCAACTTGATATTAAAGAGATTCTAGCCTTAGGAGATGCAGCACATGGTGAGAAAATTTTTAAAAAATGTAGTGCTTGTCATATTGTTGCTAAAGGTGGAAAAAATTTAATTGGACCAGCTCTTTATGGAGTTGTGGGACGACCTGTTGCTTCTATTGAAGGTTATGCTTATTCAAAAGCTTTAAAAGCTCATGGGAAAAATTGGAGTTTTGAAGAGTTAAATGGTTTCTTGTTAAAACCTAGATCTTACATCAAAGGCACTAAGATGGCTTATGCTGGGTTAAGAAAAGATAAAGACAGAGCTTCTGTGATTTTATATTTAAACACTCAAAGTGATAGCCCACTTCAAAAACCTTAATTATTTTAAACACCAATTAATAATACTTTTTTGAGTGTGAACTCTGTTTAGCGCTTGATTCCAAACAACTGATTGTTTTCCATCAACAACTTCATCTGTTGCCTCCTCTCCTCTTCCAACAGGTAGGCAGTGCATAAAAATTGCATCAGTTTTTGCTAATCTCATTATTTTTTTATTAACTTGGTAGCTTTTTAATATTTGTTTCTTTTTTTTTTTATTTACTTTGTCATTCATGGAAACCCATTTATCAGTCATAACACAATCTGCATTCTTAACTGCTTCATTAGGATTTTTAGTAATAGTAATATTAGCTTTATTTTTTTTAGCCCACGCCATCATATTTTTACTTGGCTTATATTTATCTGGACAACCAATATTAAGGTTGAACTCAAATTTTGCTGAAGCTTCAATAAATGAATTAGACATGTTGTTATCTGCATCGCCTAACCATGTGATAGTTTTGCCTTTTATTTTTCCCTTAATTTCTTCGAAAGTCAAAATATCTGACATTATTTGGCACGGATGACTTTGTTCGGATAAACCATTTATCACTGGTATGTTTGAGTGTTTAGCAAACTCTGCCAAATTTTTATGTAAAGAAGTTCTTATCATTATAATATCGGCATATTCTGACAAAACTTTAGCAGTATCTTTTATGGACTCATCACCTTTGCCGTAATGAATTACATCTGGATTTAGAATAATTGAAGACCCTCCTAATTGTTTGGCCGCAATATCAAAAGAAATTCTTGTTCTTGTGGAAGGTTTTTCAAAAATCATGACCATAGATTTTCCAGTAAAGGGCTGATCGAAATCGGCCGCTGATTTATTTAAGTTTTTTCTTTTTGATTTTCTTATTTTTGCTTCTTCTATTATCTCTCTTAATGACTGAGAAGGTAATTCGGAAATATTTAAAAAATTATTCATTTAAAATTTTTACATACTTTTCTTAAAATTACTATTGCTTCATCTATATTTTCTTTTTTGACATTTAGTGGAGGTAGTAATCTCACGACATTTTCTGCCGCTCTTATGGTTAATAACTTGTTATCTAGAAGCTTTTTTATAAATAAATTTTGGTCAGGGGTTATTTTGATTCCTATCAGTAAGCCTAGGCCTCTGACTTCTTTGATTATATTTGGAAAATCTAACTGTAATTTGCTTAATTCACCATAAAAATATTCTGACGTAGTCTGTACATTTTTTAGAAAACCTTTTTTTAATATTTCATCTAAGACTGCATTACCAAT
>Ga0307986_10002809_pt1 | contig 12371 bp, 15 predicted proteins | sample EllFjometageno82_FD_203170 | JGI IMG/M metagenome (GOLD analysis project Ga0307986, IMG submission 203170) | Marine microbial communities from Ellis Fjord, Antarctic Ocean - #82 | ecosystem: Environmental > Aquatic > Marine > Unclassified | place: Southern Ocean | collected 2014-10-09
TCCCATGAATCTTCGTAACTTATTTATTATTTTAAGTGGCGCGCTGCTTCTTACCCATACAAGCAATAGCCTCATCATCGGGACGCCCTGGATAGGTATTGTTATTTGGTCATTCCCTTTAAGTATTTTTTTACTACAAGCCTGGCTAAAACCAAGGGCTAGGGTTTATCAAATCTTTAGTTTTATTATTTTACTTTACTTTATGACCACTTGCTTAGTTGTCTTTGGGCTCCCTAATGCAAGCTTATTAAGCTGGCTTGAGCTAATTGAAATAGTCTGTATTTTCTTTGTCGCTGTTTACGCGGCCAGAGAGCAACTTCGTAATGTAAAGTAAACTTGACAGACAAGTAAGCTTTACAGTAAGATTCTCGTCATGGCGAAAATCACTCACAAAGGAATGTGGATAGAAGTATCCTCACTTAACTCGGTCGACAAAAAAAATTATATTACAGCGTTTACTTTTTTTATGCTTGGAGCAGTCTTGCTTGGTATTCATCTAAGTGAAATAGGATTCCTTGGTGATGCTGCATTAAATGTGATGCCTGAACCGTGGCTACTCGGATTGAGAATCCTAATGATTACTTTGTTTTTTATTGGTACTTTTTTTTACTATAAATTTTCTGTCACCCAAGATGATTTATTTAATGGTTACCAAAGTGCCTGCTTTGTAGGTGGAGCTATGGGATTTCTTGCCTTTGGATTAAGCTTGACTGCTCTCTCTCCTTACTTTGATTATCATCCAAATTTCTATGAATTTTTTATCGCTTTTGCCATAGGCGCTTCAATTGGTGGTTATTCTTTTTATCGAAAGTACATTGCATAAACTTGAAAAATAATCTTAAAGCCCTCAGGCAAGTAAAAAGTATCAGTCAAGAAGAGCTTGCCTCTGTCTTAGGGGTCAGTCGGCAAACGATTAATTCAATCGAAACAGGAAAGTTTGATCCCTCCTTAAAATTGGTAATCAAGATAACTAGATTTTTTAAAGTTGGGTTAGAATCAATTTTTATATTCGAGGAAGACAAATGATAGCTTTAGCAGGAGGAGTTATTTTAGTTGTATTAATTATTGTGTGCGGGGGAGTAATAATATCTCAAATCATTACGATAGTGTTTGGTCTTGCAATCACCTTGATTGCTCTTGGTATAACCCTTGTTGCTTTAATGTTTTCATTTCTCATGGTGATGCTGGCATTTGTTCTGGTCATTATTTCAGTCTTGCTTTCAGGTCTTTTTGGTTTATTAATTGTTTAATTTTGGAGAATCAGTATGAATGCACTTAAATCGATTTTTTCTTGGCTTGGTAGGTTTTTAGAGAAAGCTAGAACTGTCATGCTTAATCTGGGAACAGCCTTTGTATTAATTGTTATTACGGTAGCTATTATAGGAGGCATCTCTTCTTCTGGGCCCAATGTAACAGAAACAGAGGGACGAGTTTTATTTCTTAACCCAGAAGGTATTGTTGTAGACCAAGAAGTTTACTCCTCAGATTTTCCATTTAACTTTGCAGGAGATGCCTCTGCTGAGCAGATTCAAACTAGAGATCTCATAGCCTTAATAAGATCAGTTGCTAAAGATGACAAGATCCCTGCCGTGTTTATTGATTTCTCATCCACCGGTTTTGCTGGGCCTACGACTGCGATCAATATTGCAAAAGAATTAAAGGCTCTACGCGAATCAGGTAAAAGAGTGATTGCTTACAGTGACCGTCTATCTTCTGCTTCATACATGATGGCTTCTCAAGCATCAGAGGTATGGATGCATCCAGTTGGTAGCATCAGTGTGCGAGGAATTGGAGGCATGCGCCCTTATCAAAAAGAGTTGTTTGAAAATCTTAAGATTAACTTTCATAACTATTCACAGGGAGATTTTAAATCTGCAGTTGAAGGCAATACCAGAGCTGATATGTCTGACAATGATCGATTGCAACGCACAGAGCTTCTCACTCCAATATGGGCAGAGATGAAATCTCTGATGGCTTCTGGCCGGGGAATCAATGCATCGGATATCCAATATTTTGCTGACAATTATGTTGGATTTTTTGGTGAGGCCGCAATAGGAAATATAGCCTATGCCCAATCAAATAACATCATCGATGGCACCAAGTCCTTCCCTGAATTTCGCCAATACATGATAGAGAATTTTGGCATTGATGAAGAGGCTGACACTGAGACCTATAAAATTATCTCATATCAAGCATATGCGGATCAGATGGATGAAGAATTCTCTGAGAGTGAGAATGTTATTGCTCTAATCACTGCTGAAGGCGTCATTATGGAAGGAGATATTTCACAAGGTGTGGCTGGCTCTACTGGCATCGTGAAACAAATTCGCTCAGCTCATGAGAATAAAAAAACTAAGGCCATTGTTTTTAGAGTCAATAGCCCCGGCGGATCTATTATTGCCAGTGAGATGATGCGCGACGAGCTTTTTGTAGCAAAAGAAAAAGGCATACCGGTTATTGTCTCCATGGGTGATTATGCAGCTTCAGGTGGTGTCTATATCGCCACTCCCGCAGATTATATCTTTGCAGAACCCACGACGATTACTGGCTCTATTGGTGTGGCGATCGCTCTTCCCACGCTTGAAAATGCCATGGATTACATTGGGGTTAAGTTTGATGGCGTGGTGACATCAAAACATGGGGGTTGGGACCCAACTCAACCTATTGACGATGATTTGGATAAGATTTTTTCAGGTTGGGGCGCGGATGCCTATGATCGCTTTGTAGGCTTTGTTGCTGAATCAAGGTCTCAGCCATATGAAGATATCAAGGCCATTGCTGGCGGTAGAGTGTGGATCGCTACGAGCGCAAAGGAGCTTGGTCTAATCGATGGCATGGGTGGTGTAGAAGAAGCTATTGCCTATGCCGTTGAAATGGCGGCACTTGAAGATCATGCGGTGAAATACTATCAGAAAAAACTTACTCCGGAAGAGCTGATACTTAAGGAGATTTTTAAGAATTTTGATATCAATGTTCAAGAGCCAGTTTCATTTACCATGCTGGAAGGCCTGACAGAGATTTACAAAACATTAGCGGGTATTCAAAACCCTCAAGTTCTTCTAACCTGCGAGCTTTGCTTAGTTGATATTGATTAAAGAGATAGGATTTCTTTAATAAGCGGGATGGTGATCTTTCTTTTAAGCTCACCAGCCCTCTGATCTAAAAAAATTATTTTTTCTAACAGGATGGAAAAATCTCGAGCATGGTACTTAACTAGGAACTCAAGCTCTGATTGGGCGAGATTAATGTCTAAGTTTTTGCAGTTAAAGATCAAGGCTTCCATGAGATCTTGGTCTTGGACGGACTTTAAAGTCATGTGCTCCATGCGCTTCACCCTAGACAGAAGATCCGGCAACTTAAATAAATCATCCAATGACTTATTGCTGGTCACGGAAAAAATGAGAGTGCACTGTGATTGATGGCACTCATTAATGAGATGAAAAAAAGCCTCTTCCCACTTTGCATTACTTTCTATGCACTGGATATCATCAATACAAACCGCGTCTAACGATGCTAGGTTTTGAATAATCTCCACGCCCATATTTAAAGCTTTTTTCATGGGTATAAATGCTAGTTTTTTTTGAGATAAGCTCAGTTCATTGCAAATAGCTTGGATAAGAAATGATTTACCAGAGCCTTCCAACCCATCAATGATTAATTCATGGCTACTCTCATCATTCACAATCTGATCTAAACGTGCCAACAACCCAGAATTATCTTGGGTGCAGAAAAAATTTGAGAAAGAGGCTCTCTGATCGGCTTTGAATGGAAAAATGAGTTGCTGAGGATTATTCACGATGCAGTTTAGCAGTTAATTTAGACCACCCAGCTCCATACAAAGCAAGGCTGACAAAGGTAATGCTTGCAACAATTATATCAATAGCAAGGGTCGTAATATTGAGCCCAAAAATAATGTCGATAAATACAAATGCGAGATAGGCAATATGAGAAACAGTAGTGATCTTGCCAAATATATTTGGCGCAGGGGTATCCGTGTCATAAACAGTCATATGAAATGCAGCGCCAAGGATGATAATAAAATCTCGCAGAACAAACATAATTAAAACAAAGAACGGGATGTACCCATTGATCCACAAGATAAAAATTGTGCCTATGAGCAATACTTTATCTGCGATAGGATCTAAAATTTTTCCCAGATCAGTCTGCCAGTTCATCACCCGCGCAAGATAACCATCCAAACCATCAGTGGCTGCCGCTATAATAAAAATATATAACGCAAATAGAAAATTCTCATCGCCAATGAATGAGAGTAAGGGGTACATCAACAATATCCTGATGATTGATAATAGGTTTGGAATAAAAATAAAATATTTACTCATTTTAATTTAAGTACTCTAAATATAGAGTTTGCTCCTTTTGGTTTAATTCTTTGAACAGCAATTTGCTGCTGCCTCTTAGCTCCTTTAGCAGAGATTGTGTGGTTTGAAAGAGCTGTGTTTTATATTCAATCTGAGAGCGATCAAAAGAATGAAATGCTTTTGATTTGATAGCAAAAATTTTTGCCAACTCCTCTTCAACTACTAACAAATCTTCAAATGAATCTAGGCCTTTGATTGACAAAAGAATCTCATCGCCAAGGGCTCCTGGTGCAAGAGGCTCAGTAGCTATGAAATTATCAAGGAAAAGCTGCAACTCTTTTGTGAAAACATCAATGATTTGATCGTCCTGTAACAAACTTGCAGAATTTAAATCTCCACCAACGAGCCATTGATTAATTCCAACCCTAGAAATTTCGATTGACAAAACAGCGTCATTGTAAAATTTTTCTTTGATGTACTGAGTTGGGGATAGCAAGATATTAGTTTGCTGCAAGAAATTTTGATCCTCCAAGTCAAACGATGGCAATTCTAGATGGACTCCTCTTTCCGATGCAATATCTTGCAAAGTAAGTTGCAAATTACTTTCTAATTCGCCAGATGAATTGTTCAGGTCTAAATAAAATGGCGTAGCCTCCCCCGTGTCAACTTTAATTAAAAAGAGAATGACTGGACGCGAATAACCAATCAATGGAATGCCAATCTTTCTAAGCTCTGGGAGAAGTATTTCCTGGTTAAATTCAACAAATAGAGTTTCTTGGCCATTCACTAAATTGATAACATAAGAGGAAACAAAATCTATCTTGTTGAGCTTGGCATCTCCTATTTTCCATAGATAACTTGACTTACGTGAACCGGATAGTTTTTTGATTAATAGATTAAATGCCTTATTCAATCCGTCATTAGTATTGGTATACTGAGTAGATGAAAGGCTGACTTCAAATAAGCTGGGTAATTCTTTGGCATGGACCGAACTGATGATGCTAAAAGCAACCACAGCAAAGAAGCAAAATTTATTAATCATAATTTTTAATTGTAAATGACTAACAAAGTAAAACCTAAAGATCCTTACGCAAAAGCTGGTGTCAGCATAGATTCAGGAAATGATTTCGTAGAGTCTATTAAAGCAAGTGTTAATGCTACTCATGACAAACGTGTCTTAGGGGAGATTGGTGGATTTGCAGGGCTCTTTCAGCTTGGAGGGGGTTATAAGAACCCAATCCTGGTTGGCTGCACCGATGGCGTTGGAACTAAAGTTTCCTTAAGTCAAGTCCACCACACAACACATTCAATTGGGCAGGATTTAGTGGCCATGTGCGTAAACGACATGGTAACTTGTGGTGCTAAGCCTTTATTTTTTCTAGACTATTTTGCAGCTTCAAAGCTAGAACCAAGCTCTGCGGCTAAGATTGTTAAAAGTATCGCGAAAGCATGCAAGGGATCTGATTGCGCCCTGCTTGGTGGAGAAACAGCAGAAATGCCTGGGCACTATGTGGGGAATAACTTTGATTTAGCTGGTTTTTCTGTTGGAGTTATCGAGAAATCCCAGCTCATTGACGGAAAGAAAATAAAAGCTGGGCAAGTCATCCTTGCGATAGAATCGAGCGGCCCTCATTCAAATGGCTATTCATTAATTCGATCTATTCTTAAGAAGAAGAAGCCGCCACAACCCATCATGAATGCTCTGTTGAAACCCACTCACCTTTATCCTCGGGCTATTTTGGAGTTAATTAAAAAAGTTGATGTCAAAGGTATGGCTCACATCACTGGCGGCGGATTAACTGAAAATATTCCAAGGATTATTAAAAAAGGGTTCAAAGCTCAAGTTGAGCTATCTGCGTGGAAGTTTCCAAAAGTTTTTCAATGGCTGCAAGATTCAGGAAAAATATCTAACACTGACATGTTGAGAATTTTTAATTGCGGCATAGGTATGATTTGCATTCTAGAACCAGGGGATGTCAAAAAAGCTCGACTGCTGCTAAAAAAACATAAGTTTAAATCTTTTGTGCTCGGTACAATTCAGAGGTCTGACTCTCCATCCCAGATTGAATACATATAAGTTATGCAAAAAATTGTTGTTTTAATTTCAGGTAACGGCTCTAACTTAGAGGCGATTGCAAAAGCCTGTCAAAACAACACTATCCCTGGTGCTATCGAATTAGTAATATCCAATCAGCCAGGGGTCAAGGGCCTCGAGCGCGCACAAAAATACCACCTGATGACTCAAACTATTAGCCATACCGACTTTCCTTCCAGAGAAGACTTCGACCAGGCCTTGGTCGAACAGGTGTTATCAATAGAGCCAGACTTAGTAGTTCTCGCTGGCTTTATGAGAATCCTCACAACAACCTTTACAGATGCTTTTGCAGGAAAATTAATTAACATTCACCCCTCTTTGCTTCCTGAATATCCGGGGCTCAATACTCACAGGCAAGCTTTAGATAATGGAGATTTAATGCATGGGGTCACAGTTCATTTCGTGGATGGAGGTCTAGATAACGGGCCTATTATTGCTCAAGGAGCATTAAAAATTGATCCGTCTCAAACTGAAGCTAAGCTCATTCAGAGAATTCATAAAATAGAGCATGCGCTCTTTCCCAAGGTCATTGCTGAACTTTCAAAAGGTTTGATCTGTCTAAAGGATGAAGTCGTTCATTTTGAGGCTGACAGTCACTTTGGTAAAAATAAGATGGAATTTTTTAATGTATAAATCTATTGGAATGCTCTGGATGCTGATGGCTGTGAGCGCTAATGCTGCAGATTCAGTCATCCCTGATTACAAAGCTAACTATACCTTTACAAACTCGAATGTAAGCATGGAAGGTGTGCGAGAATTACAGACATTTGTAGATGGCAAGAGATCTTTATCATTCAACGCAAGGTTTCCTTTGGGTAAGATTAATATCGGCTCAGAATTTCATGAAGTCCAAGGAATTATTGCAACAGATCTATATACCGTCAGTGCTAAGTGGACGCTCATAAAACAGGAGCGCACACTGATATTCAATCGACAAGAAAAGACCATGAGCGCGTCTGGAAAATTTGAATGGGTAAAAGATTTGCCAGATAATGTAGAAATATTTGATCCTTTGAATGCGCAAATACAGATTAGAAAAAAGGTGATGCAAGGCCATCAAACATTCTCTCTTTTAATGCCTGAGATTAAAACGGGCGAGATTGAATCCAATCAATACAAGCTAAATGCAGATGAGGAGTGCAAGGTGGGGAATCAGATCTATCAATGCAAAGTTGTGCAGAGAGAAAGACCCCAAGAAGACAGAATAACTACTTATTTTTTAGCGCCAGAACTTGGGTATATGATCGTGAGAATTGATGATCAAGATAAGGATGGCGATACTCTCCTTGAGCTTCAAAGCCTACTCTAAGTTTTAGGAAGCGTAACCCCAGTTTGACCTTGGTATTTTCCACCTCTATCTTTATAGCTAATTTTACATTCTTCGTCAGATTCAAAGAAAATCATCTGAGCAACACCTTCGCCAGCATAAATTTTTGCAGGTAGATTAGTGGTATTAGAAAATTCTAATGTTACATGCCCTTCCCATTCAGGCTCTAGAGGCGTCACATTAACAATAATTCCGCATCTTGCATAAGTTGATTTGCCAAGGCAAATCGTTAATACATTTCTTGGAATCCGAAAATATTCAACTGTTCTGGCTAGGGCAAATGAATTGGGTGGAATAATGCAGACATCGGATTCAATGTCTACAAAGTTTTTATTATCAAAGCATTTGGGGTCAATGATGGTGGAATGAATATTGGTGAAGACCTTAAATTCATTTGCGCACCTTACGTCGTACCCAAAGCTGGAAACTCCATAGGAGATAAGCTTCTCCCCATCTTCATTCACGCGAATTTGGTTTTCAGAAAAAGGCTCAATCATTCCTTGATCCTTTGCCATTTTAGTTATCCATGCATCAGGTTTAATAGACATATTAAATTTCAATCCTCCCTTGAATTGCTCGAGCTATCGTATTCCCGTCGACGTACTCTAACTCGCCTCCTATAGGAATACCATAAGAGATCCTTGAAACTTTTACAGATTGTAGGTGGTCTTTGAGAAAGGAAGCTGTTGCATCGCCCTCAACGGTTGAGCTGGTTGCCAGGATTACTTCTTCAATTTGAGCATGCTGAATGTGACGGAGTAAATCCGGTATACCTAGATCATCTGGGGAAATGCCATCAATTGGAGATAGTCGCCCCATCAATACAAAATATCTTCCCTTAAAGCCTCCTGTTGACTCGATTGCCAAGACATCCGAGGGGCTTTCGACAACACATAAACTATAAGCATCTCTTGAGGAATCACTGCAGATTCTACAAATGGACTCTGAGGTTAATTGTCTGCAAGTTTCACAGCGCTGAATGGTATTCAGGCATTCCTCTAAAGTCTTAGCCAAGTGTGCTGCTCCATCTTTATTTTTATCTAGCAAAAATAAAGCCATGCGCTGGGCAGACTTCTTCCCAACCCCAGGAAGGATGGTTAGAGACTCAATTAATTCATACAGCAGATCTTTGCTCATGCGCTTGCCTTGTTCACTGAGTCATCGATTATTTTGCCATCAAAGGATTTAAGAATATCTTTTAGCACAGGATTTTCAAGCAGCTCAGCCTTGTCTTGATCAAGCTGCTGCTTAATTTCTAGGTCTTGTATCGCTGAAGGAGATGATAAAACATCGCCGCTTTCAATCACTAGAGAAATTTGGTCGCCCAGTCTTTTCGAGAGAGCCCCTATAAACTCAGATTTTAGACCTTCTGTCGGGTTAATCAGATCATCAGATTTCTTTAAAGTTAAAATTTTATTTTCAAAGTTAAGAAATTCAAACTCTGAAAAAACCTGTTTAACAAACATCGAGAGCTCAAGAGAGTTAAACATAGCGTTCCATCCCTTTAGATCCAAGTGAGAGGGGGTGGACTTCGCAATCTCTGGGACAGATACCTCGGCAACTTTATCGGGAGATTGTTTGATGGTTGGTGAGGGGATCGGTTGCACTTTTTCTTCTGGTGCTGATTGAGTCACTGGCTCAGAACTTATTTTAGGATTTTTTTTTTCTTCTGCCCAAGGCACCCCTTCACTTGCAGGTTGAAAGGCAAGCATCCGCAATATGCATAATTCCAAGGCGTGTTTGGGATGTGGGTGAACATGAAATTTACTCAATGAATTTAATGCTATTTCATAATGCAGTTGAGTGATCTGGGGATCTAAAACTTGTGCTAACTTTTGAACAGACGCACTCTCACTATTGTGGAGTTGTTGTTGCAATGCAATCTTATGAAAAACTGAAATAAGAATCTTTAGCACTTGCTCATATTCAACATTGAGCTCGGTAATTTTATGCAAAGCGTTATAGGCTCCATCGCCATTCTTAGCTGCAATCTGCTCAACTAACTCAATAATATATGATTGATCAATTGTGCCAAGAAGAGCTTTCACATCTTCTGAGCTCAAAGCACCATTGCCATGTGCTATGGCCTGATCTAATAATGTCAAACCATCCCGGACTGACCCCTGGGCTGCATCTGATATCAGCTCAATGGACTCTTGATCAAAGCTAATAGACTCCATATCAAGCAAAGATTTAATATGCAGTTGAATTTGAGTCTCCGGAATAACCTTAAGATTGAGTTGCAAGCAACGTGATAAAACAGTCTTGGGTACCTTTTCGATTTCCGTGGTTGCCATCAAAAACATTACATGAGGCGGCGGCTCTTCGAGAGTCTTCAATAAAGCATTAAAACTACTCTTAGAGAGCATGTGCACCTCGTCAATCAGATATATTTTAAAACGAGCATTGGCGGGCTTGTACTGCACTGACTCGAGTAACTCCCTCATATCATCCACACCAGTTCTAGAGGCGGCATCCACTTCTAGAAATTCTAGATGTCGACCAATTTTAATTTCTTCACAAGCGGTGCAACTGTTGCAAGGAGTGACCTGGGGAGAATCTGTCTGCATGCAATTTAAGCACTTGGCAAATACTCTAGCAATGGTGGTTTTTCCGACGCCTCGAGTGCCGCTAAAAATGTATGCTTGATGAAGTTTATTTTGCAGAATGCTATTTTCTAGAGCCTTCAGAACATGCTCTTGCCCCACCACCTCAGCAAAGGAAGAGGGTCGGTATTTTCTAGCTAGAACCTGATAGGACATAGGGTCAATCATACCATGTCAATTTATAAAACTTTGTCGATAATTGAGGCGGAAAACCCTCTCATAAATAGAAATTGTTTTTGCTTCATCTTGGATTGATAATCCGTAGGTTTTTGATCTTTGAATTTCTTTTTGAGTTCTTTTTGCGCATTTTCAAGCCAGGTCTCATATACCTCCAATGCATTGGAAATCAATATAGAATCTACACGCTTGGCATTTAGCTCCATCTCAATTTTCTTTGGGCCAAAACCTTTTCGAGCTCTTGCGTTAATGTACATTTCTGCAAAGCGCTCATCGTCTAAAATTTTATTAATTTCGAGTTTATCGAGTGCCTCTTCAATGATTAGCGAGGTTTCTGGGTAACGTTTGGCAAGTTTCTGCATTAATTCATGGCGCGAATGCTCACGTCTAGAGACTAAATCTAAACCTTTGTTGTAAATAACCGTAAAAGCTTCTGAGCTCATTTCAAAGGCATCACTCGTGACTTACCTTTATTTTTGATTATTTTTACTCGTTGGCCCACATCAAAAGAGTAATCACCTTCCTCTTGAATAATGGAGACGGTTTTTCCAGAATCTAAGTCTAGCAATAATTCAATGGCAGGTTTTCGAGTCGCGGCATCTCCTGCTTTAGCTCCAATGGCAGAGCCAACCAAGGCTCCAAAAACACCGGCTATATCAGATTCAGTTTCAGAGTCAGTCACCGAAGATCCTGCTATCGCACCAATAATTGCTCCAGCGACTGCTCCTGTGTCCCCATCCCCAGATAAAATGACTCTATCCACCGAAACAACTGTTGCAAATACAACTGTCTGCATCCTTTGTGCAGAAGAGCGATCTACCACCTCTGGCTTTAAAGAATTGTATGAGCAACTGGTGACCAGTAGCGTAGAGATGATTAGGGTCGTGAAATATTTAGACTGATTCAACATGGTCTTTCTCCTGAATAAAGTTTTGTTTCAATTCTTCTGCGATTAGATAGTAGGTCTTGCCTGCATGAAATCCATCCAGCAATTTTACTGCATAAATCGCGTTGTTAAATTGAGATTTTTCTAATTTAATTTTTTGATTCTTTTTTAATCTGACTAAGTTTCTTGAGTCAACGGCTGAGAAATTATCCCAGTCCTGAAATTTTCTAGCTCGATAGGTTTGATAGGCATCACTAGAGAAAAAATATATCACTTGGCCATGGCTTCGAGATGCTGGGGATGAGCCATTGCGATCTAACTGCCACACACTCCCAATGGTAATTTTACCTTGATCTATCTCACTTTCTGCAAAGAGCGTGCTTGCACTGAAGCATGTAAGAGCAAGAAGAGTTAAATATTTCACAGTATTCATATTATTTTAGACAGCTTAATTCAAAAAAGGTTTCTAAAAAGGCAGTGACATCCAAATGCCTGAGATACCCATAACCAAAATAATCAGCCAAGTTCCAAAAATGCCAACCAATCTATAGGGCGTGCTCTCTCTTGAGATAGCCATTCCATAGGCATGCAAAATGCGACTGACAAAAAAAGTGGATCCAAGTAGATGAAGTTGCCATGAATCAATGTCCTGCATTTCCAGTAAGCCCAGCATAATGATAGCCAAGGGCGCGTATTCAATTAAATTACCAAATGCTCTAATAGATTGCAGCATCCCTGGTGCATCGCCCTCTCCAAGCATGGTATTGGTTTTCCCTCGAAGTAATCCAGTCTTAAAAGCCAAAGATACAGCTAACACTGATAGAAGGGATGCGTATAAAAGTGTGATTTCCATAATAGTATTTTGTAATAGTTTAATTGTGGTTCTTTAAGTTTAATCCCCTGATGTTAAAGATGGGAGTATTTCTGAAAAAAAGACTAGGTATCGATTAGAATAGTCTGA
>Ga0307986_10002811_pt1 | contig 12363 bp, 11 predicted proteins | sample EllFjometageno82_FD_203170 | JGI IMG/M metagenome (GOLD analysis project Ga0307986, IMG submission 203170) | Marine microbial communities from Ellis Fjord, Antarctic Ocean - #82 | ecosystem: Environmental > Aquatic > Marine > Unclassified | place: Southern Ocean | collected 2014-10-09
CTTATAAGAATTACAAACAGGTCCTGTATCTAATTTTTCTTCTATTCTCATAATACTAACACCCGTTTCTTTTTCTAAATTCATAATTGATCTTTGAATGGGCGCTGCTCCTCTCCATTTAGGAAGAAGTGAAGCATGAATATTTATAAAACCCTTTTTAACTAAACTTAAATATTCTTTAGGAATAATCTGTCCATAAGCAACAACAATTGCTATATCTGCATCTAGCTCTTTTAAGTAATCATATTCTTCTTTATTATTTTTTAATGAACCTGGTGTTCTGTATTCTATTTTTAAGGTTTCTGAAATTCCTTGTATAGGTGATTTATTAATCTTTTGTCCTCTTTGTGATTTTTGAGGTGGCTGTGTGTATACTACTGATACTGGGTACCCATTTTGATATAACGTTGTTAATATCGGTACAGCAAAGAAGGGTGTTCCCATAAAAATAATTTTTTTTAACATTATCTAAAAAATTTTTCTGTTAATTTTATTTTTAGAAAGTTTTTTTATAATCATGGATCTTTTTAATTTTGATAAATAGTCAATAAATAAAATTCCTTCTAGATGGTCCATTTCATGCTGAATACAAGTTGCCAATAAACCATCTGCTTTTAGTAGTTGTTTTTTTCCATCATAGTCCAAATATTCAACCTCACATGCATTAGGTCTTTCTATTTCTGCAAATTGATCAGGTACAGAAAGGCATCCCTCTTCATAAATTGCTTTTTCTAAATTTTTATTTTTAATGACTGGGTTAACAAAATATATTGGTTGTTTTTTTTCATCTCTACTTATATCCATAACAATAATTCTTTTGGGAATTCCAATTTGAATTGCTGCAAGACCTATTCCAGGTGCTGCATACATAGTATCCAACATATCGTCCATAAGTTTTCTTTCTTCATCACCAACTCTTTCAATTGGTTTAGAAATCTGTCTTAATAGTTTATTTGGTTCTGTTAAAATTGGTTTAACTGACATAATGACTGATTATTTTAGTATAAATTTTAAACTTTTAAAGGAAGAACTTTAAGAAGAATCTTGTTTCTTAGTGGGTCAACATCGAGTTGATTGAGTGTATTAATGATAAAATACATTGTATCTCCATCAATATCTTTGAGATCATCTTGTCCTATAACTTCAACAATTCTAAGCATTGCAGCCCCCATATCTCTATTATTGATAAAAACTTGGATATCAGAAGGCATCTCTGACTCTTTTATTTCATATAGATTTTTATATTTTTCAGAAACTTTAACACCATCAGATTTTAGTGACTCAACTAAGATGATATCTTTTTTTGAAAAAAAATATTTTTTATCTCTTTTAAACTTCTTTAAAAAATCGTTTAAATCTTTAGTAATATTTTTAATAGAAACATCTTCTTTGAAATAGTTAAGCAATTTTGACTGATGCAAAACTTTATTATTAATCTTAATGCTGCTTAACTCAGTCTTATTTTCATTAATATATTTTTCATAAAATGTTGTATAATTTAATGGTACTTCATTTTCATTAATATCTTTTAGGAATGCTCGTAATTCATCATTAAATGCATTTTCTATATTATCATTTTTAAAGGAATTTTTTAAAGCATTCATTAGTTCTAATTTTTTATCAATTTCAGTTGTAATTAAAATTCCCTGATAAATTAAGGCTCTTGTCTCCACGTTTGATAATAATTTTATGGACTCTTTGATGTCTAAAAGTTGATTAATATTAAATTTAAACCTTTTATAAAGATCATATAGCTCTCTTTCTGTATAATTTTTTTCATGTGTAGCTTTTTCGATAGTTGCAATTTTTTCTTCGTCTGCAAGCTCTACATCTTTAATATTATCTAGCAAATTTGATGTCGATAAATATTTCCAAATTTTTTTGGAAGTATTGTCATTTGGTATAAACTTAAATTCTGGATTTGTTCTATGAGATAGGTGAAAATCTAAGATTGTTTTTTCAGATATATTTTTCTCTGGCTCTGTTTCATATCCCATTAAATAGCTGATTTTACTTTCATAAAATTTATCTTTAAAGCCTAACTCTTTTTTTAAATCTAAAAGTAATTGAGCCTCATCTAATTTATTATTACTAATCAAACAATAAATCTTAAACTTAGATAAATATTCATCATCAATAGTTTTTTTTATTTTAGAAAATATTTCACACGATTTTTCTATTTCTGATCTTGAAAGATATTCATTAACTAAATATTTTGTCAACTCAGGATTTTCATTTACTATTTGATTATTTAATAAATAATCTTCTATTAAATTAAAATTTGAATTTTTTATTAGCCAATCAGATTTTATTTTTAAGAACTGTTCTTTGGATATATTATTATCAGGATAGTAAGAGTTAGTTAAAAGCAAAATGTCTAAAATCTTAGCTGCATCTTTTGAAAGTTGAATTTTATTAATATTTTTTATTAAGTTTAAAATTTGATCTCCATTTGAATTTGACCACATGTTAATATCTAGTCCATTTTTAGAAGGATCATAAAGACCCACTATTTTAACTTCTTTTGATATTAAGGTTTGATCTTCTTTTATATTTAATTGATCAGTTTTTTTTGATTGCATCTCATAAATAGTGTTTTGAGGAATACTTTTTTTTTCAGAACTTTCAAGAATAGGTGCATCTTTGATTGTATCTCCTTCAACATTCCAAATATCAACAGGTTCCAGTGATTGCGCATTAAATCCAAAAATTAAAAAAGATAATATGATTGATAAATATTTTTTATTTAACAATTTTAAGTTGTTCATTTTTAATAATTTTCTGTATTTCTTTATTTGGAGATGGGAAATTAATTTTACTCAGAAGTATTATTCCAGTGCCAATAATGACTAGAATTAATGTTCCTTTAATTAAAACACTAAAAAGACTCCTACGAACGCCTATACTTGTTTTTTTTGAAAATTCCATATATTGTCTATTAATTTCAAATTAAGACATATTTGTGTTTTTTCAATAAAGAAAGTTTATGAATTCAAAAAAAAACCTCGTTTTTTTAGGTATGATGGGTTCTGGAAAATCTTCTATTGGTAATATGGTTTCCAAAAAACTAAACCTTAAATTTATCGATATAGATAATTTAATCGAGGCAGAGGCTGGAAGTAGCATTTCAAGTATTTTTGAAGAGAAAGGAGAAAATTATTTTAGAAATATGGAAGAAAAAATTACGCTCAAAAATTTAAAAACAATCGGTACGGTCATTTCTTTAGGTGGAGGAGCTTTTATTAATGATAAAATTAGAAAAGAGATTTTAACAAATCATTTTTCTTTTTGGCTTAATTCTAATGAGACAATCTTATTAAAAAGAATAAAGGGAAATAAAATAAGACCGTTAGCATTCAAATCTACAGATCAAGAAATAAAACAATTAATAAAAAAAAGATCAACAATATATGCAAAAGCACAATTCAAAATAAACTGCAATAAACTTACAAAAACTAAAATAGTCAATAAAGTTTTAAAAATTTATGAACTCAACTAAACTATTAGTAAAAACAGGTAATCAACAATATCCAATTTTTATTGGTAATAATATCTTGAGTAAAATTGCAGGACTTTTAAAAAAAAATTTAATTAATTTTAATCAATGTCTTCTTGTTGTAGATCAAAATGTACCAAAAAAATTACTTAATAGAATTTTAAGCTATTTACCCAAAAAAAAAATTACCATTCATTATTTCGTGGCTAATGAAAAAAATAAAAATAAAAATAGTGTTAATAAAATTCTTTCTATTCTTTTAAAAAAAAACTTTAATAGGAATGATTGTTTAATTTCTATTGGGGGAGGTATTACTGGAGATGTATCAGGTTTTGCTGCGAGTATATTTAAAAGAGGATTAAAATTTGTCAACATGCCTACTACTCTTCTTTCTCAAGTAGATTCTTCAATTGGAGGAAAAACAGGGATAAATACTAAACAAGGTAAAAATCTAATAGGTACATTTTATCAACCTAATTTGGTTATTTCAGAAATTGAATTTTTAAAGTCTCTGCCAAAAAGAGAGCTAATATGTGGTTATGGGGAAATTTTGAAGCATGCTATAATTTCAGATAAAAAATTTTTTTTATTTCTATGTAAAAATGGATCTAAAATTTTGAAACTTAAAAATGTACTAATAAAAAAAACAATTTATCAAAGTTGTTTGATTAAGAAAAAAGTTGTGGAAACTGATGAAAAAGAATTTGGCATAAGAAAAATTTTGAACTTCGGACATACATTTGCACATGCTTATGAAGCTACACTTGGATATTCAAAAAAACTAAATCATGGAGAGGCTGTTATACTGGGCATTAAAACAGCAGTAAAATTTAGTTTATTAAATAAAATTCTAGATATCAGTGAATTTAGATTAATTGAAAATCATTTAAATACACTTAATCTCCCAAGAAATATTAATAAATTTTTTACTATAAAAGATCTGCATAAAATTTTATCTTTCATGAAAAAAGATAAAAAAAATAATACAAAGAAAATTAACTTGGTTTTGTTAAAGAAAATAGGTTCTCCATTATATAATCTTCAATTTGATATAAATAAAATTAACCTTTTTCTAAAAAAAGAATTAATTAAGTAGTATTTGAATTGAGTGAATATGCTCCTTTAATTCAAGATGCAAAATATTATAAACTCTTTTAGTTGAGATTACTTTGCTTGATTTAGCAAGCTCATCTGATTTTATTGTTAATTTTAAATGAAATTTACCTTCTTGATGACCCTTATGATTTTTATGTAAAAAACTTTTATCCTCAATTATAAGATCTTGAATAGTAATTTCTTTTTCTAGTTTATTTTTAACAATTGCAATTAATTCATTTATATTCATAAGTATTATTTATTATTATATAACATGAAAAATATTTGTGACTGGAATAATTGTTCTGAAATTGGTGAATATAAGGCTCCAATTGAAAAAGATAATAGCAAAACCTACAGACTGCTTTGTTTGGTTCATGTTAAAGAATTTAATAAAAACTGGAATTATTTTAAAGGAATGGATGATGAGCAAGTTTTTGATTTTTTAAAATCAGATATGACCTGGCACAAACCTACTCAAAGCTTCAGTTCTTCGGATAACTTTTTTAAAGTTCTTTGGAATAACACTTTAAAAGATGAGTTTGATAAAACTAAACTGAGAGGTGAATATAATCATATGAATCAATTCAAGTTTGATGCTAACGACATCAAAGCTTTTAGTATTTTAGGTGTTTCAGTTGGTTTAAAATGGGAAAAAATACAGGATAAATTCAAAACTCTTGTCAAAAAATTTCACCCTGATATTAATTTAGGGAATAAAGAATACGAAGAAAAACTTAAATTAATTACTTTAGCTTATACACAGCTAAAAAACACTTATAGGAAAAAAATTGACACCTAATTTAAATATACAACCAGATATCAAAATGTCTTTAAAGCAAACTTTTGGAATTGATTCAGATATGCAGGTAGATGCATTCTCGAAAAAAAGTGAGTATGTACCTGAAATAGATAAAAATTATAAGTTTGATAGAGATACTACTCTTGCAATTATATCTGGATTTGCTTTTAATAAGAGAGTTCTAGTTCAGGGCTACCATGGAACTGGTAAGTCAACACATATTGAACAAATTGCTGCAAGATTAAATTGGCCGTGCATTAGAGTAAATCTAGATAGCCATGTAAGTAGAATTGATCTTATAGGAAAAGATGCAATTGTCGTAAAAAATGGAAAACAAATTACTGAGTTTAAAGAGGGTATCTTGCCTTGGTCGATTCAAAACCCCGTCGCCCTCGTTTTTGATGAATATGATGCAGGTAGACCCGATGTAATGTTTGTTATTCAGAGAGTTTTGGAAGCTGAAGGAAACTTTACTCTTTTAGATAAAAATAAAGTTATAAAGCAAAATAAATTTTTTAGACTTTTTGCAACTTCAAATACAGTTGGATTAGGAGATACGACAGGATTGTATCATGGCACTCAACAAATAAATCAAGGACAAATGGATAGATGGAATATTGTTACATCTTTAAATTACTTAAGCCTCGATAAAGAAATGGAAATTGTTTTGGCAAAAAATAAAAACTTAAATAATCCCAAAGGTAAAGAAAAAGTATCTAGTATGATTAAGGTAGCCTCCTTAACTAGAAAGGGTTTTATATCAGGTGATATTTCAACGGTTATGAGTCCTCGAACAGTATTGCATTGGGCTGAGAACGCAGAAATATTTAAAGATACTGGTTATGCTTTTAGAGTTACTTTTTTAAACAAGTGTGATGATATTGAAAAAAATACTATAGCTGAATACTATCAAAGATGTTTTGGTGTCGAATTACCAGAGTCTATGGTGAATATTCAAGTTTAAATGAATAATAAAGACGATAACTTTAAAGAACAATTCAAGCAGGCCCTAATCTCCACTGCAAAAGTAATTTCTGAAGATTATAAGCTAGACGTAAAAAAAACTGATAAGGATTTAAATTCAAAAAAAATAGATTTTTTTGATGTAACAAATTTATCAAATAAACATGATTTTATCAGATTAAGAGCACAAACAGATTCAAGTGCACTTAAAAAAAAATTTTCTAATAAAGAAATATTTAGTAAAAATTTACCTAATAATCCTTCATGCAAATCTCTATATATTATTGCTGAAAAAATTAGATATGAAGTTTTGGGTGGAAAAATGCTTAAAGGTGTAAAAAAAAATTTAAGTGAAAATTATAATCAAAAAATAAAAACTGTTTTTAAAGATCAATTAAAAAATAAAGAAGACGTTCCTGTAACTGAGGCTTTTGAATTTTATATGTTGAAAAAATTTTTTAACATAGAGCTTAACACTGTATCTCAAAAAATGTTAAATTTTTGGGAAAAAGATTTTACCTCTTCTATTGATAAACATTTGGAATTTTTAAATAAAAATTTGGAAGATCAAAATAACTATAGTTTAAAGTTTTCACAGATTCTTGAAAGTATGGACATTTTTAATTCAAATAATGATGAGAACAACAAGGATAATGATGATAAAAATGAGCAGCAAGACAATAAAGCTGAAAACAATGATGATAATCAATCGGATGGAAAGGATGAAAAAAATAAGCAAGATGAATCTCAAACAAACCTAGATGCAGGTTTTGATCTTAGTGACCAGCAAATAGATGAAAAATTAGAAGACTCTAATTCCTTCAAAGAGAGCACAGAAAATGTAATGCAAAAAAATAATTTAGATAACATGGATCAGGAATATAGAGTTTATACGACAGAATTTGATGAAATCGCAAAAGCAGAAACCTTAGAGGATATAAAAGAAACACAAAAACTAAGAAGAAATTTAGATCAACAGCTAATTGAGTTTCAAGATCTAATAACTAAACTTGCTAATAAACTACAAAGACAACTTCTAGCAAAGCAAAATAGAACCTGGGAGTTTGATTTGGAGGAAGGTTTGTTAGATAGCTCGAAACTAACTAGAATTATTATGGACCCCTATAACTCTCTATCCTTCATGAAAGAAAAGGAACTTGATTTTAAAGATACAATTGTAACTCTACTAATTGACAACTCTGGTTCAATGCGTGGCAGACCTATAACAATTGCAGCTCTTTGTGCTGACATCTTATCTAGAACCCTGGAAAGATGCTCTGTAAAGGTTGAAGTGTTAGGCTTTACTACCAAAAATTGGAAGGGCGGAAATAGCAGAGAAGCTTGGGCTAAAAGTGAAAAAATCAAAAATCCCGGAAGACTTAACGACTTAAGGCACATAATATATAAGAGTGCCGACACCCACTGGAGACAATCCAAAAATAACATAGGCTTGATGCTAAAAGAAGGATTACTAAAAGAAAATATTGATGGCGAAGCAATATCTTGGGCTTTCAGTAGAATTAAAAAAAGAAAAGAAGAAAGAAAAATATTAATGGTAATTTCAGATGGAGCACCTGTTGACGATTCAACACTATCTGTTAATTCAGGTGACTTTCTAGAAAAACATTTAAAAAAAATAGTTAAATTTATAGAGACTAAAAGTGATGTTGAAATTTTAGCTATTGGAATTGGTCATGATGTGTCAAGATATTACAATAAAGCAATTAAAATCACAGATGTTCATGAATTAGGTGATGTAATGATCTCACAATTAGGTGGACTATTCGAAAATAAGAATAAATTACATTAATTAAAGACTTAAAAGATCTGTATTTTTCCATTTAATTCTAACCTCTGCACCACCTCTGGTTTTTGAGTTTCTGCACAATATATTTGCAAAGTTTTTTTCAAGTAAAGTTTTTCCTATAAAAATTCCAAGTCCTAATCCTGATTTAGATCTTATAGACGATTTAAACGAGGTAATATATGGCTCTCCAATTTTATTCAACACATCTTTTGGATACCCTTCTCCGTCATCCTCAATTATAATCTCCGTAAAATCACTATCACTTTTAATATTTATAAATATTTTACTTTCTGAAAATTTGTTTGCATTCCCAATAAAGTTTCTTAGTCCATATACAATTTCTAAAGATTTAATAATATTTAATGAATTAGAATTTTGATCACAATTTAAAATAAATTGCTTTTTACTTGTTTCTTGAAAAGATTTTATAATCTCATTTATGTAATCAGCAATTGTTAAATCTCTATCAATAAACACATCTTCAATTATTGGATTTAATGACAACTTCTTTAAAATTTCACTACACCTATCAATTTGACTAACAAGTAACTCAATATCTTTTCTAACTTCTTTATCACTTTTAAACTGTTTTAATAAGTCTGTTGATATAATTTTCATTGTTGAAATGGGCGTTCCTAAAGAATGTGCTGCCGCCGCCGCTTGACCACCCAATGAACGAAGTTCATGTTCTTTTGACATAATTTCCTCCATTTTATTTAATGCTTCTTTTCTGAGTCTAGATTGAGTTCCAAATGTTAAAGCAAAATAATTTAAAAAAATTAAAGCAATTATTAAAGAAATTGGAATTGAATAATAGTAATATTGACTTACATGGTAGTGCTCATTGAGTGGAGACGGTAAAGGATTATTAAAAAAAGTAAGTAAAATAATTATTAAAGTAGTAATAGTAATTAATAGTAAATTACTCCTAAAACCTAAATTTGATGAAGAAAAAATTGTAGGGATTATCAAAAAAATTGAGAAAGGGTTCGCTACACCACCTGTTAAATAAATTAAGATACTTAATTGTAAAACATCAATAAATAAAAATTGGAATGCAATTTTATCTAAAAGTTGAGTTTTTTGATTAATATAAAGTAAATATAAATTACTTAGGGCTCCAATAAAAATTATTAAATTAGCTAAAATAAAATTAAATTTAAAATGGAAAATAAAGTAAACTAAATTGATGGTTGTGAATTGTCCAAAAATAGCAATCCACCTAAGATTAATATATGTTGATTTTTTGAGAGAAAAATATTTAGAAGTTTCGAAAAACTTCATTATTAGATGTCTAAGTTTTGCACATTAATTGCATTAGAAACAATGAAATCTTTTCTTAATGCAACGTCATTTCCCATCAGAGTATGAATAAGATGTTGGTCTTTTTTTAAATCTTTTGAGTATTGAACCTGTAATAAATTTCTTGTCTCAGGGTCTAACGTAGTATTCCATAATTCATCTGGGTTCATTTCACCTAATCCCTTAAACCGTTGTATACTCATTCGTGATTTTTCCTCATCAAAAACTCTAGTAAATTCTTTACTACCCTTTTTCATTTTTTTTAATTCTTTATTATTATTTAAAATATATTCTTCTAATTCTTTTTCATCTTTAATATAAACACCCTTAGTACCTTTGTTGATTTTAAATAACGGTGGTTGAGCAAGATATACATGTCCATTCTCAATTAATTTATTGAATGGCTTATTATTAAAGAAAGTAAGCAATAAAGCCCTAATATGAGAACCATCTACATCAGCATCAGTCATTATTATGATTTTCCCATATCTTAAGTCTTTTAAGTCTAATTCTTCTGTCTTGGGATCTAAACCTAAAGCATTAATTAAAGTCACAATTTCATTAGAAGAAATCATTTTAGATAATGCTTTTATCCTATGTTCAGCTCCATCCTTGTTACTATTTTTTTTAGATGAAACCTCTTCAACATAGGTATTTAAAATTTTACCCCTAAGTGGTAAAACAGCCTGATTAGATCTATTTCTTCCCTGTTTAGCTGAACCACCCGCAGAATCTCCTTCAACTATAAACAGTTCTGTTCCTTCTTGTTTTCCTATTTGACAATCTGCTAGTTTGCCAGGGAGTCCACTTAATTCTAAAGCTCCCTTTCTTCTTACATTTTCTCTAGCTTTTCTCGCAACATCTCTAGCAAGGGCTGCTTGCATCACTTTTGATAAAATAATTTTAGCTGTGCTAGGGTTTTGATCAAACCATATTGATAATTTTTCACTAACTATATTTTCCACAATCATTCTTACTTCTGATGAAACTAGTTTATCTTTTGTCTGAGAAGAAAATTTAGGATCTGGTATCTTTGCTGATAAAACACAAGTAAGTCCTTCTTTAATATCATCACCTGATATCGTTAATTTATTTTTTTTTAATAGGTTGTGCTCTGTGGCGTATTTATTGATAACTCTAGTTAAAGCGCTTCTAAATCCCAACAAATGGGTACCACCATCCTTTTGATAAATATTGTTAGTGTATGGATAAATATCTTCACTATAACTTGCATTCCATTTTAATGAACATTCAACTTCAATATTATTTTTTTTACCCTCTATATAAATTGGTTTCTTAAATAGATCATTTCCAGTTTTATTTAAAAGTTTTTCTCTTTTTTCATCTAAAAAATCTACAAATTCTGATACACCCCCATCAAATTTAAATTCAATAATTTTTTCTTTTTTTTGATTTAAATCATTAATCGTTATTTTTATTCCTTTATTTAAAAATGCTAGCTCCCGCATTCTTTTAATAATTATATTTGGTGTAAATTTTATTGAAGAAAAAATTTCTTTTGATGGTAAAAAGGTTATTTGGGTTCCATTTACTTTTGATTTTCCTATAACTTTAAGGGGAGCTTTTGCATCACCATCCTTAAATTCTATGAAATGTTTTTTTCCATCTCTATCAATTTCTAATTTTAATTTTTCTGATAAAGCATTTACAACTGAAACACCAACACCATGCAATCCACCAGATACTTTATAGGAGTCATGATCAAATTTTCCACCAGCATGTAATTGTGTCATGATTACTTCAGCAGCAGATTTTTTTTCACCTTTATGCATATCCACAGGTATTCCTCTACCATCATCACTTACGGTAATAGTTCCATCAGAATTAATCTTAATATCTATATTTTTACAATGACCTGCTAAAGCTTCATCTATTGAGTTATCCACCACTTCATAAACCATATGGTGTAAACCTGTACCATCGTCGGTATCACCAATGTACATCCCTGGTCTTTTTCTAACTGCTTCAAGACCTTTTAAAACTTTAATGGAATCTGCTTGATATGTATTTTTATTTGTCATTTTTTATATTTTAGGAAAAAAAAACTATATCATTTTTTAAAGAAAATGCCTTATAAATCATTATAAATCATTATAAATATTAATTATAAAATTAAAATATACAATACATTTACACCTTACTAAATTTCAAAAAAAATAGTAAATAATTTATCAAATTATGAATATTCATATTGTGTTTTTGGCTATGATCATAATAATTTTTATTATCTATTTAAAAAAAATATTGATAAGTAAAATTTTATCAAAATTGCTTTGACTTATCAGTAAAAACATTTCTATACTTTAAACTTCTTTATTGTAAAATAAAACTTTTAGATGGTGGAGAGAGTGGGATTCGAACCCACGGTACCTGTGAAGGTACACACACTTTCCAAGCGTGCGCTTTAAACCGCTCAGCCATCTCTCCCCTCTATAACACTGAGAAACTTTCAAATAACAATGTATTTTTAAATCAAGAATATTGCAAATAAATAGATAGTAATTTTCTGGACGACATATGGACGACAGAGATTCCCAAATTTAAATTTGTAGTACCTTGAGTCATGTTCCATTGAGATGACTCTCTACGTGACTCTATGGAGTCTTAAACACTATGTTTGAGGAATATAAAGATTCTGTTTGAGGGGTGCAGGAGCCAGGTGGGGTGTCCCATATAATATATATGTGCTTATGATAAATTCTAGATTAACCCTGTTAACTACATTGTGGTTAACTTAGGATAGAATAAATACAAAAGTTAATGTTCCAGTATTAACCAGACATTGTTAACCACAAAGATAGGGTATTATTCTTCTTATAAAACTTAGTTATTTTAACTTAGTGCTATGAGTTATTCATATAAAATTTAATTACTGTG
>Ga0307986_10002812_pt1 | contig 12362 bp, 12 predicted proteins | sample EllFjometageno82_FD_203170 | JGI IMG/M metagenome (GOLD analysis project Ga0307986, IMG submission 203170) | Marine microbial communities from Ellis Fjord, Antarctic Ocean - #82 | ecosystem: Environmental > Aquatic > Marine > Unclassified | place: Southern Ocean | collected 2014-10-09
CTTTGTCTCCATTTTCAACTTCGAAAGTTAGCTCATCGCCCTCGTTTAAAAATTTTAAACCGGCATCTCTAACAGCTGAAGAATGAACGAACACGTCTTTTTCTTTATCTTCTCTTTCAATGAAACCATAACCTTTAGTGCCATTGAACCACTTAACTTTACCTTTTAGTGTACTCATATTATTTTACTTTTCCTTATTTATTATTAACTTTAATTAGTAAATATTTACTAACTTCGCTTCTTTAATAGATTTGGCTTTGATATGTCAAGAAATGTTTAGTAGGCTATAGTGATTATTAGGTTAATTGTCTTTTATACAACAGTCACAATTGCGGTCAGAACAAGCAAAAATGCAATTAAACCGTAATAAAGATATTGATTCTTGTTAAACTGTCTTCTTATTCTATTGAGATAAGATTCTTTATATCCAAGTCCACTATCGCTTAGATTGTCTAATTTTGTGAATCCTCTTTCTCTACCAATTTTTAAAAATTTAGCTTTCCTATGATCATAAACTTCGTCTCTCGAAAGATTTTCAAAATCTCTTAAATTTTTTATGATCGATAACTTGATATCTTGAGCCATGATTTCTCGGTCACGGTGAGCACCACCTAATGGTTCTTCAATAACCTCATCGATTATTCCGAGCTGCAATAAATCTTTTGCTGTTAGCTTCATAGCTTCAGCTGCTTGTAATGATTTACTTGGATCTCTCCATAAAATAGACGCACATCCCTCAGGTGAGATTACAGAATAAATTGAATTTTCTAACATGATTACTTTATTTGATGACGCCAGAGCAATTGCACCACCAGATCCACCTTCTCCTATAATAACAGAAACATTTGGAACCTTAAGTGACATACAACATTCAATTGATGTTGCGATAGCAGAAGCTTGACCTCTCTGTTCTGCTCCAATGCCTGGGTAAGCTCCTGGTGTATCGATAAAAGTTATAATTGGTATTTGAAACCGATTGGCTAAATTCATTAAGCGAATACATTTTCGGTACCCTTCGGGGCGCATCATTCCAAAATTTCTTTCAATTCGACTTGTAAGATCCTCTCCTTTTTCTTGGCCGATAATTAACACAGATTTATTATCTATAAGACCAAATCCAGCTATAACTGACTCATCATCTGAAAAAAGTCTATCACCCGATAAAGGTGTAAAACTTGAAAATATTTTTTTAATATAAAAATTTGCTCTCGGCCGATCTTCGTGTCTTGCTACTAGAGTTCTTTGCCAACTATTTAAACTGGCGTAGGTTATTTTTAACTTTTCATTAATTTGTTCTTCTATTTTTATAATTTCTTGAGTGTCTATCTCTGAAATACCCTCCGACCCAAATGGACTCTTTAAACCCTCTAAATCTGCCTCTAATGTTTTAATTTCTTTTTCAAACTCTAAATAATTTTTCATAATGTGCTTATATTTTTAATATAGATCCCTTTTTAATAGAATTCAATTAAGGCTTTAAAATGGCTTATGCATAATAGTATTTTTAACTAATTGACTTTGTTTAAAGTCTAAGTCAAATTTAAACTAATTAGAGACTATTTAGTTATAGTGCCAAAAGAGAAAAACCCAGAAAACTCTCAGGTGACAGAACAGACAGGACAGTAAATTGGTACACATGAATAAAATTAAAAAAGGAAATTTAAAAATAGATTCCATTTTGTTTGAGTTTATTAATCGAGAAGTAATTCCCGAAACAGACATAGCTGTAGAAGATTTTTGGAATAAATTTGACTTAGCAATTCATGAACTTGCCCCTATTAATAAAAATTTAATAGAAAAAAGAAAAATTATTCAAAAACAAATTGATGAGTGGCATCTCGCTAATAAAAGTAAAAAACCAAATAAAAACGAATATATTAATTTTCTTAAATCAATAAATTATATTGTTGAGGAAAAAGAAGATTTTCAAATTTCTACTAAAAATGTAGATGAAGAAATAGCAAAAATTGCAGGTCCTCAGTTGGTGGTGCCAATAGATAATGCAAGATATGTTCTAAATGCCGCGAATGCTCGTTGGGGCAGCTTATACGACGCACTTTATGGCACAGATGTTATTTCTGATGTTGGCGTGACTGCAAAGAGTGGCACGTACAGTCCTGAGCGAGGAAAAAAAGTTGTTGAATATGCAAAAGACTTTTTAGATAAAACTTTTCCTTTAAATAATGACAATTGGAAAAATATTTCAAAAATTTCAGTTGACAATTTTAATCTAAAAAATAAAAATCAATTAATCGGTTACAGGGGGCATAAAAATACCCCTTCTTCGCTACTGCTTAAAAATAATAATTTACACGTTGACATTATCATTGATTCCAAAAGTAAAATTGGTAGCACTGATAAAGCACACATAAGCGATATTATTATAGAATCAGCTATTTCCACTATTGTAGATAATGAAGACTCTGTGGCAGCAGTTGATGCCGAAGATAAAATTAAGTGTTATAAAAATTGGCTTGGTATCATGAAGGGTAATTTACAAACCGAAATAAAAAAAAATGGAAAAAAATTTACAAGAAAATTAAATCTAGACAGAATATATCAAGGAGTTAATGGTGGAGAATTAAAACTGCATGGTAGAGCATTACTATTAAACCGAAACGTTGGGCATTTAATGACTAATCCTTCGATTATTTTAAAAGATGGATCCGAAATTCCCGAAGGTATAATGGATGCTTTCATAATTGTTTTGTGTGCAAAACATGATTTTAAAAATAAAATAAATTCAAAAATGGGATCTGTTTATATTGTTAAGCCTAAAATGCACGGACCGGAAGAAGTGGCTTTTACTAATAAAATTTTTAGTAAAGTAGAAGATGTTTTAGGGTTAAAAAGAAATACGGTCAAAGTTGGCATAATGGATGAAGAAAGAAGAACAACAGTTAATCTAAAAGAATGCATTCGTGCAGTTAAAGAAAGGATAGTTTTTATAAATACTGGGTTTTTAGATCGAACTGGTGATGAAATGCATACTTCATTTGAAGCTGGACCTATGATTTTTAAAGGTGATATGAAAAAATCTGTTTGGTTGAATACTTACGAAGACTGGAATGTTGACATTGGTTTAGCCTGTGGTTTTTCTGGAAAAGCACAAATAGGTAAAGGTATGTGGGCTATGCCAGATCGTATGGCAGACATGATGATTCAAAAAATAGGACATCCATCGGCAGGAGCAAATTGTGCCTGGGTTCCTTCGCCAACGGCAGCAACACTGCATGCTACTCATTATCACCAAGTTGATGTCTTTAAAAAACAAGCAGAAATTAAGTCGAGAACTAGAGCAAAAGTAGAAAATATTTTGTCAATTCCTATAGCTGATAGGCCTAATTGGTCAGTAGAAGACATTAACAAAGAACTAGAAAATAATGCTCAAGGGATTTTAGGTTATGTTGTAAGGTGGGTAGACCAAGGAGTCGGTTGTTCTAAAGTGCCTGATTTTAATAATGTTGGTTTAATGGAAGATAGAGCAACACTACGAATATCTTCTCAACATATTGCAAACTGGTTACATCATTATATTTGTAGCAGAGATCAAGTCATGGAAGTTATGAAAAAAATGGCAGCTATCGTAGACAAACAAAACAGTGATGACAAAAATTATGAACCTATGTGTGACAACTTTGAAAAATCTATTGCTTTTTTAACAGCCTGCGACCTCGTTTTTAAGGGGCGAGTACAACCTTCGGGTTATACAGAGCCACTGCTTCATAAACGCAGATTAGAGAAAAAATTAAAGGCTCATAAAAGTTTTAATTCCATCAAGAATATATTGAATACTTAAGCCAGCTAAAACAATTGCTACTATTCTCGAGAATATACTTATAATTCTTTTATTAATTATTTTTTCTGATTTTGCAGCAATAAATAAAATAATAAAAGTTACTAGTGTTGCAGTAATCAGAGCAAGCATTCCAATAGCCTGTTTGGTAAAATCATTTCCTGTTGCGCTTACTGACACAATAACAGAGGTGATTGCAGCAGGTCCCGCAAGTAAAGGTGTTGCTAGTGGGAAGATACTAAGCTTGTCAGATGTGAAATTAGTATTTTCTTCTTTTCTCTGATGTCGTTTATCAAAAAGCATTTCTAAAGCAATGATAAATAAGATGATTCCTCCGGCAATAGTAAATGCAGGAAAAGATATGTTTAGGTAAGCTAAAATACTATTACCTAACAGTCCAAAAAATAATAAAATAAGTGTCGCTATTAACGTTCCGTGAAGAGCTGTTTTTATTTTTTCTTTTGCATCAAGATGTTCTGTTACCACTAAAAAAATAGGCGTGCTCCCGATAGGATCGATAACTATAAAATAAAAGATAAAAGTTTTTAAAAAAAGCTCAACCATAAAAAACTAATTAGTCACTAGTAACAGGAACCCTATTTTTAAACGCTGAATATAAAGTACCATCATCTAATTGTTCAATCTCACCACCAACTGGTAAGCCCTGAGCAAGTTTTGTTATTGTTATCTTGTCATTTTTAATTGCATCCTCAATGTAATGAGCTGTTGTTTGTCCCTCAATTGTAGCACTAGTTGCAATAATAACTTCTTTAAGACTATTTTTTTTAACTCTTCTTACTAAAGAGTCTATTAATAAATTTTTTTGCTCATAATTTTCATTTGAATTCAAAGTTCCCCCGAGAATATGAAAATGCCCCTTGTAAATATTTGAAGATTCTATAGCCCACATATCAGCTAAATTTTCTACTACACAAATTTTTTCAAAAATGTTCTCACTTTCACACACGCATACTAAGTCTATTATTTTAAGATTTCCACAGTTCAAACATCTTACTATACTCTTATAAACTTTAGCCAATGACTGAGCTAAAGGTTTAACCATGCTTTCTTTGTTGTTAATTAACTTTAAAATTATTCTCTTCGCAGATTTTGGGCCTAGACCCGGTAATTTAGCAAAGAGTTTGATTAGTTCGTCTATTGCAGGAATATGATTATCCATTTAAAAAGGGAATTTTAGATCGAAAGGTAAATTCATTCCTCCTGTTGCTTTTGAAAGTTCTTCAGAAGATTTTTTTTTTAACTTTTCTTTAGCGTTATTGTAGGCCGCCATAATTAAATCATTAATAATTTCTGTAGTTTCTTTTTTTGCTTCTTCGCTAACACTGATAGCTTTAATTTCATAATCGCCAGATAAAATAACTTTAACTAAATTGCCTCCCGCTTCACCTTCTACTTCAATATTTTTAATTGCGTCTTGAGCGTCTTTCATTTTAGTTTGCATTTCTTTAGCTTTTGAAAGCATATCAGTAAAATCAGGCATTGTTGTCCTCTGAAACATCAATAAGTTTTGCGTCAGGAAAAGCAGCAATAAAATCTTTTACGACCTCACTTTTTATTCCTTGAGCCAGTTTATCTTTCTTATTCGTAAGGTTTTTTTCATAAATAGTCTCCTCACCTCGCTCCTTACTAAGAGAAATAATCCATCTTTCACCTGTCCATTTTAATAATTTTTCAGTTAAAGTTTTAATAAAATTTTTATTAAGCTTCTCATTAAATGTAATGTTCATTTTACCAGATGTAAAACTTACTAATTTCACGTTTCTCTCTAAGTCAAATTTAAGTTCTACTTCTTTTTCCTTGGTAGCTATTTTAATTAAGTCCTCAAAATTTTTAATTTCTAAAAAATTTAAAGTTGCAGATTTAAGTTCAGGGTTTTTCACAAGATTTGTTTTTATTTGATCTGTATTTTTAAGCTGATTTTTATAAATACTTTTTATTTTTTTATCATCCTGTTCATCAATATTTTGCTCCGCTATTCTTTTTGGCTCTACCGGTTCTCTATTGGTGTATAGATCTGAGGCATCTTCTAGTTTTTGATCAATATTTTTAAGATGCATTAACTGCATAACATACATTTCTAAAGTTAAATTTTCATTTCCTACAATTCTTAAATCATCCATGGTCTTAATGGTTAATTGCCAGAAAATTCCCAAGTCTTGGGAATCTAAGTTTTTAGAGTATTCATTAATTAATTGAATTTCTGATTCTGAAATCATTAAATCTTTTTCAATTGGTCCTAAATTTATTCTTCTATTAAATAGATAAAGAATCTCTAAAATATCATTAAGAAAATTTTTTGCATCTAAGCCACTATCAATAAGTTCTTTTAAATGATTAATTGCTTCTATTTGATTGCCCGATAAAATTTCTTTAAAAAGTAAAATGAGTTTACTTCGATCCGCAAGGCCTAATAATTGTCTTATGTCTTGGTCTTGAATTTCTTTATTGTGTATACTTTGACTAATTAAAACTCGGTCTAGCAATGAGATAGCGTCACGAACTGACCCTTCAGATGCTCTAGCTATTAGCTTTAATGCACCGTCAGAAATATTTCCGTTTTCTTTTTTTGTTATATTCTCAAGATGTAAAAACAGCTTTTCTAAATTTACTCTTTTTAAGTCAAATCTTTGGCATCTAGAAAGAATAGTAACAGGAATTTTTCTGACTTCTGTTGTTGCTAAAATAAATTTTAATCGTGGTGGCGGTTCTTCTAAAGTTTTCAGCAATCCATTAAACGCTTGTTTTGATAGCATGTGGACTTCATCAATAATAAAAATTTTAAATTTAGCACTCGTGGGGCTATATTTTGCATTCTCTATTAATTCTCTAATATCATCAATCCCTGTTTTAGAAGCGGCATCCATTTCTAAAATATCCATATGATTAGAATTTACTATTTCAGTACAGTGACAATATTCACTTGTTTTACATTTTTCTCCTTCATCAAATTTTTTTATACAATTTAAAGCTTTAGCAATTAATCTGGCAGTAGTAGTTTTACCTACCCCTCTTATTCCAGTTAGTAAATAAGCATTTGGAGTCTTGCCTAGCTTGATAGCATTAGTAATAGTTTGCGCCATTATTTCTTGGCCAATAAGATCTTTAAATTCTTGAGGTCGGTATTTTAGAGCTAAAATTTTATTATTTATCATTATATTTAAAGAGGCAGGCAACAACCTGAAAAAATTTCACTGCGGCTGCTTCCTTTCAGACCTGACCGGGTTTGTGAAACATCCACCTGATGCCAACCTCAAATTGATTATATCAAGATCGATTTGATTACCACAAGACTAGATTAAAGATTTTGTGGACTATTTTTGTCTAAATTTTGAAGCCTCATAAATCCCCAGGATATCTAAGTTCTCGGTGTGTAATCCAAGCTCCTTAAGGCTATTTTGAACTGTTTTTTGCTCAATATGCCCTTCCAAGTCTAAATAAAAATTAGTTTGATTAAAAGTATTTTTTACTGAGAAACTTTCCAGTTTAGTTAGGTTAATTTGATTGGTGGCAAAACCTCCTAAGGATTTATATAAAGCTGATGGTTCACTTTTTAGTCTAAAAATACAAGTTGTTATATATTTTTTATTTTTATTATATTCTGGCTGTTTAATATTTTTTCCCATCACTAAGAAGCGAGTAACATTGCCTGCTTCATCTTCAATATTTTTTTTTAATATTTTTAAACCATATATTTTAGCTGCCAATTCTGAAGCTATAGCTGCAACAAGATTATCTTTATTTTCTGCTAGATCTTTTGCTGAACCAGCAGTATCAGCGGAAATGATAGTTTTGAAATTATTTTTTTTTATAATTTCTTGACATTGACCAATAGCTTGCGCGTGACTTCTCACATACTTAATTTCTTTTAGTTCTGTATCTTGTTTGCATAACAAGCAGTGTTCAACTTTTTGAAAATGTTCTGCATAAATTTGTAATTTATATTTTGGTAATAAATAATGAATATCCGCAACTCTACCTGCTAATGAATTCTCAAGCGGAATAATTGCTTTAAAGCTTTCATCTTCAAAGGCTGTTTTGAATGTTTCCTCAAAAGTTGCACAATTTTTAATTTCTGCGTCCTTAAAAATTTCTTTGCAAGCAATATGAGAGTAAGCACCTTTTTCACCTTGAAAAGCTATTTTAGTTTTTGTCATTTAATTTTCCATTATTTCTTTTACAGCTTTTAAATCTTCTTCCGTGTCAACGCTCAAAGGACATGAATCAATATATCCTACATCTATTTTCATTCCATTTTCAAGTGCACGCATTTGTTCGAGCTTTCTTTCTAACTCAAGCTTACTTCTCTTTAAGCTTACATATCTTATCAAAGCTTTGTTAGTAAAGGCATAAATTCCCACATGGTGATAGGTAAGCTTGTTTAAAGGATTATTAGAAATTCTAAAAAAATCTACAGCTTTTGCAAATAATTTATTTGTAATGCTTTTGTCGGTAATTACTTTCACAACATTATGATCTTTTTCCTCATGACTGTTCTCGATATAAGAAGCTAAAGTTCCAATGTCGCATAAATTTTTTTTCATGTGTTCTGCTAAATTTTTTATTACATTGGGATTTAAATTTGGCATATCACCTTGAAAATTAATTATAGTATCTGGCTTAGATTTTAATTCTTCTTCAAAAACCTCAAACACTCGATCCGTTCCAGTTTTATGTTTATCGCTTGTAAGTATGACTTGGCCATTATGTTTTTTAATGAGCTCAAAGATTTCCTGGTCAGGTGTTGCAACAATAACTTGTCCAACATTTGAATTTTTAGCCACGTCATAAACGTGAAGAATCATTTCTTTATTGTTAATAAGTTTTAACGGCTTATTGGGTAGCCTTTTGGCGTTAAGTCTTGCTGGTATTATTATTACAATGTTGTTCATATTTATGCGTCTCTAGGACGCAAATAAAAAGGCTAAATTTTGAGTTTTTTTTAATAAAGCCGTGTTATACGTCAAATAGTAATTACCAAATTTATGGATAGTTTTGAATTAAATAAAATTATAGCTGCTGTTCTTTTGACTGCTTTAATAGTAATAGGTATCAATAAATTTGCAGACTCAGTCTTTCAGGTCGAAAAACCAAAACAATCAGCTTATAAAGTTGAGGGTGTTGAGCTAGCATCATCAGCCGAAAAAACAACTGAGGTTAAAGAAGTGGTTCAGCTTGATATTAAAGAGATTCTAGCCTTAGGGGATCTGACACATGGCGAAAAAGTTTTTAAAAAATGTAGTGCTTGTCACATTGTTGCTAAGGGAGGAAAAAATTTAATTGGACCTGCTCTCTATGGAGTAGTTGGGCGACCTGCTGCTTCCATTGAAGGATATGCTTATTCAAAAGCTTTGAAAGCTCATGGAAAAAATTGGAGCTTCGAAGAGTTAAATGGTTTCTTGTTAAAACCTAAATCTTACCTCAAAGGAACTAAGATGGCTTACGCCGGATTAAGAAAGGACAAAGATAGAGCTTCTGTAATCTTATATTTAAATTCTCAAAGTGATAGTCCCCTGCCAAGACCTTAATTTATTTTAAACACCAATTTATAATACTTTTTTGTACGTGAACTCTATTGAGAGCTTGTGTCCAGACCACAGATTGTTTTCCATCAACAATTTCATCTGTTGCTTCTTCTCCTCTTCCAACAGGTAGACAATGCATAAAAATTGCATCAGATTTAGCTAATTTCATTATCTTTTTATTAACTTGATAACCTTTTAATATTTGCTTCTTTTTCTTTTTGTCTACTTTGTCGTTCATAGAAACCCATTTATCAGTCATGACACAATCTGCATTTTTAACTGCTTCATTAGGATTTTTACTAATTGTAATATTAGCTCTATTTTTTTTAGCCCAAGCTATTATATTTTTATTTGGTTTATGTTTATCTGGACAACCAATATTAAGTTTAAAACCAAATTTTGCCGAAGCTTCAATAAATGAGTTTGACATGTTGTTGTCCCCATCGCCTAACCAAGTTATAGTTTTATCTTTTATGTCACCTTTAATCTCTTCGAAAGTCAAAATGTCTGACATTATTTGACATGGATGGCTTTGTTCGGATAAACCATTAATCACTGGAATGTCAGAGTACTTAGCAAACTCTACTAAATTTTTATGCAAAGAAGTTCTCATCATTATAATATCAGCATACTCTGATAGAACTTTAGCAGTATCTTTTATAGACTCGTCACCCTTTCCGTAATGAATTACATCTGGATTTAGAATAATTGAAGACCCACCTAATTGTTTAGCAGCAATATCAAAAGAAATTCTTGTTCTTGTGGAAGGTTTCTCAAAAATCATAATCATGGACTTTCCAGCAAAAGGTTGATCAAAATCAGGTGCTGATTTATTTAAATCTTTTCTTTTTGATTTTCTTCTTTTGGCTTCTTCTAGAATATCTCTTAAAACTTGAGAAGATACATCAGAAATATTTAAAAAATTCTTCATTTAAAATTTTTACATACTTTTCTTAAAATTGCTATTGCTTCATCTATATTTTTTTTTTTAACATTTAATGGTGGCAATAATCTCACAACATTTTCTGCGGCTCTAATAGTTAATAGTTTGTTTTCCAAAAGTTTTTTTACAAATAAATTCTGATCAGGAGTGATCTTAATTCCTATCAGCAATCCTAATCCTCTGACTTCTTTGATTATACTTGGAAATTCCGACTGCAATTTGCTAAGTTCACTGTGAAAATATTTTGAAATAGTCTGTATACTTTTTAGAAAGCCTTTCTTTAAAATCTGGTCTAAAACAGCGTTGCCGACACTCATAGCTAAAGGGCTTCCTGCAAATGTTGATCCATGTGAGCCTGGCCCCATACAAGAGGCTACTTTTTTAGTCATCAAACACGCACCAATTGGAAATCCTCCACCAATGCCTTTAGCAATTGGAACAATGTCTGGTGTTATGTTAGCGTATTCAAAGGCAAAAAACTTACCCGTTCTTCCAATCCCACACTGAACTTCATCTAAAATTAATAAAATATTTTTTTTGTTACATAATTTTCTAAGTCCTTTTAAACAGTAATCAGGAATAACTTTAATTCCACCTTCACCCATAACTGTCTCAATCATTATTGCAGCTGTTCTTTTGGTTATAGATTTTTCTAAACTTTTATGGTCTGCAAAATCAAAATGGTCAAAACCGTCTACTTTAGGTTCGAATCCTTCAGTGGATTTTTTGTTATTACTTGCAAAAATTGTAGCTAATGTTCTGCCATGGAAGCTATTATTTAGACACAAGACTCTATTTTTTTTGGGCTGACCTTTTGTGTAAAAATATTTTCTAGCTACTTTAATAGCAAGTTCTGTTGCTTCTGCTCCAGAATTTTGAAAAGCTACAAAATCTGCAAAAGAATTTTGAGTGAGTCTCTTTGCGAGTCTCTCTTGTTCAGTAATCGTAAAAGCATTTGAGACATGCCACAGTTTCTTTGATTGTTTGTTAATTGTTTTAACTAAATGATCATGACAATGTCCTAGTGAATTTACCGCTATACCTTGCACAAAATCTAAATATTTAGTACCTGTCGAAGAATACAGATAGCAACCCTTTCCTTTTGAAAAAGAAATTTTTTTTCTAGCGTAATTTTTTAATAGCACACTCATATTTAGGATTTAATTTTATAGCCTTTTTTATATAATATAAAAGCAGTCATAAACATAATAAGACTCAATGCTATTAAATAAACAAAGCCCACGATTAGTGACCCATCTGATTGTCCTATAAAACTATATCTGAATCCATCTATCATATAAAAAAATGGGTTAGCCTTGCTAACTGCTTGAAGATAGACTGGCAATTTGTCAATAGTATAAAAAGTTCCAGATAAAAAAGATAAAGGAACAATAATAAAGTTAGTTACTGTTGCCATGTGATCAAATTTTTCTGCCCAAAGACCTGCTACAATCCCAAGTGCGCCAAGAATAAAAGAAGATAAGAAAGTGTATAAAATTAAAATAAAATAGTTTTTAATTTCAAAATCTATAATTAAATGAAAAATGCAAATTGATATAAAGGCTATCATCACACTCCTTGTGACGGCGGCAAATGTTATGGCAAAAGTAACCTCACCTGCAGATAAAGGGGCATATAAAATATCAACAATATTTCCTTGTATTTTTCCAATCATAAAAGATGACGACGAATGAGAGAAAGATTGCTGAATTACTTGCATTACAACTAAACCAGGTGCTAAAAAATTAATAAAAGGAACACCTAAAACGTCACCTTTGTTCGTACCTATAGCTAGTGATAAAACTAATAAAAAAAGTAACGCAGATACAAGGGGGGAGAAAATTGTTTGGATCCAAACGACTAAAAATCTTAACACTTCTTTCTTATAAAGTGTCCAGGTACCAATCCAATTAACAGAACCAAATCTTCTCGTACCTATTTTATATTTTGAACTAATTTCAACCATGGGCAGTGTTATATCTCTTTAAACTAAAAAACTTGTGCAAAACTAATATTTTTGTCGAATTTAGTGGCATTTTTTAACTCTGCATACTAGATAATGTAATATAAATAAAAAACT
>Ga0307986_10002814_pt1 | contig 12352 bp, 15 predicted proteins | sample EllFjometageno82_FD_203170 | JGI IMG/M metagenome (GOLD analysis project Ga0307986, IMG submission 203170) | Marine microbial communities from Ellis Fjord, Antarctic Ocean - #82 | ecosystem: Environmental > Aquatic > Marine > Unclassified | place: Southern Ocean | collected 2014-10-09
TGAACAGAGTAGGAGATCCTCGATATCCAAATACTATATGCGATGTGGTATATCAGGCAAAATTGTCAAAACGCCATTTGCAGCAAGATCCACCGTTAAAAGTACCTTTAAGGAATAAATGTCAGTTCAGCTGGTATTGCGATGGAAAATCTGACACACCGCCTAATTCCGATTCATGGTACCAATCACAAATAATTGCATATCAGATTGTACATCTGGATAGAATGCGCGGCATAACAGAAGGCGCGACACATTATCATGCTACATATGTTGTGCCGGGTTGGGCACATACACTGGATTTAGTTGGTAGAATAGGAGAACACGTATTTTACCGATGGCAATAATCTACAAAAACATAATTACATTAATTACACTAACCAAGAGAAAACATAATGCAGGAGAACACAATGAAAAAGTTTAACAAGCAAGAAATTTCAGAAATGCTACAATCTGGAGTTAAAACAGTGTCGTTTACTAAAGTAAACAAAGAAGTGCGGCACATGGATTGTACACTACTGGCAGCATATATGCCTATGCCGTTGCCTATCACAGAGAACAGTGAACCCGCAAAACTCAAACGTACCAAAGCACCAAACGAACATACGTTATCGGTATGGGACGTTAGAGCTAAAGGCTGGCGATCCTTTCGTATTGAAAATGTGTTTGAAATACAAGACACAGTGGATATTTATCATGGATGAACTCACATTGTGGATGGCAATAGGGTTCGCATTTGCGGCCTATGCTGTAATAGCAAATGATTCTGTACAAACATTGGGTACCTGGATTGCATCGAACAATGAGCGATTCAATTGGAAGACAATGTGGTTCGCTGCCAGTGCTGTGCTATTGTACACAATCTGGTATGGCTGGTTTCAGAATGGCGGGGACATCAGTTATGGACGACTGAACAAAATATCCTTTCAGGAAGTACAGTGGTATCATGCCATGGCACCAGCAGTGCTGCTATTGCTGACACGGATAGGTGTGCCAGTCAGTACATCATTTCTGGTATTGAGTGTATTTGCAAGCACGGTTGTACTGGAAAAAATGTTAATGAAGAGCATGATGGGTTATGCTGTTGCAGCAATAGCAGCATATGCGCTCTGGATGGTAGTGGCCAGACTACTAGACGAGTCCAAGCCAGTCCGAGAAGAACATAAATCATACTGGAGAGTGGCCCAATGGGTAACAACTGGCTTTTTATGGTTTACTTGGCTATCACATGACATGGCAAATATTGCAGTGTTTCTTCCTCGTACACTGGACATTCCGTTAATGGTCCTGATCAGTCTGGTGTTTATTGTTGGTCTGGGTTTTATGTTCAGAGAAGGCGGAGGAAAGATACAACAAATTGTAGTAGAGAAGCACAACACAAAATATGTGCGCAGTGCTACCTTAATTGATCTGGTGTATTGGATGATACTGTTCTACTTCAAGGAGATGAATGACATTCCTATGTCCACGACGTGGGTATTTATTGGTTTGTTATGTGGTCGAGAGTTGGCAATGGCAACCTATACTGGCAATGAAAAATTCAAAACAGTGTTTCCGATGATCAGCAAGGACTTCTTTAAAATGATGATAGGGCTCGCAGCCAGCATGAGCATTGTGTTGCTGATACATTATGTGTTAATACCAGGTGGTTATTAAGTGAAAAACATATTAGTAGTGGGCGACAGTTTTGTGCAGGGTATGGTTATAGATGGCACTCTGGTTAATAGACTGGGTTCAAATAACAGATTTACATTTCACGGTTTAACAGGTGGCGGTAACGAGGCTATTGCGCAAATCACAATTGATCAGCTTCTATTAGGCACGGACTTTGATTATGTTTTGGTAATGTGGTCCGGTATCTCACGCATTGATTTGAACATCAGCAATGCGGCATTTGAGCAACTAACTGGCAATCCATTTTTAACTCGGACCGACACAGAAGAACTGTGGTACCACAGTGGTGGCATTCTGGGTTCCTGGAGAGATGACAACCATAAGGCTATTAAGAACTACCTTGATTTCTTGTATCAGAATGACAGCACAGAATGGCACACAAACCGAACAATAAAAAATATCAGGATTGTCTCTGCGCTGGCCAAGTCACGCAATATTCCGTATGATGCTGGAGCAATCTATGATTATACAGGTAAGTTCTCAGGTACACCGGTACTAGGAACCGCAACTCAGGATATTTCGCAGTACCTTACAATACAATCATATCCATATGATTGGTGTCGAAACCATAACTTCCTAACAGTTGACAACTTTCACCCAACACCAGAAGGCAATAAGGAATGGTTAAACTCTATAAAATTAAAGATTGACTGCTAAATACCATTACGAAGAGGATTAGTAATGGATATGATTGTAGCAATGTTCAGTGATCGGTTGTGGATTTACACAGCAATATTTGGTAGTGTGTTTGGAGCATTGTTTCTGGCATACATGAAAGACACTCGTATAGCATTATGGATATATGGAAAATTAGACTTTGTTCTGGACACCGTTCGGGATCGTTACGGCCTTACCTGGTTCAACCAAGATCCAGACGCTTGGAGAAAAGTAAATCCAAACATCACTCGCAAACTTGACCAACTCGAAGAACGCATCCAACAACTGGAAAAATAATAAAATGCCTTGACATTGTAGTCACAGGGCTGTATAATACACATGAACCAGCATTAACTGTATACTTACCATTAGGAAGTTGTATATGAAAATTTATTCCAAGTTCAATGATTATTATGACAGTGCTATGGCGCATGGCGTAGACGACCATCTTCATTGGATGCGGGATGTGCATGAGGTTGAATTGCCACTGCCAAAAAGTGTGTTTTCCAAGTCACACTATAGAGATAATGAGTATCCATTCTTTAAAACATCCATTTTCAAAGAATGTCCGCAGCCCGCCAATCCGCGTAAGGACCCGGGTAAATGGTCTGTGAGCTTTATTGGTGTGTGTGGCAGAATATACCCAGCGTACACGTATACTATTCACACTAGTATTACAGACCACGTTTCCTATACTGCTTATACAGCAGCCGACATTGTGCGTATCATGACCGATTTTAAGTCTGCATTATTACCAGGGTTTATGCAGTCCAGTAACATAAAAACAAAAAGAAACCATATCAACGAGACTTTTGACTATAAAACAGTAAACACATATCTAACAAAACACAGCGGATCAGACCAGTTCGACCAATATTTTACAGAGCACAATGTCCCCGTTTTTATTATTTCAACACCGGTCGATTGTGACTGGAACGAGATCAACGGCATAGCTGTGTTATATTTAAACGCACAGTTAGGACAATACAACTTCGCAAAAGTAATGCACTCATACACAGTGTATCAGGAAATTGAAATGTACATGAGCGGCGTCCTAGGGTTAACCGAACCCGACATCGTTAACATTGAAGATAAATATCTAGCAGAATCCAAAGGGTTCAACAAATGGTCCTTTAAAAAAATGCCAACCAAACATATGAACAAATGAAAACTCCTCCGCAAACTACTCAAATGGCCTGGACGCCCTGGACAATGGGACACACTATACAGACGTTGATGATTTTGGGCACTATTGAAGGATCGATAAATGTACCAGACAATTTTGTGTTTACTTCCCCTGAACTGCATCATGTATGGGACACTACAGTCCGACAACTGGCCAACGTGCGACCAGACTGGTTGGCTCAATCACATGAAGACCACTGGAGGGAAAACCCCAGCCCTACTTATTCTGTTGTGTGCGGCACATTCAATGCGGTATTACTTAAAATAATATCATGGCAGAAAATACACGGTTACATTGTGGATGGAGTTCACATGCGTCATGGACAACCAGCCACTGCGTTGCAACTACAGGATTTATACCAAAAAAACAGAAACATAGTAGCAGAGTACAATGGGTTTCTGCAGGCACCGAATTGCGGAAAAGTAAAACTGAATCTTGTTAACTTCTTAATACATTGTCACCGGCCACAATTAGAATATTTGGCAGGCGCAAAAGGCACAATATTTGACATTTGTGATTTTCTCAAAGATCCATATAACTATTTTGTGGAATTCTTTGCTCGCAGAGGCCTAACACCTAATGATAAATTGGAATATTATATAAACCTGGTTGCCGAAGCTAATGCCCCATACATGAAAGATGTGTTATACGCAGAATCATTTCTACCTGACATATACAACCAAGTCGACAGAGCTATTGATATATCAAATTATCATGAAATTCTAATAGTTGCAATGATATCAACATCATTGAACTTTGATTACAGTATTAATAAATTTACTAACACAAATCAATTTTTATCCAGGATAAGGTAAATAAAACTTGACATTGCTGGTGCAATGTTGTATAATATAACTTAATAAGGATAACAACATGATCAAATATCCATCCATTGTTCAGTTTAGGAACGTTATACGCGATGTAACAAGGCATGGTCGTGATCCTATACTAAAATTCTACGGAACAGTTAAGGTGCATGGCACGAATGCGTCTGTGGTTATTGCGCCAGACGATACCTTAACAGTGCAATCCAAGAACAACGAAATCAATGTAGACAATGATAACGCTGGCTTTGCGAGATGGGTAAAATCTCGCAGTGATGCTTTTTTGAAATACAAACAACAACTAATAGAAGACAATTTGGCAACGGTAACCGACACGGTTGTTATATACGGTGAATTTGCAGGAAAAGGAATCCAGTCTGGCGCAGCAGTGACACAGGTGCCCAAATTCTTTTATTGTTTTGGCGTAAGGCTAATAAGCAGTATTACTGAAAAATGGATTAGAAAACGCCCAGAATTTAAATCACTGCAGAATTGCATCATTGATGCCTTGAGTGTTCAAAGAGAGGAAATTGTTATCGACTTTGCTAATCCTGAACTTGCCCAAAACTGTCTGATTGCGATAACACAAGAGATCGAGGCCCAATGTCCAGTTGGCATGTTCTTTGGTGTTAGTGGTACAGGTGAAGGGGTTGTATGGGAACATATCACTGACAACGGCGAGCTAATATCATTTAAAGTCAAAGGAAAAAAGCACAATGTTTCCAAAGTAAGAACATTGGCTCCTGTTGATGTTGAGAAAGTAAACTCTATAATGGAGTTTGTTGAATACGCGGTTACACCCAACCGCTTGGAACAGGCTGCTAGAGAAGTGTTGCCTACAGTGTATGATTTTAAATTAGGAATAGATTCATTCACACCAGATTTCGACAGGAAGCATTTGGGATCATTTATCAAATGGGTGATTGGTGACATAATCAAGGAAGAAATCGACGTACTAACAGAAAACGAATTACAGATGTTAGATGTAAACAAAGCAGTATCAATTAAATCAAAACGATGGTTTTTTGACCAGGAGCTAATTTAACAATGAAAACGCAAACAGTAAAGACCTATTGGGCTAAGATTTTTATAGCAGGGCCCATTGATCAGATCAAGCAAGTAGTACGAGAATATTGTCTGGAAGGAGCATGTGTCACTGTTACTCCAACCACCTACATCTATGCCATGGGAGAAGAAGAGGGTGTCGAGATTGGCTTTATAAATTATCCCAGGTTTCCAAGTACACAATTAGATCTTACTGACCGAGCAATGCTACTTGGTTATCTCCTAATGAATGCATGCCATCAAGGAAGTTTTACGGTAATAACACCATCCGACACACATTTTGTAAGCAGGCGCAACGACACAGCTAAATAACAACATGCAAACAGATCAAATAAAAGACTCAATTGTCCAATGGATGAAGGAATTCGCAGAGGCACCGCATCCATTATGGAACGACATGCCACCTTGTCCCTATGCCAAGAGTGCCAGACTAAAGAGCAATGGCCTTGATATTGTGGTACAAGGTACAGAGGATTACTATGACAGTATTCGACAAGGTGTGGCTGTGTTTAAGGAGTCGGTCACAGAGGTGATGTTGATAGTTGCACATACCGTAGTAGACCCCATACAATATACACAGCAAATTAATGAGATAAACCAAACAATCTTATCTGATGGACTAATATTGCTAACAGACCATCCCGCCATTGCAGAGTTTAATCACGGTGTTTCCGTTCAGCAGGGAACCTATGTTATAACATTCATACAGCATATTAGCACTTTATTAGCAGCATCCAAGCAGTTGCACAAAACTGCATATTATGACAACTGGGAACCTTCTCAGTACAAATCTGTGGTCACTGACAGATTCATCAAGTGCGGCATGGTCGTGCCACAATGGGCAAAACAAAAATGAATAACCAATATAATTCATGGTGCAAATGGCATCCATTAAAAACAGTAATGCTGGGCAAAAGTTATGCCCCTGGATTTTTTGAAGATATTAAAAATCCCAAGATACGAGATTGTCTTCAGCGTATAGCAATAGAAACAGAAGAGGATTTTCAAAATTACGAAAAGGTATTACGGGATTTTGGTTGTGATGTAATACGGCCCTACCTGGACCCAGCCGCCTCCATAATGGACAACCTGAACGCAACAGGCGGATTCGACTCCTTAATAAGACCGCCTGCACAAGTAAGAGATGGCCAATTGGTAATGGGTAATGAAATGTTATACACTTGGATGGATCACCCATCAATTAAACAACGATTGGATCAGTATAATTCAGTGGATATGTTTGATTATACTATACAGTTTAATGATTATAACACAGACGGACAAGTGTACTGGGGCAAAACAGAGCCTGTGCCGACACCTGCAAGAGTATCAGAATTTGATGCCCCTAGTGTCACATGTGTGGGTCGTCATGTATATGTGAATCACGACTCGGTCACAGCCGCAGGATGGCAGTGGTTAACATCTAGATATCCAGATAGAAAATTTATACATGTACCCATAAAAGGCCATGCCGACGGAGCATTCCACACACTCAAGGAAGGTGTGATACTGTCATTGCTTAGATATACCCAATACCAGGATACGTTTCCGGGATGGGATGTTTGTTGCTTGCCAGATCAATCCTGGGAACGTATGCAGGAGTTTGGTCAGCTTAAGGCCCAGAATCAAGGAAAATGGTGGCTACCAGGCGAAGAGAAAAATACAGAATTTACTGAGTATGTTGAGAAGTGGTTGTCATCCTGGGTTGGCTTTGTCGAAGAATCCGTGTTTGATGTCAATGTATTGATGTTGGACGACAAGCATGTGGTGGTGAACAATTATAACGATCAGGTATTTTCGTACTTAAAGAAGCACAACATTGAGCCAATCATATGCCCATTCAGACACAGGTACTTCTGGGATGGCGGGTTACACTGTATCACATTGGATCTATATAGAGAAGGATCCATGGAAGATTATTTTTCTGGCCAAACACAGCCAATATCCAATCTGCCCATAATTAACAATAAGCCATGGTGGAAAAACGATAAGATATAAGTTGCGCTATTGGGAAGTATATAAATATATATAGCTGTTAAACAACGAAGCGTGCTTATAATAGAATACAAATAATATAGGCAACTGTTATATTCCAGTTGCCCATGTTTAACAGTTTAATTTCAGATAGACACGGCAACATTCTAATGTGCGATATCAAAATGAGCCCCGCGTTACAACAATATTTTAAACTTGGAAGTCACCGGGCTTCCAACTCCATTGGAGCATAGCATGACCGACAATAAAACACTACAAAAAATTGAATCACTTGAAATTCGCCCAGTTGCAAATGGGTTCATTGCGGCAGTAAGAACAGAAGACGGCGAAACAGAACACGTTTTTGATTCGCATCAAAAGACACTGCGATTTATCAAAAAGCTAATCACTGATAATACCTAATCAATGGCAGATGGTACAGAATTTGATATAAAAGATATTATTTATATCATAACGCTAACGCAAACGGGTGGCAATTTTGTAGATTGGTCTGTAAATTACCTATTAGGTGAAACAAATGTGTCTGTAAATTACCTATTAGGTGAAACAAATGTTTGCAGTTTTTCCGCAGATTCGTTACCCATTACACATGAACCGTTAACACACATCAATGCGCATAATAACAAATGTAGACTCTGTATAGATCAAGAAGCCATAGATCATGCCAGAGCAATGAAATCTAGAACTATTTACTACCATCCATCGGGTATGTTCAATGAGATAAGTGAGGTAATAGATTCTATGCACAACATGATATTATTATCTAATAGATACAACAGAAAATATTCAAATAAGTTAACTCGTCATCTACATAATGCAGACGATAGTACGATACTACAATACGAAATCGACTGGCACTTAGTGTATAATAGCGAAACAATAGATAAATTCAATAAATTAGGGTTGTACTTGAATGAGTTACCTGTACTCAGAGAATTTCTAGCATTAGTTGTCCAAGACAATGATAGTCGAGATGCAGAAGCGCATGTAGATGTAAATAAATATAATACTTTTGTATTAGATACACGTGAATTATACACAACATTTGATATAATCATATTTGAGATTTTTAGTTTCTTTAATCTGACCATAGATGAATCCAGAGTCAAGAACTTTAGAATACAATATAATAAATGGAAGAATATGCAGTACGCACAGAACAAATTTAGTATAAATTTTGATCGTATAGTTGACTATATATTAAATGGCATAAATTATGATTTAGCATGTTTCAAATTGGATGTGAAGCAAGAGGCATGTATATTGCAAGCCTTATTAAAAAAAGGATATTACTTGCCAAGAGATTGCAAATACACTAATACCAAACACATGTTTGTACACTTAGAAGATATAAACAATAGAGAATTCCCAATGTTAACGTAATATTTCTTAATCATTGAAAATAATATGTAAGTTATTGTTTTATAAGATAAAATGAATACAAGAAACAGTTGACTTATCTCTTTAAATACTGTATAATACACGTATTAAACAAACAAGAGATACAACACATGACCACATTTGTTAGAATCACAGAAGGTAATTACAGAGCAACATCAATGGCTAATAAAGTGTTTCCATTGGTTAAAGATTTTACAACCACTGCTGCTGGCAATAGATTTGTCACTGTTAATGCATCAGCTGTAATTAGCGATACCAACAACATTCGTGTAAAAGTAAAGAACCGTACGTCATTTGCAGTAGTTACAGAAGAAGAATACAATAAACAGCAAAGCACTAAGGTTGCCATCAACGCACTAGTTAAACCAGAATCAGATAAAGAAATCGGTGAGCGTATAGCAGAGCGGTTTGATGTGCTAGATCTTATGACACAAGCAACTATTGCCGGCGATGTTCGTGGAATGATTGTGACAGGCCCTCCAGGTGTTGGCAAGTCGTTTGGTGTTGAAGCAGAGCTTGAAAAAGCCGGACTGTTTGACAGAGTTGCTGGTAAGCGAGTCCGTTATAACATTGTTAAAGGTGCTTCGACAGCGTTGGGATTGTATGCCAACCTTTACAAGTACAGCAATGAAGGTGATGTTACTGTATTTGATGACTGTGATGGTGTATTACAGGACGAAGTATGTCTCAACTTGCTTAAAGGTGCATTAGATTCTGGCAAGAAACGTCGATTGGCATGGAACAGTTCGGCCTCTACATACCTTGAGAAAGAAGGAATACCAGAAAACTTTTTGTTTAAGGGTGCTGTTATTTTTATAACAAACATTAAATTTGACCACGTTCGTTCTCCTAAGATAAAAGACCATCTGGAAGCCCTTATGTCTCGTTGTCATTATTTGGATCTTACAATGGATAGCATGCGTGAAAAGTTAATCCGTATCCGCCAAGTTGCTGATACTGGTAATCTGTTTACAGGCTACAATTTTAACAAGGTACAGGAAGAAGAAGTTATGAGTTTTTTGGAAACAAACAAAGACAACTTTCGTGAAATGTCCATTCGTATGGCGCTAAAACTGTCGGACTTGCGAAAGATTTCGCCAGACGGTTGGGAGAAGTTAGCCCGAAGCACTTGTATGCATAGAAGTGCGAAGTAATGTTTTACCTATAGAGGATTAGTTACCCTCACTAAAGGGCTCCCAATGGGCCCTTTCTTTTTCATAAAGGTTGCATAGCAGCCATAAGTATAGTATAATATAACAATAACAAATAGGAAATAAGAATGGCAAAGAGTGGCAGAGATTATATCAACGAAGCGTACACTATCGCAAACAGTGACGCAATGGTCGAGTTTTACAACGGCTGGTCAGAGAATTACGATGAGCAGTTGGATGGACTTGGTTACATAGCACCAATGACTATCGCTCGCTTACTGTGCGGCCACGTAACAGACAAAGATGCAAACATATTGGACGTAGGTTGCGGCACAGGCATGACCTGTGCTCTATTGAAAGAAGAAGGATACACCAATCTACACGGCATCGACATCTCAGATGATATGGTCGACAAGGCAATGGAAAAGGGCATATACGAAAGCGCAAGAGTAGCCAACATAATGGAACCTCTTATGATGCCTAGTAACCACTTCGACGCTATTATATCATCTGGCACATTCACATATAAACACGTAGGATCAGAATCATTAGACGAGATCTTCCGTGTCCTTAAACCAAATGGATATTTTGCTTGTACCGTAAATTCACGAGTATGGCAATCACATGGATTCGAATCCAAGTTCGATACATTAATCAACAACGGCAGCATCGAATGCTTATTTCTCGAAGAAGACAAGTATTATGAAGGCTCTAAGCCTGAAGCAAAATTCTGTGTATACAGAAAACTAAACTAATTACAGAAGATGTATACTTAAAACTAAACTAAAGAAAATCCAATGACAGATAATAAAGACCAATCCAACGACTGGAAAGCACCTAGCGACAATGATATAGCGCAAATAGAATCTGAATCTGAATATACAGTCACAGAAGGCGGATTTCACCGTCTTGAGCTGGAACTAGATAACGATACAATAACTAAACTAGTAGATTATTGGGCAACACATAACCTAGAGCCAGCATCAATTGAGCAATATCGCGAAATGATGCAAACAACAACTCAAGCAGAGGCATTGTACGGTGCAATCATTAATGATCAGGTGATAGCAGGACTAAGGGCAATGCTTGATAAATCAAAGTCCGACAACAAAGAGCCAAATGTCTAAAGGTATGAAACAACCCACAGTGTTCGACACATTGGAATCTGCGTTAGAAACACTGTCATTGCTAATCACCATTGACTGGACTAATAATGTACAAGCTAACGTAAGATCTAAGATTAATCCTGCTAGATATGATTCTCAGCCCATTAACGCCATGGCAAGGCAGCTCAGAAGTGGTGTTGGATTCACAGACAGGCAACAACTTTTGGCAGTAACATTGGTTACTAAATACCGAAAACAATGGGCTAAGAACAATTACGATGTTAGTAACATATCCAAAGATACTTTATTAAAATTTCCACTTAGGACCAATGTAGATCGAACACGTACACTGCTAATAGAAGATAACATGTTAGCAGCCCGATATCCGTATATCCCAAAAATAGTGCAGGCTATGCATGAATACACCAACACCAATAGTTGCGGGCATGCAGCCTGGAACACCATTATGCGCCGATTTGAATTTGCCATCAACGCAGAAAATGCATTATGGTTAGAAGAATTTGCCAAAACACATAACTTCGAACTGCACAAATCTTTTCAGGATCTACTAGTTGAAATAAATAATGCGCGTGATTGCAACTCTGTACAACTGGACATTGTAAACCATCATCTGGAATTGCGCAATGCACCACAGGCCATGCTGGACTGGATTGCTGACAATGTAGGAGATATAGAATGGAACAACTTTAAACCATTGGCGTTACTGGCAACCAAGTTGCAGTTCACATTGTCACAGCCCGTCATTGATCTAATAGCTGCTCGTTATCCTAATTCGGCGGAACTGTTCGGTAACAAGGTAACATTTATTCCAACAACAGAAGCATCTTTCTCGACAGTGTTAAGAAAGGTACAAGAACTAGACGTCGACACTGTTGTGGTATGTTCCATGGATCCCGTAGACGAGCGCATAATAGCATACCGCGATCTTAAGGCCTTATGCAAGTCCCACATGCCCGAGTACAATGTGATTATAGTGGATCATGCAGCATTGAGCACGGTTTCTGCCACGGAACTAGATTTAACAACACACAAAAAGAATATTATACTAACAACCAGAGTAGTAACAGTGGAGCCAGACGTAATAATAAGCACAGTTGGCTTTATGAACGGTAGCAAGCGTAAAACATGGTTTCAATCAGCAACCAAAATTATCTACCATTGTGTAGATGTAGACAACCGAATTAGGAAGTATATTAAAAAGAATGAAGGCAATATTCACTATAAAAGACGAGACTAACGTCAAGATATCTGGGTTGGATGTTAACATACGAACCA
>Ga0307986_10002815_pt1 | contig 12338 bp, 12 predicted proteins | sample EllFjometageno82_FD_203170 | JGI IMG/M metagenome (GOLD analysis project Ga0307986, IMG submission 203170) | Marine microbial communities from Ellis Fjord, Antarctic Ocean - #82 | ecosystem: Environmental > Aquatic > Marine > Unclassified | place: Southern Ocean | collected 2014-10-09
CTTCAAAAAAAATGTCAAGAGATGCTAAAGAAGGTGTTATTGCAACTTCAGGTGATGAAAATAAAATATCAGTTATCGAAATTAACTGTGAGACAGATTTTGTTGCTAAGAATGATGATTTTGTATCTTTTGCAAAAGAATTAAGTGAGTTGAATAATCAAAATTCATCTGATTTGGAAAAACTTAATAAATCAAAAATGGCAAATGGTGAAATTGTTGAAGATAGCTTAGTTGCATTAATTGCAAAAATGGGTGAAAAAATATCAGTTGGTAAAGCTAAAACATTTAACCAATCAGGTTCTAAAAATTTTAATTATTTGCATACTATTGTTAAAGACAATTTATCTAAATTATCAGTTATAGCTTCACTTGAGACTTCAGATGACAGTGAAGGTGTTAAAACTTTTGGTAAACAACTTTCAATGCATATTGCAGCTTCAAATCCTTTAGCACTAAGTTCAGATTTGATTGATAAAAATCTTCTTCAAAAAGAACAGGACCTTGTCACAGAAGAGTTAAAAAACTCAGGAAAGCCTGAAGAGATCTCGCAAAAAATTAGTTTAGGTAAAATGAATAAATTTAAAGAGGAAAATGCTTTGTTAACACAAGCCTGGGTTATGGAACCTAAAAAGAAAGTGCAAGATATTGTAAAAGAACTTAACATACCTGACTTAAAGATTAATGATTTTTTTAGAATTAAAATAGGTGAATAAATGTTTAATGATAAAGCATACAGCCAGAAGATGGATAAAACCATTGAGGTTTTTCAAAAAGAATTAACTTCGCTAAGAACTGGAAGGGCAAACGCCTCAATGTTAGACCTTGTTAAAGTTGATGTTTATGGACAAGCAATGCCTTTAAACCAAGTTTCAAGCATAACAACTCCTGATGCTAGAACAATCAACATCCAAGTTTGGGACCTTAATAATGTATCACTTGTAGATACTGCAATAAAAAAATCAGAATTAGGTTTAAATCCTCAAATTGACGGTCAATTAATTAGATTACCTGTCCCAGATTTAAATGAAGAGAGAAGAACGGAGATTAAAAAATTAATTAAATCTATGGGTGAAAAGTGTAAAATTTCAATTAGAAATATTCGAAGAGAAGCTAATGAGGATTTAAAAAATTTAGTTAAAGACAAAGAAATCAGTGAAGACGATGAAAAAATAAATGAAAAATTAATACAGACGTTCACAGACGAACATATTAAAATTATTGACACTAAAGCCGAAGTTAAAGAAAAAGAAATAATGACAATATGAACCCCGTTAAACATGTTGCCATCATCATGGATGGAAACGGACGATGGGGTATCAGGCATAAAAATTCAAGAAATGCAGGTCATAGAGCTGGCTTAAATACTGTTGAATCAATTATTAATGAATGTATTAGTGCCAATATTGAATATTTAACACTTTATACATTTTCAACAGATAACTGGAAAAGACCAAAAGGAGAAATAAGTTTTCTATTTAAACTTTTGGAAAAGTTTTTGACTACTAAAATAAACGATCTGAATAAAAAAAATATTAAATTAAAATTTATTGGTGAAATTAATAAGTTACCAACTAAATTAAAAAAACTCATAAAAAAAACAGAAGCCAAAACTTCAAAAAATCAATTTTTGCAAGTTAATGTAGCATTGAATTATGGGTCAAAAAATGAGCTAATACATTCAATAAAGACGATCTACAAAAAAAAGATTAAGTTAAATAAAGCTAATATTGATAAAAATCTATTCACAAACAACATTCAAGATCCTGATATTTTAATTAGAACTGGAAACACTCAGAGATTAAGTAACTTTATGCTTTGGCAGTTAGCATATACTGAGATTTACTTTGAAAAAAAACTTTGGCCCGATTTTAAAATTAGCGATTTTAAGAAAATATTAAATAAGTTTAAATCTGTAAAAAGAAATTATGGATCAATTTAATGAATAAAGAATTAAAAAAAAGAATATTTACATCAGTTTTTTTAATTCTTTTATTGACGTTTATGTATCTCTATTCCTTTATCATGATTATTGCTTTAGTTGTTATTGCAATGATTATATGGGTTGAATTTTATGCTCTAATATCAAAAATTTTACCAAAAAATAAGACTAAAGATAAGTCGCTACGCTTCTTATTTAAGGCAATATCATTACTATATTTAACATTATTAGTTTATTTTATATTTGCTATTGAATTTTACTATCCAAATTTAAGACTGTATTTGTTATATGCTATCTTAGTTGCAATATTATCTGATATAGGAGGACTTATCATTGGCAAGATTTTTAAAGGAAAAAAACTTACCAAAATAAGTCCTAATAAAACAATTTCTGGCTCAATTGGTTCATTTATATTTTCACTGTTTTTAATACCTTTTTTTTACGAAGATTTAATTAATTATAGTTTTTTAATCCTAACATTTATTACATTATTGATATCACTAATATCACAATTGGGTGATTTATTTATTTCACTTCTTAAACGAAAAGCAAAAGTTAAAGATACGAGTGACATACTTCCTGGTCACGGTGGTTTTTTAGATAGAGTAGACGGAATAATTTTTGCAATACCGATAGCAATTCTACTATTTAATATTTTTTAATATGAAAAAAATTATTATTTTTGGATCAACTGGTTCAATTGGAACGGCATTACTTAATATAATCAAAAAAGATAAAAAAAAAATTAATATAGAATTAATATCAGCAAACACAAACTATAAAAAACTAATTAAACAAGCTAAGTATTTTAATGTTAAGAATCTAATAATTACAGATCAAAATTCTTTTTTAATAGCAAAAAAAATTATTAAAAATAAAAATATAAATATTTATAATAATTTTACATCACTTAAAAAAATACTTAAGAATAAAAAAGTTGATTACACAATGAGTGCAATAACTGGTTTTCATGGTTTAAAATCAACTTTAGATATAATAAAATTCACCAAAGTGATTGCTATTGCAAACAAAGAATCAATAATTTGTGGTTGGTCTTTAATTAAAAAAAATTTAGAAAAATATAAAACAAAATTTATCCCAGTTGATTCAGAGCATTTTTCAATTTGGTCCTTGATAGTAAATACAAAATATAAAAATTTTGAAAAAGTTTATTTAACAGCTTCAGGAGGACCCTTTAGAAAGCTCTCATTAAATAAGTTTAAAGAAATTACTCCTAACAAAGCATTAAAACATCCAAACTGGTCAATGGGTAAAAAAATTTCAATTGATTCTGCAACGATGATGAATAAAGTTTTTGAGGTTATTGAAGCCAAAAAAATATTTGATTTAAAATATAATCAACTTGAAATATTAATTCACCCACAATCGTATTTACATGCAATTGTTAAATTTAATAATGGCCTAACTAAACTATTAATACATGATACTAAAATGGAAATACCTATTTTCAATTCACTTTACTATGAAGAAAACTATAAAATTAAATCTAAACATTTGAATTTTGAAACTTTGAACAATTTAAAACTAAAAAAAGTTGACCTAAAAAGATATCCAGCAATTGAAATACTCAATAATTTAACGGATAAAGATTCTCTTTTTGAAACAGTGATTGTTAGTGCTAACGATAGGTTAGTTGATCTATTCCTTAAAAATAAAATAACTTTTAATGAAATCACAACTATTTTATTAAAAATCACAAAAATGAGTGAATTTAAAAAATTTAAGACTGTTAAGGTCAAAAATATTGAACAAATTGTTAAATTAAACAGTTATGTAAGTTTAAAAATTAGTAATTTAATTATATAAAGCCTTATGTTTAAAACAATTTTAAAAATTAACTTCATTATTTTTTTTATATCCACTCTATCTTTAGCTCAAATTATTAATGATATTAAGGTAAAAGGCAATACGAGAATTTCTAAAGAATCCATTATAATTTTTGGAGCAATAGATTATAATAAAAGCTATAGCACTGATGATCTCAATATTCTGCTTAAAAATATTTATGAAACAAATTTTTTCAAAGAAATAAAATTAAAAATTAATAACTCAATCTTAGAAATATCTGTTATTGAAAATCCGATCATAGAAGATGTTAAAATTAATGGGATTAAAAGTAATAATTTAACTGAAACTCTTTTAGATAATATAAAATTAAAAAATAGAAGTTCATATATTGAGTCATCATTCTTATCTGATTTGAATTTAATTAAAAATATTTTAAAGAGCAGTGGATATTATTTTTCTGAAGTTAAAACCAGTTCAATACTAAATGAAGAACAAAATTCAATAAGATTAACGTACGATATAAACTTAGGTAAAAGAGCCAAAATTCAACAAGTACAGTTTATTGGTGATAAAAAGATTAAAGATAAAAAACTTAGAAATATTATTACCTCAGAAGAGTCTAGGTTTTGGAAATTTATTTCTCAATCTGTTTATCTTAATTCTGAAAGAATAGAATTAGATAAAAGATTATTAACAAATTTTTATAAGAATAATGGATACTACAATGTAGAAGTAACTAACTCCTTTGTTGAATTTAATAATAATAATACCTTTAAATTAATTTTTAATATTAATTCTGGTAAAAAATTTAAATTTAATGAATTAACCTTACTCTTATCTGATGACTATGATCCTAAATATTTTATAAAAATTAAAGATTTACTTGAAAGTTTAAAAAACAAAAATTATTCACTAAGTAGAATTGAAAAAGTTTTAAGAGAAGTTGATAAAATAGCCCTTACAAAGCAATATCAATTTATTAACGCTTCTTTAGAGGAGACAATTATAGATAATGATAAATTGAATATTGCAATATCGCTAAATGACAATGAAAAATTTTATGTTGAAAGAATTAACATCTTGGGAAATAATTACACTATAGAAGAGGTTATTAGAAATTCTTTAATTGTTGACGAGGGGGATCCTTATAATGAAATTTTATTCAACAAATCTATAAACAACATTAAAGCAAAAAATATTTTTTCAAAAGTAGAAACTAATATTGTTCCTGGATCTAGCAAAGGACTTAAGGTGGTAAATTTGACCGTTGAAGAAAAACCTACTGGTGAAATTTCTTTAGGTGCTGGAGTGGGAACGTCCGGAGGTACCTTAGGTGGAGGCATAAAGGAAAACAATTTTTTAGGAAAAGGAATTAAATTAAATTCGAATTTACAGGTCTCAGATAAATCTATTAAGGGAAAGTTTGTATATGAAAAACCTAACTTTAATTATTCAGACAACACTTTATTCACCTCTTTAAGAAGCACAACCACTGATAACATAAAAGACTTTGGTTACAAAACTTCAGATCTAGGTTTTTCTCTCGGTACTACCTTTGAACAATTTGAAAATTTGTATTTTAGTCCTGAAGTTGATTTTTCCGTTGAAAAGCTTAAAACAACTAGCACCGCTTCAACATCTAAAAAAAAACAAGAAGGAAATTATTTTGATACTTATTTTAACTATTCATTAGTCTATGATTTAAGAAATAAAAGCTTTCGCCCAGACGAAGGTTTCAGAAATTCATTTTCACAAGAATTACCAATAATGTCTGATAATTATGAAATTCTTAATTCTTTTGAAACAACCAGATATCAAAAAATATCAGAAATGGTTACCAAAGTTAGCTTCTATGGTAAAGCTATAAATACACTCAGCGGTGATGATGTAAGAATTTCAAAAAGATTATTTATCCCAGGTAGTAAACTTAGAGGTTTTGAATCTGGAAAAATTGGTCCAATTGAAAATAATGACTATATTGGGGGTAATTATGTTTCAGCTATAAATTTCAGCGCTACGTTACCTCAATTATTGCCGTCTTTTCAAAACATGGATTTTTCTTTGTTTGTTGATGCGGCAAATGTTTGGGGTGTTGATTATGATAGTGCAATTAATGACAATAGTAAAATTAGAAGTTCTACAGGCATTGGTCTTGATCTTTTAACACCTGTTGGGCCTCTAAGTTTTTCTTTTAGCCAACCAATTACAAAAAGTTCTTCAGATACTACAGAAACCTTTAGATTTAATCTTGGTACTACATTTTAATAATGATTAAAATTTTTTTTAGATATTTATTATTAATATTTGTGTTGTTCTACTCAAATATTGCTATGTCTAATAATGACATTTATTTTGTAGATGTAAATTTTTTAATGAATAATTCGTTAGCTGGAAAATCAATTGTTATAAAGCTTGATCAATTAACCAAATCTAATCAAAAAAAATTTCAAGAAATCGAAATAAAATTAAAAGAAGAAGAAAATAAAGTAATTTCCAAAAAAAATATTTTAAGTGAAAAAGAATATCTTAAAGAAGCACAATTATTTACCCAAAAAGTTGAGAATTATAAACTATTACGTAGTAAAACAATTAATGATATTACTAAAAAAAAAAATAAAGCACAAAAAACTCTTGTTGATTCATTAAATCAGATACTTGCTGAATATTCTAAAAAAAACTCCATTTCATACATTATTTCAAAAAAAAATATTTTGATTGGTAAAACAGAACTAGATCTTACAAATATCATTTTTGAAATCTTAAATTCAAAAACTAAAAACATAGATTTTTAAAAGATATGACTAAAATGTTAAATAAAAAACAAATAATTGATTTACTTCCACATAGGGAGCCTATGTTAATTATAGACGAACTAATTAATATTAAAAAATTATTTTCTGCAACAGCTATTGTCAATGTTACTAAAGAAAGTTTTTTTGTTCAGGGACATTTTCCTGGAAATCCAGTTATGCCAGGCGTTTTAATTGTTGAAGCATTTGGTCAGGCAGCTGCTGCACTTACTGCCCACGGTATAGATAAAGAAACTTATGATAATAAACTTGTTTTTCTTATGGGTATTGAGAAGGCAAGATTTAGGAGCCCAGTTATCCCAAATTGTAAATTAGAACTCAATATTGAAGCAATAAGATCTCATGGCAGGGTATGGAAATACAAAGGTGAAGCCTTTGTTGAAGATAAGAAAATGGCTGATGCTATATGGACAGCAACTATTGTTGATAGAAAATAATCTGTAATAATTCTTGATAAGCAAATATTTATAATTTTGATAAAAGCTTTTTTCAATGACTAATCCTTTTTTTAAAAATATAGGTCCTATAAAAATTGAAGATGTTTTGACTTCTGCAAATATTGAGAATAAATTTGATTATACAGAAATAAAAATTTTTGATATTAGGGATCTTATTAGAGCATCCAGTAAAGATATTACTTTTTTTCATTCAAAAAAATATGAAACTCTAGCTGCAAATACCAAGGCAGCTTATTGTGTAACAACAAAAAAATTATCGAATATATTACCAAAAAGTTGTAGTCCTATAGTCGTAGATAATGTCCTAATCTCAACTGCAATGATTACTAAAACTTTTTATCCAGATGCAATTACTGATGATTTTGACTCTCAAGCTGAAAATATTGAAAAAACTGTTCTTCACAAAAGTGTAAAACATGGTCAAAATATATTACTAGGAAAAAATGTTAAAATTGGGACTAACTGTTTAATAGGTCATAATACAATAATTGAAAGTAATGTTGTTATTGGTGATAACTGCTCAATAGGATCTAATGTTATTATTAGAAATACTTTAATTAAAAATAATGTTTCTATTTTAGATGGATGTATAATTGGGAAAAAAGGTTTTGGTTTTTTCCCAAATATTAATGGAAATATTAGATACCCACATATAGGAATTGTAATAATTGATGACAATTGCGAGATAGGATCTGGCTCAACAATTGATAGAGGCTCTCTATCCAATACTGTTATTGGAAAAAATACTTTTTTAGACAATCAAGTTCATATTGCCCATAATAATAAGATTGGAGAAAATTGTATTATTGCCGGCCAGGTTGGATTTGCTGGAAGTTCTACATTAGGAAGTAATGTAATGATTGGAGGTCAAGCAGGAATATCAGGGCATCTTAAAATTGGGAGCAATGTAAAAATAGGTGGTGGCTCAGGTGTTATTAAGAATATTCCAGATAACTCCAAAGTGATGGGTTACCCCGCAAAAGATTTAAAAAAGTTTATTGAAGATAATAAATGATTCATAAAACTGCAATTATAGATCCAAAAACGAAAATTTCTTTAAATGTATCAATAGGACCTTATTCTGTAATAGGTCCAGATGTTGAGATTGGTGAAAATACAATTATTCATTCTCATGTAAACATTTCAGGTAATACTAAAATTGGTAAAAAAAATAAAATTTATCCCTTTGCGTCGATTGGTAATGATCCTCAAGATTTGAAGTATAATGGTGAAGAAACTAAATTAATTATTGGTGATAAAAACACCGTTAGGGAATACGTTACAATAAACCCAGGAACTGTAGGTGATGATGGAAAAACAATCATAGGAAATAACTGTCTTTTTATGATTTCATCACATGTTGCACATGATTGTTTAGTCGGAAATAATGTAATTATTGCAAATAATGTTCCTTTAGGAGGACATGCCATTATAGAAGACAATGTTGTCATAGGTGGTAACTCAGCAGTTCAACAATTCACTAGAATTGGAAAGATGGCAATGATTGGTGGAATGACAGGAGTTTTGCACGATGTGATACCTTATGGACTATCAACTGGTAACAGAAACTCTTTACAAGGATTAAACTTGATAGGGTTAAGAAGAGCTAAGTTTGAAAACAAAGAAATTTTAGGTTTGAGTGAAGCTTATAAAGAGATTTTTGCTACTAAAAATCTAACAGAAAACATTAGCAAACTAAATGACTCTTTTCAAAACAACCTGCTTGTAAAAGAAGTCATTGAATTCATTACAAAAGATAAAAAAAGATCTATTTGCACTCCATTTTCATAAGATGATAGGATTAATTTTCGGTGATACAGATTTTCCAAAAGAAATTCTTAAAACAATTAAAAAAAAAAATATTGATTATCTGATAATAGATTTATCTAAATCAAAAAAATTTAAAAAAGACAAAAAATCTTATTCTGTTTCCATAGGTCAATTTGGGAAGATAATTAATATTTTGAGGGAAAATAACTGTAAAAAAGTCCTATTCGCTGGTAAAGTCAATAAACCTAATTTTTCTAAATTAAGATTAGATTTCAAAGGTGTATTTTATGTACCTAGAATAATTAAAGCATCAAAAATTGGAGATGCAGCAATTCTAAAAGAAATTATAAAAATATTAGCTAATAATAAAATTAAAACTGAAAATTCACTGAAATTTAATCCAGAACTAACTCTTAAAAAAGGAAACTATTCAAAGATCAAACCTAATTATCAAGAAATACCAGATATAAAGATAGCAATTAAAACCTTAAATAATTTAGGACAGTACAGTTATAGCCAAGGTGTTGTTGTAAGAAATAAAAAAGTTGTTTCAATTGAAGGAAAGGATGGAACTGAAAAAATGCTCAAACGTAGTAAAAGTATAAAATTAAGAAATCATGGTGTTTTAGTTAAATTTCCCAAAAAAAAACAAGATCTTAGAGTCGACCTACCTACCATTGGTTTAAAAACTTTAAAACAATGTAAAATAGCTGGATTAAAAGGTATAGTTGTAAAGAGTAAACAAAATGTTTTTTTAGACAAGGATAAATGTATTAAATTTGCTAATAAAAACAAGATGTTCATTGCTGCAAAATGAAAAAAATATTTATTCTAACAGGCGAACCTTCTGGAGATAAGCTAGCCTCAAAAGTAATTTCCAAACTTATGAATAATAATTCCAATATTGAATATTCATGTGTCGGAGGCACTCATTTAAATTCATTAGGTATTAAATCAATTTTTGACCTTAAAGATATAACCTACATTGGTTTCACCAGTGTTTTGTTAAATATTTTTAAAATAAGAAATAAAATAAATAAAACAGTTGATGAAATAATAAAATTCAACCCAGATATTTTATTTAGTGTTGATAGTCCTGATTTTACTTTGAGAGTTGCCAAGAAGGTAAAAAAACTTAATAAAAATATTAAAACCATCCATTATGTTGCTCCACAAGTATGGGTTTGGAGAGAAGGTAGAGTTAAAAAATTTAAATATTTTTTAGATCATATTTTGCTTTTATTTGATTTTGAAAAAAAGTATTTTGATAAAGAAAACATTCCCAATACCTTTGTTGGCCACCCTTTATTAGAGTTAGAAAAAAAAAATAAAATAGATTTAACAAATATTATATCAAATGACAAAAAAATTATTTCACTTTTTTCAGGTAGCAGGTCTTCTGAAATTAATTTACTTTTACCTATCTTGATTAGTTTTATTAATTTAATGAATGAAAATTTTGATAATTATTTATTTATCTTTCATGCCACAGAAGAAAATAAAAATTTAATCAATAAAAAAATTAAAATTTCTAATTTACAAAATGTTAAAATTATTTCTGATGAAAATATTAAGAAACAAATATTAGTTAAATCAACTTTTGCTGTTTCAAAATCTGGAACTGTTTCACTTGAAATTTCTAATGCTATGGTACCATCTATAATAATTTATAAAATGAATTTTTTAAATTTTTTAATAGTTAAATTTTTAGTGAAAATTAAATATGTAAACATTATTAATATAATTAATAATAAAGAAATCATACCAGAATTAATTCAAAAAGAGTGCAACCCAAAGGAAATTTATAATTCAGTTGTTTATTTTTTAAAAAATCCTGAAATGATGAAACAACAACTAAGTGATTGTGAAAAAACCTTAGGTAAGATTCGGTCAAAAACATCTTCCTCTGATGAAGCTTCTTTTATATTAGCTAAGTTTCTTACTAGTTAATCTTTTTATTACCTCTTCTTTATCTAAAGACAAGATAATATCATAGATACCTGGTCCAAATTTTGAACCCGTTAAAGCTATTCTAAGTGGTTGCCCTACACCTTTAAAATTTGTGTCATTTGATTTAATAAGTTCATTTACTATAGGTTCTAAAGTTTCTTTGTTTAATTTATCTACTTTTGTAAATTGATTGTTAAAATCGGAAACAATTCTTTTTGCTTTAGCATCAATTAATTCTATATCTTCTTGATTAAATGACACTTCATCAACAAGGATATATTGTCCATTGTTAAATATATCTTCTAAAGTTTTTGCTTTATTCTTTAAAAAAATAAGTGACTTTTTAATCTTATCTTTTTTATCATACTTGATTTCATTTTTAAATAATTTGCAATATTCGATAAATTGATCAAATAAATTTTTTTCATCCATATTTTTTATGTAGTGTTCATTCATTGATAAAATTCTGCTCATATCTAACTTTGAGGGAGATTTACCAACCCCTTCTAAATTAAAGTGTTGAATGCTTTCTTCTAGTGTGAATATTTCTTTATCCTTATAAGACCAGCCTAATCTTAATAGGTAATTTCTTAAGGCATCTGGCATTATTCCTATTTTTGAATAATCATCTAGGGTCGATGCATTGTCTCTCTTAGATAGTTTTTTACCTTCAATAGTATGGATTAATGGAATATGTGCATAATCTGGAAGATCCCAGCCCATAGCTAAATATATTTGAATTTGTTTGAATGTATTAATTTTATGATCATCGCCTCTAATTATGTGTGTCATACTCATTTGATGATCATCTACTGTTGCAGATAAATTATAAGTCGGTGTTCCATCATTTCTCAAAATAATAAAATCTTCAATAGTAATATTTTCAATTTCAACATCTCCTTGAACTATGTCTTTTAGTATTGAAGAGCCTTCAATTCTGCTTTTAAATCTTATAACTGGTTTAATATTTTTTGGAATATCATTTTCAATTAATTCTCTACATTTTCTATTATATGTGTAAGGAAGCTTTTTTTGTATGGCTCTTTTTTTTTGTTCTTCAATTTCTTCTGTTGAGCAGTAACATTTATAGGCATGTCCTTTTTTAAGTAGTTCATTTGCTACATTTATATGATCATCAATTTTAGTTGATTGAATGTATTCATCACCATCATGTTCAATGCCAATCCATTTTAAAGACTTGATAATTTGAATTTTATGTTCATCTTTAGATCTTTCTTTATCAGTATCTTCTATTCTAAGATGAAATGTTCCTTTTTTATTTTTTGAATATAGCCAATTAAATAAAGCAGTTCTTACACCACCAATATGTAAAGCTCCAGTAGGCGAGGGAGCAAATCTTGTTGCTACTTTTGACATTAATGATTTTTAGACTATTTCCTTAGAAGTTTCTATATAAAGATACAAGAACACCTTGAACCTTTACTCTGTCTGGGCCAAATATTTTGGTTGCATATTTTCTATTAGCACTTTCAAGTGCTACAGTTTTTCCTTTTCTTCTAATTCTTTTCAGCATTGCTTCATGTTCATCTATTAAAGCTACTACAATTTTACCGTTATCTGCAGTATCAGATCTTTTTATGA